>Ga0209596_1002050_pt1 | contig 16819 bp, 36 predicted proteins | sample M_130807_MF_Meta_FD_187314 | JGI IMG/M metagenome (GOLD analysis project Ga0209596, IMG submission 187314) | Freshwater microbial communities from Lake Montjoie, Canada to study carbon cycling - M_130807_MF_MetaG (SPAdes) (version 2) | ecosystem: Environmental > Aquatic > Freshwater > Lake...
GTTGAGATGATTCAATCATTAAGATCACAGAATATTAATGCAGATTTCCATTCAGTTAAGAAGTCTGACTATGACACTCTTATGACAACAATTTATGATACTAGATTGCGTGGTTATTGGAATGAACTTCTTGTTGAAGAGGAATTGCTTAAATTAAGATTGTTTAATAACAATAAGATTGATCACCCTAATAGTGGTTCAAAAGACTTAGCAGACGCTTTAGCCGGGGCTACATTCAATTGTATGCAACATATGTCTTATGATGCCGAAATTGAAATAGAAATATTAACTCCCGATAAAATGTGGGATTATGATGAGGATCAGCCAGACGCTGGCACTGTAAAGATGTATAATAGAGATCTAGGTGAATTCGTTTCAGGGGACAATTCCTCTGCCATAGATTTTGCCTCTAACGAAAAATGGATAGAATCAATATGAGTAATCAAACAAATGCCAATATAGATATGAATGAACTTATTAATGCGCTTAATTCGCAGGTCTCTGCATATAATTTAGAGTTAAATGTTGCTAAATTGTATATTGCAAAGCTTGAGAAAACTTTGCAAGAATTGAGTGAAAGTGCCAATAGCGCACAACCTCAAGTATCTAATACAAATAAGATCAAGAATTAATCTTTTTTTTGAAACAAATAAGATTTTTAAATTTTTTGGCTCCTTGCCGAAAATCCTGTGTTATAGTCATATCTGTCAGGGGCAAGTAGCCCATACCAAATAGAAAAGAGATACAAATGTTTAATCTGTCAAAAGTTGATACATTCCCCGAACTTACTCGTTCTGGTCGTGTTAGCAATGAACTAAATCAAATCATTGATGCTTTGATTACTTCAGCAGAAAATAATGACAAGTTTGCCCTTACTGGAATTACAGCAGGGAAAGCATACAATTCAATGCAACAGCGTATTCGTGCTCAGGCTAAGAAAATGAATTTCAAGGTTGTTATTCGTTTTGACGCACAAGAAGAGAAGTTGTATTTCAAGGCTTCAAAGGAAACAATTGCTTCGGGCAATGTTGAAGAAACTGTATCAAATGAAGTAAAATCTTCCGACATAAAGTCTATTAAAAGCAATGCTGTAAAGGCTTCGTCTAAGTAATATTTAGTAAAATAAAATAATAGCAAAAGCCCTGCGGATTCAACACCGCAGGGCTTTTTTTTTGCTATAATTATTGCATGCTTGAAACTGTACAACAAAATATTGAAATTACAAATGATCAAATTGAATCATGGCACCCATTGATTTGTCTACCTTGTTACGATAGGCAAGTAACTGAGCCTTTTTTAATGTCTACCATAAAGGCAGCTGTTGCCTTTAAAGAGTATGGCATGAAATTTGGCATTAGTACATTAAGTGATTCATTAATCTCTAGAGCAAGAAATCAGCTCGTTGCTAAGTTTATGGCTAATAAGAACTTTACACATCTTCTTTTTATTGATGTTGATCTTGGGTATGAGTATGAAGATATTCTAAAGATGCTATGGCACGATAAAGAAATTGTAACAGGTGCTTATCCAATTAAGGAAATTCTTTGGGATAAAGTTGTTAAACTTGTGAAGGATGATTGTGAAAAGGATAAGATTGCAGAAAAAAGTACAAGATTTGTTATTAATGCTACTAATAAAGATAATAGTAGAGTAACAATGGAAAATGGTGCTATTTCAATTCATGATGCTGGAACAGGATTCATGTTAATTAAAAGATCTGTTTTTGAAAAACTATTTGAAGCGTATCCCGAACTAAAATATAAAGATGATACAGGTGCATTAGTTGGGGAAGAAAGAGATAACTCCTATGCTTTGTTCAATAGTTATGTAGATGAAGATGGAAGATTCTTGTCAGAAGATTATGGATTCGGTAGGTATTGGCAAAAGATTGGCGGCCAAGTTTGGGTTGATCCTTCTATTGAGTTAATGCATTTAGGTCGATATGAGTATAAGGGTAAGCTTATTGATTGGATAGTTGATAATGCTACTATTGAAGACAAAATTGACTAGGAAATCGGAAAAAATCTAAAGTGCGATATGTCGCCCGGAATATGTATTAAATTTCTATTAAAATTAGTATAAGGATTCTGTGGTGTTCATTTACCTAATTCTTTATATTTATAATAATTTATTACCTGACATATATACGCCTAACGTTAGAGCTTCCTAACGTTAGAGCTTTTTTGTAACACTCTAACGTTAGAGCTTTTTCCTTTCATTTTTCCAATAATTTTCCGGGTCAAAAAACAAATAACTTGTTTGGTTTCTCCTGCGTTTTCCCCTATGATAGTGTGTTTTTTGTGGAAGTTATACCAAACACAAACGCTAAGGAATTACCTAAGGAATTGACCGACCTTTGTGTTGGTCAATTTGCGCGTATTACATTATTCATTACAAATGTTATTTATTGCCTAAATACTAGAAAGGGAATAGTAAATGTCTGATATGTCGGATAAGTGTGAAAAAATGATTGGTCTATATGTAAGTAATAAGACCGGGGATTATGGTCGTATTATGAAATGGGAAATTGTAAACAAAGACGGTAAAGATTACTATGTGTTTATTTTTAGTAGTGGTCGTAAGGTTGAGGCTAATTCTTTGATCAAATATGTCGAAACCTATATTCATTATCCTCAGGGTACTGATTATGTTATGCGTCAGCGTATTGCTCATAGGAAAGCTAAGGGTATGTCTGGCGGTTCTATGTTTGGTTCTAGTATCAAAAATATTGCTCATTTTCGTGACAGTAAGGGGAAGTGATTATGTCTGACTTTGAAATTATAGATGCCTGTGATATTGACATTCCGCAGCGTAATCGTAAGCCAAAATATACGACTACACCTTGGGAATACAAAAATGCTAACGAGGAGTATCAGTATTACAAAGCTCTTCAGCGTTCATATAAGCGTAGGCATGGCGATATAGAAACGCCTTACGATCATTATATTGACCAGGGTATGGATTACGAGAAAGAGATGGAAAACGTGTTTCCTATTCAGTTGCATAACATTCAAGAATTGTTAGACAATTCGACTGAGAAATCTGAAACATCTTATTGCTATATCTGTTGTGAATATGTAAATGTAGAAGACATTAGTGAAGACAATCCAGAAGTTTGTGATAAGTGTATACTTCACGCTTTTACTTGTACATTCTGTAATGAAACAATGGGTACTGAGTATTTATCTTCAGAATACTTAGGTATTAGTCTTTGCCTTGATTGTAGCCATGATGAAGAAAAAGTAGGTTGTGATTATTGTGGTGAAATTGTTGATACTAGTAATAGTATTGTGCTTGACCCTTACGATAATAAGAAAACATATTGTTTGCCTTGTTTACCCGAAATAGAAAGGTATAGAAATGAGTACTAGTAAGGAATTATTAATACTTCGGCTTATGAATGAATTTCATTGGAGTAAAGCTTTCACTACTGAATACTTTATGGAAAGAAATTATAATGGTCTTTCTCATAGTCGAGCGTTTGACAATGCTATGAAATCAACCTTTATCCACGAAAAAGACAAACCGAAAGGGAAATACAATGAGTACAAATAAATCATTTTACTTATCTTATGAAGAAAGTTTAGCAATAAATGATTTACCTACAGCAGATGATAGGTATGAATTTATGAAAAATTATCTTGCTGAGAATGAAGATAATTTTAAGCAAATTAGTGAATTTATGGAACGCATTTCAAAAGTAGAATTTAGAAAAATTGCTTTTCCAGAAATGATTCCTTACATTATGTCTATTGCTATGATGGAATATCCTATTGCTTATAACGAATTAATTATCAGTATGAAAGAGTATGTTGGATATTATGACGATAACCAATTTTAATTCATTGAATAAGAGTGATTGTATTCTTTCTCGACTGAGAAATGAATACGATTTCTTTTATTCACTAAGCAAAAATAGCTTAGTTACTATTAGTGAAAAAGAAGAGTCAGAGAAAATATCTATTCTTCTTGCTCAGATTATTGAACAGTTTGACAAAAGCTTCTATAGAAAGGTTTAATTAAATATGGCTAAATGTATTTACTGCTCGTCTGATTATTTAGACGAGCGTTTTACTTTAGGTTACGATTACTGTTTGGCTGATAAATGCCAAATGATTGGGTTAGATAAAAGCGAGAGAGCGTTTAGACAAATATATACCCCGGCTCTTTTGCATAAATCAAATTATTTTTGGGTCAAAAAGACTGAACTTAAAAGTTTGAATGTCCGAGCAGATTTGGAAAGCCAATGAATAAGATTGTTAATGTAAAAATTAATAGTAGATGTGCTTCTGGTAGGACTAGAACTAGAGTAAAACAACATGGTCCTTTATTTGAAGTATTTGAACCAAAGATGAAAAAAAATATTAGGCCTAATCAAACACTATTGAAATCTGTCGAGGGTAAATGGTTTGGTTGGCTACCTGATTCTGAAATTATTATTACTGAAGTTATAACAGATTGGAAAAATTATGGAAACAATAACACCTGGTAGTTGTGCAAGAATTAAAGGTTATCCACCTATTGCTTGGATTGTTTGGCGTAAGTCTTTTGTTACGCCTAACAAATATGTTTGTGTAATGGTTGGTGACGATAGGAAATTTGAAATTGATTTTGAAGATATTGTTTTAATTAATGACAATGAGTTTTGTCGTTCATGTGGTGATTTAAATTGTCAATGGCATAGATTTGAAAATGATGAAGAATATGGAGAACCGTAAAATGAATGTAGACAATATGATTAAGCTGGCAGAATTGATTGAAAGTTTGCCAGAGAAAAAGTTCAATATGACTTATTGGACAAGTGAAATTCAAGGCTTTACTCATGATGGTAATGTTACTCATTACGCTAATAATGACAAAATTGATTATTATGATTGTACTACTGCTGGTTGTATTGCTGGTTGGGCTATTGCTTTGAAAAATAATTTGAGAGCAGAAACGCTTATTGCAAATAGTTCAGACAATATTGCTACAATTAAAAGTGAGGCTTCTGATTTTCTTGGACTAACTGTTCAAGAAGGGAATAACCTTTTCCTTATGGAAAGTAGTTCAATTTGGTTTGACCATGCTTTTATTGATTTTGATATCTTTCATGAGGATAATGGTAGTGGAATTGATCCTGATTCAATTACTAATAAAATGGCCGCAGAAGTTTTGCGTAAGATTATTTCTGGGGAAGTTGATTTGGAAAACCCAAATCTTTGTGAAAGATATGACGAAGATGATGATGAAGATAGAGATTGGATGTAATTATGAATCACACTAAAATGCTAGAGTTAGCAAATTTTATGGAAAATCTTGAAGCAGAAAGATTTAACATGGGTTATTGGATTTCATATTTTGATTATGACGAAGATAATCAAAAAAATATTTATCAAGAAAATGAAGTTGTTGATATTAATGAATGTAATACTGCTGGCTGTATTGCTGGTTGGACAGTAGCATTAGAAAATGGTGGTGCTTTTAATATTGACGAGCATTCATATTCAGATGGTTATGATTCCTATGATTTTTGTGTTAAAGATTATGCTCGAAATATTTTAAATCTAAAGCAATCTGAAGCTGATCGTCTTTTCTTATTTAGTTCAGAAAGCGTTTGGTTTGATTATCGCAAAGACTATGATTTAACTGAGTTTTATGAATATCGCAACGATGAAAATGTTCTTTATGCTATTGATGAAGAAGAAATTAAACCAAAACACGTAGCAGATATGTTGCGTCGAATTGTTAGTGGAGAGGTTGAGCTATGATTAATTCTTCAAGTAAATATATCTGTTCTTTTTGTGGTCAAGAATATGAAGAAATGCCAGATGATATGTTTTGCTTTGCTTGTAATGAAAATGAAGTTAAATCAGTTCAATATGACGAATATTTAAACCAGGATGAAAGGTATTAAAATGTTGAGAGATAGCTTTAGTGTTAATAGTGTTCCTTATGAAGAGGAATGTGCTCAAGTTGGTGAAGATAATTATCGTAGGAAAGCAATGGTTGAATGTGTTGCTTATATTAATCAATTGCAGCGTCTTTTCCCTGAAGCAAAAAGTCATGGTATTGAATTCAATATGAAATGGCATAGTCATGATTTTGGCTCTTATGCTGAAGTTGAACTTTATTTTGATGAGTCTGATGACTATGCGTATCATATTGACAAAAATCTTCCAAGTAATTGGGATGAAAAAGCATTAAGTGAAATAGCTTTTGCTAAAGAGTTATGGGGTGTATCAAAATGAAGTTTTGTGGTGAAATTGCTTATAGTAATAATAATGATTCTATTCATTCAGATATTTGTTATAGGTGTGTTTTCCCAGAAGACAATGGGGAAATGATTAGTAATACGCATCGTAAGTTTTTGCATGAAGTTTTAGATGAATGGCTAGATAAGAGTAATAGTACTGGAATTTTTTGGTTAGGTGATGGTACATATTTTGATGATGCATTTGTTGGAACAAGGATTGAGGTTATTGACTAATGGAAATAGTATGGTCAGGTTATAACATTGTTGAACTAGCTAAAATGGCTTTGGAGAAGCCTGAAGATTTTGGTTGGTGGGGCAATGAAGAAATGTTTATATCTTGGGGTTGGGCAGGTATTGATAAAAGTAATGCTTCTGATGCTTTGGAGTTGTCTAACTTTGAAGTTGTTAGTAAGGATTTACTTGAAAAGTATCCTAACGATTTTGAATTAGTTGGGCTTGGTCATTGGGTTGTTGGTCACGCTGATAGATTTATTGTTAGAATTCTTAATGATTCTAATAGTGAAATTACTGAGGATAACATTACTGATGCTTTTAAGTATGCAATGGAATGGAAAGCTAAGTTAGATGAATATCCTATTGCTGATGAAGATCATTTCTATGACTTTTGTGTTGCTGAAGTTATTGAGTGGATGAATAGTGATTTACCTGAAGAGATTTTTATTCGTGAGTCTAAGGAAAAGACTATTGATGAAATCTATGGGAAAATGATTGAAGATGAATTGCTCGACCCTATGTCTTTTTGTTTAGATGGTATTGGGCCTAGTGAATACACTTTGCTTTATGTTGCTTATGACTTAAGTCTTTGTGATGCTAATTATATTGACTTCTGGGATGAGTTTGCCTTAGAGCAAGGTTTGCCTACTATTCATTGGGGTGATAATTATGGTGCTTCATCTAATAGAGTTCACCAATTGGAAGGTCAATTAAGTTTGTTTGAGGAAGGTAATTGATATGTCTGTTAAAAATGAATATAGTATAACTAATCCTGAAGCCCCATTTATTTTGCTTCAAAAAATGTTGGATAAAACTAATATTGAAAGCGGTAGGCGTGGTGATATGAAATGGATTTATAAGAATATTGATCAAATCTTTCTTACTAAGAAAGATATTAATGCTGCCCAGAAGTTACTTATTAACGTAATGTTTATTGTAGAAAAGGATTGATATGGGACTAGACAATATACCTCACAATTATGCTTGTATTACAGAAAAGACAGCAGTTTTTGTAGGAGAGCACGATTTAATTAGTTGTAAACTAACTCAAGAAGCTAATGGTTGCCCTTGGAAAAGGGAAAGTGATAAGCTTACTATTCCTGTAAGAGTTACAACAGGAATGCTTGGAACTGATTGTTGGTATAGAGGTAAATATGCTGTTGCATTAGTTGAAGATTTTGCTTCTGTTACTGGAGAATATCCACCTCATAGCTTTTATGGTTGTGAAAGAGATGACGGTAGCGAAGGCCTTAGTGGTGGACAATGTGAAGAGTTATCTGAATGGATGAATGAAATGTCTGATGAATTTAAACAAGTAAGTTATGGTTTATTCAAAGATGATGATGATAACAGAATATATGCAATTCAATCTTGGGATTATATTGCATGGTGGTTACAGTATTCAGCAGACTTTAGTGATGGGATTGACGCATGGTATTAAGAAATAAAAAGTTCCTAGTTTTTATTCCTTTAGCAATGGCTTGTTCTAGTAGTAGTAATGTAGTTAATACTTCATTAGTTCCTCTAACTAGTACTAATTATATTGTTGAAAGCACAGTTGTTTCTAATCAAACTTCAGATGAGTTAGCGTATTTGGATGATTTATATTATTTTTACGGTGGTTCACCTTATGTTTTTGATAATGAAACATTGATTGACTTTGGTCATATATGGTGTGATTTAATGAGTCAAGGAATGATGTCTGATGACATTGTTTCAAGAATAAATGAAGGATCTTCTAATCAAGAAGAAGCAGATTTACAAGTAGCTATTCTTAATTCTGCTGTTATTAATTTTTGTCCGAACAATCAAAAGATATGGAGTATGTGATGCCTAATTGGTGCTGTAATGAATTAGCGGTTATTGGTAAAAAGGAAGAGGTTGAGAGATTTTATAATAGTTTCAAAGATACAAATGAATTTTTTGAAAACAACATTCCTACTCCTAAAGAGTTAGCTGATGTTAAAGCTACATTTAGTAAACCTACTGATAATGAAGAATCAAATCGCTTATATGAAAAATATGGCGCTACTGATTGGTATTACTGGAGAATTAATAATTGGGGTACCAAATGGGATATTAGTGAACTTCAGTTAACTGAAGAAGATGACAATGGTAAGGAAAATCTTAAGTATTATTGTTTTAGATTTGATACTGCTTGGAGTCCTCCAGAAGAAGGAATTAGAAAACTTTCTGAATTATACAAAGATGTTTTATTTCACTTACAGTTTGAAGAACCCGGAATGTGTTTTGAAGGTTTCTATAAGTGTATGAATGGAATTGTTCTTTCACAATTGACAGTCGAAAGTTATACAAAGATTGATCAGATTACTGATAACTATATTGAGGAGTATGAATTGTCTTTAGAGTCTCAAAAAGAAGAGAATAATATTATTAATAATGGAATAGAGGATGAAAGTGTTTGATGATGATGATGCAGAGAATTTGGCTAATGCTGACTTAAGGATTCCAGATGGGATTATTGATGGTACACAGTATGCTGAAATATTTTCTAGGTTAGTTGGATATATGAAAGAAATTAATCCTTCATCTTATGTATCTAATATTACTTGGATTATGAGAACAATGAATGAATGTTATGAAGATTCTGAAAATGAAGATGGTGCAAATGTTATTGTAAGTAGAGCAACTGATACAGTTACTGCTTTGAGTTATTTTGTTATGACTCTAATAACTTTTATAGATACAGATGATTTTGCTGAGTACATTAGAATGCAAGAAGAAGAAGTTGTTCCTGATCTTTTTAATAATGCTGCAACAATACCATTTTATGATATGAATAAGGAAGTTAATCAAATGCTAAAGTTTTTTGACGAAGAAGGAGATGAACAAGTAAATGATTGATTCAGTTTTAGAAGAAAAAGCTGCTTGTAGAGACAAAGAAATTGATGTCAATATGTTTTATGTTGATGGAGGTCCAATTCATAATCAAAGCATTAAGTTAGCTATTTCAAAAGCAGTGTCTATTTGTAAAACATGCCCAGTTAGATTTGAATGTTTAACTAAAGCGGTTAGAAATAAGGAAGAGTTTGGTATTTGGGGTGGCCTTACGGCTAGAGAACGTAAAAAGTTTTTTGCCCCATATGATGAAATTGATGATGAGTTAATTAGAAAGGCTATCAAGTGGAAAAGCGATATGCAATTACGATGACAAAAACAACTGTCATCCCATTGAATTCTCAATCTGAAGCAGAAATGATTGCACAAATCATGTCAGATAGAGAATGTGAAGAAACAATAGCAGGTAATTTAGTTTACATTACAACAGACATAGAGGAATTACATTATGTATAGCGACCAGATTTTTGAAGAAATCACGAAAAAAGCAGAAGAAACTGCTTCTATTGAGGAAATAAAAAGGAATCTTGGGATTAGTCTCAAGATTAAGAATAAGCTTTCATCTAAGGTGAAGCCTGGTGATTTGATGGTTGATTTGTCTTATCAGCGTGATGTGAATAAGATTAAAGTAGCCAACATCATTAAGAATTATAATCCAAATGCTATTGGGGTTGTAACTTTGTCTATCCGTGAGAGTGGTGATTTGTATATCATTGACGGTCAGCATAGAGTTGAAGCTTTGAAGCAATTAGGTTATGGCAATACTGATATCAATGCAATTGTATTCTTTGATTTAACTATTGAAGATGAAGCACGATTGTTTGTTATTATGAATGAAAATCGTACAAAGCCTAAGAAATCTGATTTGTATAAAGCATCAATTAAATCTGGTGATATTGAGTTAACTGAACTCAATAACATGCTTAATCGCAATAACATTTGTGTTGGCGATAAGCCCGGAGATGGTGTAATAAGAGCCATTGGTACTCTACATAAAGTTAATAATAAGATAGGAATTATTAACTTAGAAAAGGTAATCAAAGTATTACTAAGTGCCAATGGAAATAATTCTACATCGTTTCAAGCAGAATATATTACAGCAGTTTCTACAATTATTGTAAAGTACAAAAATGTAGATATTGATAGACTTGCATTAGCAATTAAGAAGTTAGGCGAACCATCATTGGCTATCGCTAAATCTCATATGATTGCAAGTGATGTTAAATTTGTTACGAAATCAATAACATTGTCATCAATGATTATTGATAACTACAATTACAAACTTAAAAATAATAAGCTTGATAAGTATATTGTATTATCAGCAGATGCAAAAAATTATTTGAGTGAGTGATTAAATGCCATATTGTTTTCTAGCACATACTCAATTTTTGTTAGGGTATGTGTTAGAAAACGGTGGTGGTCCTTTGTGTAAAACATCTAAAATATCCAAACAATAGAAACGAGAGAAAATGTCTGACAATGAGAAAAAGACTTGCCAAGATTTGATTCAGGGCAAGTGTGATGATTGGTCCATTTATATGGAAACTTTAATTGAAAAAATAAATGATAATGAAAACTCTGAAGATACGTATGAAGCAATTGAAGAATTTTGGAATTTGCCTTTAGAAATTACATCTAAAAAAGTTGTTAAAATTCTTTTTAGTACGGGTGGCCCTGCTGATTGGCTTAATGTTTTTGTTGATAGCGATAACTGTATTGAATATATTGAATATCATTATCAAGATTGGTATGATCACGCATCTATGAAAGTTTCTAAAAATTCATATATATACGAGTATGCTCAAAGAATTGTTGACAGTCTAATTGAAACATCAGAAATTAACTAAGGAGAAAACAAAATGGAAAATATCAATATTAGTATCCCTACCTCAGATATTGAGGAGTTTATTCAAAATCATATTTCTAACAATAAGCAAAACTATATTGAAGAATTATTGGAAGAAATTGATTACGATTCACTATCCAGCAAAGTAATTGATGAATTTGATAATGAAGAATTAGCAAGCAATATTCAAGAACATCTTGACTATTACGACTTGGCTAGTACATTGAAAGATTATTTGGATATTCCAAATGAACTTGATATAAATGATGAAGCACTAAGTCTTTTGGAATCATATGTGCCTGGTAATAGTTGTGGTACAGGTAATGCTTTTACAGATGCAATTGCGAAAGCGTTTTTGCATTTGGTTGAGAAAGATTTGGATTTCAAAGTTAGTGTTGTAAGAGGATTGCGTGATCCTGAATCTTTTATTGCAGAGGAAATTAAAGCATTAGACGCTCTTGCTGTTAGTAATTTGCAAGTGAATGACGCTAGTAATAATCCTAGTGTTATTACTTCTGTTCCTAATAGCGTTCCGAATAACAGTATCACTATTAGTCGTGATGACTTTAATAAGATTGTTATGAATACTGCTAAATTAGTTACTACAGAGAATGGCTATTTTGCATTGAATGTTGAATGGTTGACTAATCAAGTGAAAGATAATCTTTCACAAGTTCATGGAGATAAGTTCAAATTTGGAGAGGAGTCCTGAAATGAGTTTAAATTGGAGTACTGAAAGAGTTGCGTATTTTAAAGAAAATCCTGACGAGTTATGGGTTCAGCATAGTCCTGATATTGGTGAATTATATCAAGATGTAAATGCTCAAACTAAGACTATGATTTTTGGTTCTATGGCTGTTGGCATTGGTAATATTACTGATGCTAACGCTAAAGAATGGTATGCGAGATGGAAAATCATGGAGAAATATGATAATCTTTCTTTCACTACTAGCTTCGTTGATGGTGAATGGATTGACAATAAGTTAACTCCTGACATTGTGCATAAGCATATTGGTCTGTCTACGAATGTTAGTTACATCAAAAATTCTGATTGGGCTTTGCGTCTGGCAAAGGATTATGCCCGGCGAAATATTAGTCTTTCTGTTGCAGAAATTAAATCACTTATAACCGTATTCGCTTTAGATTACAAAGAAATAACAAAGAAAGAGGATTGATATAATGTCTACTAAGTATTTAAAAATTACTAATACTGCCGAGAATGTCTCCAGAATTGCTCTGGAGAAGCTTGGTCTTTCAACTAAGAGAAATGATCCAAATACGATTGGTCAATTTGGTTCAGGTATTAAGTTTGCCCCAATTGCAGCTTTACGAAATGGTTGGGAATGGTGGTTTACTGGTAATGATAATACTGGACCATTTGTTATGCAATATGTAAAACAAATGGAAGATGATATTGAATGCATTGCTTATGATTATGGTGATTACCGTAAGCCTTCATCTTTTACATTAGAAGCAGGTTCTTTATCGTGGATTGATTCATTTCAAATCTATCGTGAAGCAATTGCAAATGCCATTGACGGGGCTGTTGGTGGTGGTAGTTGGAATGTTAGTATTGTTGATAAAAGCGAAATCAAACCTGTTAGTGGTGAGTTTTCTGTTTTCATTACTGCTGCCCCTGAACTTATGCAAATTCATAATAATTTTGATAAGTATTTCTCTGTAAATCGTGAAGTGCTTCTTGAAATTAATGATGTTTGTCTACTTAAAAAGATTGATAAATTGTTCAGAGTATATTGTCATGGAGTATTGGTTTACTCAACTGATGAATATACATCTTTGTTTGACTACAATATTAATAGTATTGTTCTTAATGAAGAGAGAACTGTTCAATCTCTTTGGGACTTAGAGTATAAGATTTCTACAGTATTAGCACATCTTGAAGACAAGCAATTGTGTAGAGATTTTATTTCTGCTGGTATGATGGATAATAACCATTTTGAATTTGCTAGGGCTAATACTTCTGCTTATAGTTACTCTGGCGCATTTGGAGGGATTAGGCGAGCATTTCAGGATATCTATGGAGATAACTCTGTTATCTTTGATAGAGAAGCAATGGCCTTTGGTGTAAAAGATGCAATTACATTGCGTGGTTATAACCCTGTGTATGTGTCAAATGGTAATTTCTATAGCATTCTTAATGCTAAGAATGTCAAAAACTATTTGTCTGTTGCTGGTGAAGAATACAAATTTGATATTGATTACAATTTGAGTGATTATCCTAATGTTGTTAAGGCATTGGATATTGCTCGACACTTTGAGCCTAGTTTAGATGATGTTATTAATTCTAATAGGATTGCTATTTTTACTTCAAGTATTGAAAAGAATCTTGGTATGACTATTAATATGAAGAGTCCTATTGAAGATCGTATTATTATTATCAATTTAGATCATTGCTGTGATAGTGTTGAGAATATTGTTTCAACTATTATTCATGAATATGATCATCTTTCATCTGGTTATATTGATGGCAATGATGCTGGCAAAAAGTTTAGAGACCTTGCTGATATCAGAATTGGCAAACTGATGACGAAATATTTCAAGGAATCCGTTCATCAAGTGATTGACGGTATGATAGTATTTCCCATTGGCAAGTTGTCATCTTTGGGTGGTTCTATGGATTGGGATATCATTCCATCTTTTTCATCTAAATCTTTAGTTCTAAGGGTTGCGAAGAAAATGTTTGTAATCAATAATGATTGTGTTTACAATGGTCGTAAGATTGTAACTTTTATGTCTGGTATGCTATCTGTTAATAATGATGGTACAGGACTTATTATTAATGGTCTTGAGAATGTTATTAGTGTGGATGATATCTGATGTATAGATTATTGTATCCAGCTGCATTTATGCTAATGTGTGTAACATTTTTTATGATGTTGCCATTATTTATAATATTGTGTCTACTTTGGGCAGGCGTATCGTTAATTGCGTTGTTAGGATAATATGCCTAAGTTTGGTAGTTATTATGTAATTGAATTCAGGATACCCATTCGTGTTGATGATACTGGTACTATCCAAGAAGCTTTAAGTAAAGCTAATAGGATATGTCAAAGACAACATGGATTTAAACCTGATAACTGGTATGCAAGAATATTTGAATACACTACTGGTGAAGATGTAGTAGGGCCATTCAAAGAATATTTTTACAATCCATATTCAGCAACTTATCGCGAGATACAAAAGAATATTGGTTATCATAATGATCTTTTTAAATCAGGTAAAACACCTGATGATGGTTTTGATTATGAAAAGCTTGCCGATGAGTTTGGTATAGACGAAGAGATAACAATAGAATTGGAGACAGAACTTGAAGATTAGAATTCAAATTGATGATTTAGCGTCTAGTAATATTACTGATATTGTTTATATTTCTATATCAAACAATAAGGATATGACTGACTTTTATAAAGTTAATGGTGATCTAATTGTTACATTCTCAAATGGAACAAGATATGCTTACAACGACTTACCTTTAGGTATTCTATCTAAATGCTTTGATTCAGAATCTTTTGGTTCTGCTTTTAGTAAGTTAATTAAATCAAATTACATTGGTAATAGAGTAGTTAAACCTTGGGAGAATGAATGACTGTTATTAAAAGATTCTTAAGAAACTTTGCTAGTATTAAAAAGAATACTGCAAATGAAAGTGATCCTGGTTTGGCTTTCTCCATTCAATGGTCAAATCATCTTATTGCTGTATTGAAGAAACATAGGAATGACAAAGAGTTTACAAAAGATGTCATTGATTCAGCAATTATATATTACAAGGATAATCTAACTGAGCAGGATAGGCTTGATGTTTTTGCTTATCTTCTTGGAAGCATTGTAAACAATAAATAACTATTTGGAGGTTTTATGTATTCAATATATTTTGAAGATGATCAAAGAAAACTTAATAGAGAAGATCCTGTTTGGTATGATGATGGAAATCGTTTACCAATAGTGAAAGTAGTTGGTAATGAGAGTGTTATCTCTGTATATGTCATAGGTGAAACAAGGATTGCTCTTTTTGAAAAACCAAACTATCAAGGTGAACCAACAATTCTAAGAAAACCTAAAGATTTAATCTCTCACAATATCAACAATGATGAAGATATATTTGAATTATCAGAAATTGGTAAAATTGAATGGATTAACAATCCTTGGTTTGAGTTACATATTGAATATGAAGATGATACTGTTTATCGTGTTGATTCTTTAGAATATGTTTGTCATACATTGACTGAAGCTATTGATATGGCAATTGAATTTTCAAGTCGCACACACAAAGAATTAATGATTGGAGTATAAGATGGGTACATATATTGATATTTCTGGGACAATGCATTATGATGAGAAAAATGCTGGTGCTATTATTCAAGCTTTAAAAGATTTGAATAAGAGAAATGATTTGAAAAGAGGTGGGTCTTATGGTCCAAAATCTGAAAGAGAATATTGGTTTTCTTGGGTTGATAAAAACTATGATGAAGGTTTAACTGAAGTTGATCATTTGTTTTCATTCGTATTAGGTTGGGATTATAGTTCTTTGTTGATTAAGAACCAAGTTTGTTTTGATTTTAGTTATAATGATAAGTGGGGTCAGCATGAGGTTTTCTTTTTAGCAATTGCACCTTATCTTGATCATCTTTATATTTATCATAATTGTGATGAAGCTGATCATAAATGGATTCTTGAATTAGATCCTGTTACTAAGAACATTCATGAACGTAATGTGAAATATGAGTTTGAACCTATTGAAGAAGCAAAAGTTGTTTCTTTTGAAGATTATATGCCAGCAGGGGGAATGGAATGAATAAGGAATTAAAAGATAGATTGTTCCCTTTGATTAGGGAAGCAAAACAAAATGGTGTAGATATTATCTCATATAAGAGTTTTGCTGATTATTTAAAAGATAATCAGCAATACAATATGAGATGCCATTTGATGCCCTATAAGTATTTGTACGGTTCCTTTATTAAGGAAGCTATATCTATTTGATATAGCACGCCCCTATCGTATACTGGTTAGTACAGCACTCTTATAAGGTGTTAGATATGGTTCAATTCCATATAGGGGTACTTGTAGTATAATAGATAGATCACTTTGGAGGTGAGGCTTATTTGATTAAACTAATAGTGAAGCGATTTGTTTGTAGACAATTACGTTTTGCTACTGAAATCAGCGATGCCAAAACGGTTTTCGTTTAGACACACTTTTTAAAGGAGCAAATAATGAAAAATAAGAAAATAATTTTTATAGCAGGAATGTTAGTAGTACTTGGTGCTGCTAAATTAGGATCAGCATCAGGAGATACTAATGTTGAACCGATTAAGTTATCTCATGAAGATTTTGTAGTTAATGAGGTAATAGAAAGTACAACTACTATTGTAATACCAACAACAATGCCAGTTTTACCAACTGAAGTTGTAGATATTGATGAAGTTAATATTGCAATTGAAGATGGTGAAGCATTTACTGTTGAGGAACTTCGTTACTTATATGGGAAATGTGGTGAATTTCACGACTTAGCATTGGAAGTTGGTTGGACAGAAAAGGAATGGCCTAAGTTAAGCCAAGTAATGTGGAAAGAATCAAGGTGTACTATTGATGCCTGGAATGGACATGATGCAGGATTAACACAAATT
>Ga0209596_1002051_pt1 | contig 16811 bp, 10 predicted proteins | sample M_130807_MF_Meta_FD_187314 | JGI IMG/M metagenome (GOLD analysis project Ga0209596, IMG submission 187314) | Freshwater microbial communities from Lake Montjoie, Canada to study carbon cycling - M_130807_MF_MetaG (SPAdes) (version 2) | ecosystem: Environmental > Aquatic > Freshwater > Lake...
GCCGTCAGGTAATTTCGTCTTGAGTAGCTTCTCCGCTTGCGCTGGCGAAATCAACTCAATTTTTCGAGGGTCGATGCCAAGTGCTTGCAATTGAACCATAGCGGAATCTTCATCCACCCACTTTCGGTTTGATTTCTTTGCAACCAATTTCCAACCGGGAACCTTATAAGCCCCCTCCAACATCCGCGTTGCAAGAGATCGTAAGTCGTCTATCCAGCCCTGCAACACTTCAGCAGTTTGCAGTGCGGTACCAAGGGCTTGCGTGTCCAGCCCCGATAGCTGAGTCTTAACCGCACGTTCGACTGCGCCAGTCATCTGCGGGCAGACGGGTTTCGCAGCGCACCATCGGCAATGAGGCCCAATAGAAAGCCTCGCGTCTTGGCGCGCCGACTCGGCAACCGCCTTCTTTAACTTGCGTTCGAACGAACGAACAATTTTGGGTGTAGTTACCCAACGCCGGATGAAGGGGGGCTGAATGATGACACACTCAATACGAGTCGTGCCCTCAAACGCCCATTTCGTGGCTGGCGTGCGCATCGCAGCCGCCGCATAGAACATTAGCTGTTCGTTCTCTTCGGCCTCGACAACCACACCGTCGCCAAATTTCCAATCCAAAATTACAGCGGTATCGTCGCGTCGGCCTAGTACGTCTACCGTTCCAAAAGCGCCCGGAATGTAAGAGCCAAACGTAACAGGAGCTTCTGTGACGTACTCCATCACTTCGTTGGGGTCAACTTGATCCAGCAACGCTAACGCGGGCTCGATTTTGTTCGTGAGCATTTCGGGCTCAAACGTTTCGTTTGCATACGTTACCCCCGAGAAGTCCGTCTCGCCTTCAAGCGCACGGACGATCACATCGTGAAGAAGCGTACCCTTATCTGCGAAAGTGCTGCTGGGCCTTGGCGGCATCGTGGCACAGAGCGCCACCGAACCCGGACAAGCCAAAACGCGTTTTGCTGTGCTTCCGCCAACGACTGTTGAATGATTAGCCAAGTGAACCTCTTCTCAATGTGTTGCCAGTAGTCGCAAAATTACAGCCTAAAAAACAACTTGTCAAGAAGTTTTTGACCGTTTATAGTCGGCGGCATGAACATATTCGCCCTTGACCTTGACCCTACCATAGCTGCCCGAATGCACCTTGACAAACACATTGTTAAGATGCCGTTGGAATCAGCACAGATGTTGTCTACGCTCAACGCCCCCAACGCGCCGTACAAACCGACGCACAAAAATCATCCTTGCACATTGTGGGCTGGCGCGACAACCGGCAATTACGACTGGTTGGTACAGCTAGGTATGGCGTTGTGCCACGAATACACCTATCGGTACGGCAAAGTACATAAGTGTCAAGCCGTGATTGAGTTGTTACGTTTAGCTCCGGCGTCGGTTCCTATGGGTCCGTTAACGGTTTTTGCGTTAGCGATGCCGGATGAATGCAAGCAAGAAGACGCAGTATTGTCGTATCAAAAATACTACCGAGATCACAAAAGGTCTATCGGTGCTTGGAAAAACCGCGAATGCCCGGAGTTTATGTATGCGTGAAGCTGAAGTAGAAAAACATTTTGTATGGTCCGTAGAACGTTTCGGCGGAAAAACATGGAAATTCACTTCGCCGGGCAGACGCGGCGTAGCGGACCGCATTGCGTGCATGCCCAACGGCACCACATGGTTTGTGGAGCTAAAGACAATCGGAGGTAAGTTGTCAGCGCTTCAACAAGTTTTTGCCGAAGACATGTTACGTTTAAAACAACATTACGTTTGTCTCAGCACAAAAGAAGAAATTGATATGTTCATGGTCAGCCTCAAACGGGTGCGTTATGACTCGTAAGCCTTGCCAAGAAGACGCGCAACAGCGTCAACCAATGGACGTTAACCAAATCAATAAGATCTGGAACCGCGTGTATCCCGGACAACCGTTGTCGCAAAACATAGTAAACATAGTGCGCAAAGTTGAGGCTTATCACGGCATCAAGGAGAGGATCATGTTTGAAAAAACCACCCAAACACTGAAGGAGCGCAACCATGAGTGACAACTACGACACCCCTTACACCGTAAATATGAACCCCTCGCCCATGGCGCACAGCATGACCCTGCGCGATTGGTTTGCGGGACAAGCGTTGGCGGGGGCTCTTGCCGATTCCACCCGCGATTCATACGCGTATGAATATGCAGAGTCTGCGTACGAATACGCCGACGCAATGCTTGCAGCGCGTGAGGTGAAGCCATGACCCGCAATGAAACCAATAGGCCGTTACCAAAGACTTGTGGTTTTTCTGACGTAAGGAAAACCGCCGATGGGTTTGCCTGTTCTGTGTGCGGTCAAAAGATGACCGATGACTGGCAATGGTATGCGTTGAGCGATGTAACGCACGGCAAAACAAGCAAAACGCGTGAGGTGAAGTATGACTCCCGATCAGCTCAATGAAGCCTGCCCAGAATTGATGCGCATGGAGCCGCAAGAGGTGTATGACTCTTGCATCGTAGGTGTAATTGAACGCGCAGGGGGAGAGCAATGTTTATGTTACGACGCATACAAGGTAGTAGCCAAGCTGGTAGCAAACGGCATGGCCGACGAAGATGCGTGGGAGTTTTTTGCATATAACGTTGTCAGCGCATACTTAGGTAAGCATACCCCTGCGTTTTTGTACTCGTTTGAGGCGGAAAATGAAGCTTAGACCTTACCAAGAAACCGCTGTTGATTTTCTATATTCGCAAAACAAAGCGATGATTTTGGCCCCGGTAGGGGCGGGCAAAACGGCTATTGCTTTAACGACTATGCGCGACATGATCCGCGACGGGCACGTTAAACGGTTTCTGGTGTTGGCCCCTTTGCGTGTAGCAACCAGCGTGTGGACCAAAGAATCCAAGTTGTGGGCGTCCGAGTTGTCGTTGGCTGTTTGCGTAGGCACTTTGCTCAAACGCACCGTTGCGTTGCGTTCAACCGCGCAAATCGTGGTGGCTAACTACGACTCATTGCAATGGCTAACCGCGCAATCGTTGGACTTTGACGCCGTCGTATTTGACGAATTAACGCGTCTTAAGAACCCGTCCGGCACGCGGTTCAAAGCGCTCCACAAGATCATCGAACAGTTCCCCATCCGTTGGGGGTTGACCGGTTCGTTCACCAGCAACGGGTTGGAAGATGTGTTTGGCCAATGCAAAATTATAGACCAGACATTGTTGGGCCGGAGTAAGGGTGCGTTTCAGCAACAATATTTCACGCTTACCAACCCAGAATTTGGTACTTGGGAACCCCGCAAAGGTAGCCTAGAACAAGTTATGGAGCGCATTAAACCCGCTACATTCTTGTTGGATCCGGGCGAGTACCAAGACAAACTGCCTCCGTTGCATACCGTAAAGTTGGAATGCGAAATGCCAATGGATGACTACAAAGAGATGAAGAAAGAGTTTGTTCTTAAATTTCCAGACACGGCAGCGGTTGCGGCTAACGCCGGGGTTGTGACGAGCAAACTACAGCAAATGGCCAGCGGGTTTGTGTACATAACTAACAAAACGCCGTCAGCGGTTCCCGGTAAGTACATCACGACTCAAACGCCGCGTTGGCTCAACTATTGTAAACTTGATCTGCTAGACAATCTTCTAACCGAAAACCAACACGCCAATACAATCATTGCGTACCAGTACAGCGAAGAATTAGCCGAGTTGCAACGGCGGTATCCTCAAGCGGCGACGTTAGACTCGCCAAACGTAATTGACCTTTGGAACGACGGTAAGGTTGAATTGCTGCTTGTCCACCCGAAATCGGCCGGGCATGGGTTAAACCTACAGTTCGGCGGGTGCCGGATTGTGTTCTTGTCGTTACCGTGGTCATTAGAGCTATATGAACAAACTATTGGTAGATTGCATCGTTCCGGTCAACGGCACGACGTTTGGTGTTACGTGCTAACCACAGCCAATACGGTAGACGAACAGATATGGGCGGCGTTACAGAACAAACGGTCTATGTCTGACATTGCTATGGAGGTGTTGCGGTGACACGAATTGAACAACAGAAAGTTAAATTGAAAGCCGCCAAGGCTGAGTTGGTAATACGCAAGCGCATGTTCCAGTCGGCCAAAAGGGGTTTAACTCGTGCAGCGGCGCACATAAAAGATTTGGAGGCTAAAATTGAATTGGCGCGAACTTAACCGTACTTTGAGCGCGTATAGCGAAAAAGAAGTATTGGACATGTTGGAGAAAGAACGCGACGGCGAACGTCGTGTGACTTTTTTGGCTCGGCTACATCAGCGATACAGCACTTTACGAGCAGCGCGCGAACGTATAGGGCTTCTAAAAAACGCGCGGCGTTTGTAAACGGGTTCCCATCTAAACTATGGAGGCTGTGATATGACCGAAATACTTGTAACCGCTGCGAGAACGCTCACCGAACGCGGGCGTATTTACGGCGACGCAGTTGGTAGTATGGCAACAACGGCGCGGCTTTGGTCTACGGTGTTGGGTATTGACGTGACACCAACACAAGTAGCTCTTTGCATGATCCAGTTAAAAGTTGCACGCTATCTGGTTACCCCGCACACCGACGGTTGTGTCGATATCGCGGGGTACGCAGCTATCTTGCAAGCTTGCAAGAAAGCGTGCGACGTTACAAACCATCCCGCTTCCCACGACCCAAACGCGCGTTAAAAGTTAATTTGGGGCAAGGCTGCGCAAGAATTCTTGTTGAGCCGTAGGCGTGTCGTAACGATCCGCAAGGGCGTTTAGCCGTCGCATTTGCCGAAGTATGAGAGCGTCTGTCTTCGCATCGTCGTTATTGGGCCTATCTTTTTGTTTTCTGAATTGCGATATCTCTCGTTTGATAATGTTCGCCGCAGGGATGAGTCGGACTTCCGGATTGTCTTGCCTGAATGCCGCAGAAGATACGCGGTCTTTCTGCATGCCTTTGACGTTATTCTCCAGCTCGTTAAGTCTAGTTACGTTCTCGTAGTACTTAGCTTTTTCGCTGGCTTCGGACTTTGTGTTTCCGTAGAGTTTTCCGATTACAGGTATTTTGTACGAAGGTACGTCTCTGCTATTCAGCCAACCTTCCACAGACGATTCCAAATTGACGAGTTCGCGTCCCGGTCCGCCCGTAAGTTGTCCGCCCATGTAATCGATCAAGTCAGGCGTCGGACTCCAACCACCCGGTGTATATTTATTGCCGCCCGTCATAGCGTTGATTGCTTCCGCTATAGTTTTGCTGACGGCAGTAGCGTTATCTTTGGCGCGGGTGAACCCCGGTGTTGGGTCCAACGCGCTAAAATCTTCGCGAGAGATAGGTCTTCCGGTCCAGTCTTTATTCGACGCTATAGCCATAAACGGATCTAGCGCCGTAGGCGTGAGGGTCTGCGCCGTCAATCCGGAACCAAAAGGATTCAAAGTTGAAAGCGTAGCGTCTAGTACCGAGAATGCATTCTTACCAATGTTTTTTGGCTGGATGACTGTTTGCATAGCCAGCCGTCCAATGTTAGGGATAAGGTTAAAACTCAACGGCATAGGGAACATGACATACTTTCCGTTTCCGGTAGGTATGATTAAGTTGCGTTGGCGCACAAACTCCGGCGGGTCATCATCATCAAACCCGGCTATAGCCAGCAAGATTGATTGCATTGCGCCTAACAAAAGACCGCCCACAATTATTTTCTTACCGGCGGGGCCTTTGAGCGTTTCAAAAGTTCGTACCGTACCTTGTAAAGACGGGTTAAAGAACGCGAACAAAGCGCCAAACTGACTGGACTTTGCGCCTTTACGGTCAAAATTTACGGTCAAGTTTTTTGCAAGACTAGCGGCTTGCGCGTCTGACATTCCCGATTCTACGGCAACAATGAACGCCGCCAACCGGGTGGAGTTTTCCATCGCGGTATTGTAGTCGGACAACCAACCGCCAATAGCCGGTAGGATCTTTTTCGCAGTACCGTTAGATAAGCTATCGAGTTCTTTTTGCAGCGCGTTACTACGATCAGCAGAAGTCTCATACGACTGACGCCACCCGGAAGTTCCACCCGCGTTTTGCAAGCGTTCAAAATACAAATCGTATGAGGTTGCGGCTGAAGCGCGGCCACCCCGCTTTTCTCTTTCGCCCTTGTATATTGACGCAAGCGCAGGACCGACATGGCCAAAAAGTTCCCGTTGTTTTCCGGCAATAGGCGTTGAACTAAGGTTAAGCAACCCAGTCGGCACGTCGCGGCCAAGGTTCCACAGGCCAAACACAGGATTGTATTGCGTAGCCAACGCCGCAAAGAAGCGTGTAACCAGAGCAGTACCGCCAATTATGCCTTGCAGAGACGGCAAGTCTAAATTCTTTAACGCGCCGACCATCCGAAGGGCTTGCTCGTTATCTTCATTAAACGTTACGCCTTGAGCAACCATTTTACCGTCGCTATCCAAACGAATACTCATAAGGACGTTATCGTCTTTCTGATAGCTCATGTCCAATACGTCCACCGGTTCCCCAGTGTTGGCGTCTATCGCAGATGTAAGACTTGGCTTTGCAAGTGACCACACATCTGCATCGGGGAAAGCTTTAGCCAAAGCGTAAATGACGCGCGCAACGCGGTTCTTCTCCCCTCTCGTGATGGCCCGGTCCCTTTGATGGACAATGTTAGCCAATACGTCAACTACGGGGCGCGTTGACCCTCTTCGGTGATAGGTATTTGGGCCCCGGACGGAGACACCCTTACCGCTACCTGCGCTCAAACCTTTACCTTCGCGGTGAAATGGGACGTAGAACGGTTGTTCGCGTTCCATTTTGAGAACATCGTCCAGCGTCGCCATGCCGTAATTGACCCATTCACGCCGCGTTTTAGCGGTAATGGCGTCCACACGTTTAGCCAATGCCTCAAAAGCTCTTTGCTGTTCGGTAGTTAAGTTTGCCAAATACGCTCGGGCGTCCGCTGTTGTTACGCCCGCACCGCCATCAGGAAATTGTGAATCCGGTTGAGCCGCAATGATCCTGTTGGCATCGGGAGCCCCGCGCATCCACAGGTAATTATCCAGTTCGGCTACACTGACACCCCGCGCTTTCATCTCAGTGATAAGCGGACCAAGTTCTCGCGTGCCAAAATCTCCTACTTTTTTGGCCACTATTGAAGTGAGCCGTTCAATCATGCTGTAGGCGTCTAATGTTTCCGGCAACGTGGTGACAAGACCCTTAATGGTCTTCATTAAATTCTTTACGTCAACAAACCGGTCTACAAAGTTATACGTTGTTTGATCTTGCAACGTTTCTTTTCTGCCCACGGGTACCGGAAGCGTAGGTTCGGTCCGGCCACCCATACTGAACGCGGGGGTATTACCGGTCACCACATACGAACCGTCGGCCAACACAGCGCCTCGGGCTTGATTGATGAGGGCTAATGCTTCTGCGTTTGTCTTGCCTTCCATTGCGTTTGCAAGTTTGGTCAGGCCGACTTGGCGGAGGATTTTCTGCACTGCCGCAATGAACTTATCCAGCCCGCGAATGGTGACGTTCTGGCCCGACATAACGGCCAGAGCTTCGTCTATAGCGCGTATACGAACGTACTGATCGGCTTTCTCAGCCGATAGTCCTTGGCCTAACGCGCGTTGCAATATGTCCGCGCCAAACTCTGCGCGCCATTTAGCGGCTTCTTTTTGTATGTTGGGATTCTGTAGCGCGATAGTAGTTAAGGCTGCGTTGTATTGCGCCGAGCCCATTCCGTACAAACGATCAAGACCCGCATGGGTAACTTCGTGCCAGATTACTATTTCAGCGTCTACAGTTGAAGATATGTTTTCGGCTATAAAATGCAGCTCGTTACGGAAATACATTCCTTGAGCGTCTGCTGGAACATCAACGCCCGTTGCAGCGCTTGCTTCCGCTGCGGTAGCGTAGACCGTAGTTTTAATCCGCAAGTCCCCCGCGCCCGCAATAGCCGCTTGAACATCAGCAATTGACATTGAGCTTTTTGCGCGTGTCTCGTCGGACTTGACGGAGTAACGGATGTCGTCGGTGTTAAGGCTGAACTGACCGTTGTTGCCGGTGGCAGATTTGACACCCGCAGTGTCGAAAACCACAATCTCTTGAACCCCCATAGCCTCAAGCACAACGCCGTCGTAGCCTTGCGATTGCAGTTTCTCTGTCCATTCGCGAGAAGCTTTCCGCGCAGCAACCATACCTTTGCTAAGTTGGATGCGTTGAATACGATTTTTTTCTTCTAACGTCGCCCGATACGGATTTTTAAGATTGACGTAAAGCGGCATGACATTAGCGCCAGCTTTCCTATCCGCGATAGCGTTTGCGACGATAGTCGAATCTGTAAGGTAAACTCCGTAGCCAAGCCACCCCGCGTCTTTACGGTTTGGGTTGTCTAGATCAAACGCGGTTATATCGGCGGTGGTCGCGTGGTACGCCACCAACGGATTTCCAGTGGCGTTTATCATTACGCTATCGCCAAACCAGCGTAAGAAATTCTGCCGTATAAGCGACCCGTCTGGCGCTGTTCGGTCGCCAAACGTATTCTTAGCCCAAGCAGTTACCGCAGCGCTTCTTTCACTTTTTGTAGCAAGTCCGCCGCGCTCTATGCTTGTGACTACTTTTGCCTTTGTTCCATCAGAACCTTTACGGCTCTCGCCGCTGCTTTGGACTGGGCCTTCGACATTTCCGGCTGATCCGGGTCCGGGTCTGTCAACCACGGAGCCCAGTTGTCCTTCGGCCCGCCGTCTGTCGTAGAGGTTTCGGATTTCGGTTGCGTAATCGACATTTATACCCTCGCTATCTCGTCCACCAAGTTTGCTGTACAGTTCTTTTTCCGGATACCACCACACGGCCTGTAGGTCGGCTGGGGTTATGTTTATGCCGTCCGCCTTCAGCTTCTCCCGAGCCTGAGCAATAACGGATCTGATCCATTCTCTTTCGGAACCGCTCGACGGGGTTTCTTTCAAACCGTCCTGACCGAAAACAATACGTTCGGCGGCGTAGATAAGTTCGGACTTTACCCTCTTTCCGCTGTCGTACTTGGCGCGGTTGTCGCGGTAGTCGGACTCATGCTTGGCCACGATCCCTCTAGCCAAACTGATAAGGGTAGTCAGCGTTCTGGGAACGGGTTTTCTGGCGGTTTTAAGCGCGGCTTCGAACCGTTCGCGCTGTTTATCTAGCGCGGCCTGCGACCCGCCAACAAGATTTCCTGTCAGCCTGCCCCAACCGCGCATGAACCACAGGTCCATCGTGACGGGTTCAAAATTGTTATTGAGGTTCTGGTAAAACCCTTGGCCGATCTTAGGCCCAAGAATTGCCGAACCGTAGACCTTGGTCTGCTTATTCTCACCGCCGACACTATAGCCCGCATCTTCAAGTTGCTTTACGGTAAACTCCGAAGACAGGAACTTATTGGTCTCGTCCAATCCCAAGTCGGCAATCAAGTCGTTAATGCGCTGGAAATTCCCGTTCATGCTTTTCTGCTTGAGCGCAGAAACATTAGTCGGGAAAATGCCGGTCTTCTTGAAACTGGAATAAACCTGTTCGGCCAACCTTACGTTGGATGCTACCGTCTCACCTTGGCTCGTTATCGCGAGGGCGAGCGTGAAGGCCATTCTCTGGTTCTTGTCCGCCAGTTCCGGGTGCAGCTTGAGGGCGATCTTCATCGCCTCTTTGACGCGCTTAGAATACCAGCCGGACGCGTTCTTCCCTGTGCGGCCAAGCGCGGCCTTCACTTCAGACGCAATAGCGGAGGCAAGTATATCGTCCGTTCGGGGGCTCGGGCCTTCGATCACGCCGCCAGCAACACCAAGTTTTTTAAGAGCCGCGCTCCCACGGCGCATAAGTTCCGTAGCGATTGCGGTTACATCTCTGGAACGGGGCTTTGCGGTAGGGTAACTTTCGCTCAGAACCGCGTTTACCGTGAGAGCTTCTACGTTGGCGGCGTTTAGCGCAGCGCTTCTTCCAACTCCGCCACCGACTTGGCTTTGTTCGCTAGCGCCACCAGCGGCCTGTAAATCGCCGCTCCTTCCGAGTCCTTCTCCTGCTCGTACAGGCCCAAGTTCACCTTGAGTCCCTGTTGCACTTCCTCCAACCGATGTTGAGGGGGCGTTTGCCTCGTACTCCTCAAGAGACTTGCCAGTGTTTTTTGTTGTTGATAGTCCATACGCAGTCCTCATAGCTGTGAAAGTAGATTCATGGCGGGTAAGAAGATCGAGGATAGCGTCGCGGAAATACTGCTCCATCCCTTCGTCTTCCAAATACTGACGTACTTGGATCATCTCATTGTTATGGCCGACGCCGTGCCGCATGTCTCGTACATGCGCAATCTCGTGCGTCATAGTTTCGTATAGATTTCCTCGGACGCCGAACAACGTCTTTGCGCCCCAGTCATAGAACGGGTTTACAAATACGGCTTTAAACGGAACTTTTATATGTATACCGCCATACTTACGGTCTATGGCTATACCGCCAAAGAATAAATCTTTCGCTGATAGAGCGTCGTAACCGTAAAGCCCGCTTTTGGCTAGCTCCTCTTTCATCTCAACCATCAGCGTCCCTAGTTCAGCAAAGAACGCTTCTGGGTTGCCATACGGACGCCCTACGGCAAGATAGTCAACACTGGTGTTGTTAAGAAACACGGGCTGAAGAGGGTTGGCTTTCATGTCAGACATGAACGCGGACATATCCGGCGCGGCTTCTTTCTCTACAAATGTTGAGGCGACTTTCTTTTCCGATTCTTTTGCAGCGGCGTCGCTTTGAGCTATGACCGCGCCTTTACGATCAATCACATTACCCGATGTAATAGTAACTTCGTTCGGTAGCGGGGCAAGTTCTTGCACTTCGCCGCTACCCCGCGCATCAAACGCCTTTTTCAGCTTCTTGCTGTTATCCGCCAGAGCCGCTCCAACCTCAATGCGGGGCATGGACACTACGTCCTTAAACCCTTCCTTCAGGTCTTTTGCGGATTCTCCTTGAGCTATGGCAAATAGATACGCTTTTAGCGCATCTAGATCTTTTTCTACACGCGGCTTGAACCGCTCGCGATTGTTCTCAAAAGGATAATCTCTGTCGCTTGCTTTGTCTTTTGGCTGGATATTTATGACAATGTTAAAAGGAATTTTATTGTAACTAGCGTCGCGCACGTCGTAATCGAATTGGTACACGCCGCTAGATAGAACCACATGTTTGGGGTATTGTTCGCGCTCCACCCCAAAGTAAATGTTTATCAGCCCCCAATCCGTATCCGCTGTTTTGACTTCTTGATACTGGCTTTTATCAAAATTGGTCCCGGTGGCGATCACCTTGGTGCTGGTGCCGGAATTATTAACCGTAGTTACCTCTACCTCTACAGGCCCTATCAAAGGGCGCTTAAGAGCCGTAACGTACTCGGGGTTGCTATTGAAAAATATATCGACCGCATCACCGTTTTTAGCGATATAAGTTTCAGGAATAGTTAAGGTTAAAGTTGTACCGGAAGGTTTTTCTGTTTTGCTTACGTTGAAAGTTGTTGCTTTTTTAAGAAGCTCAGTCTTTGTGGTGTCTATAGACGTTTGTTCGCCGTCTTTTACCGTCGTCAGTTGAATCCGCGCCGCACCCATAAGGATGCCCATTTTAGCAAGACCCAAACCACCGCTAGCAAGCCCCGGAGGAAGCCCCGCTTTATCACTTGCTGCAATTGTTAAGAATGCGTTCTTGACGATGTCGGGGGACATGCCCACACCGTCATCGCTAAAAGTTACCGTCCTATCAATAGAATTAAGCGTTATTTTGACATGGCCAAAAACTTTCGGGTTTGCGAGCAAATATTTTTCAAAGTCGGCTACGGTCGCGGGATTTTTCTTCGCGGCTTGCATTTGTAGAAACAGACGCCCCTTAACGGCGTCAAAACTATTCTGAAGACCTTCTTTTACAACAACCTCCATCAGGTTGCTGCCATACATATCCGCGCCAAATCGCTCCGCCAATTGCGCTAAATCTGCAGTTAACCCAACCATTTCGGATTTTGCGGACGTGGCGCTAGTATCCGGGCGGGATAGGAAGGTGGCCGTAGTAACCGGTACTCTCTGGTACGCTTTAGGGTTGTTTGCGTTGATCGGGTGAAATTTTATGTACCCGTTCTCTACGCCCACAACCACGCCCATTGCGTTACCTACGCGCACGCTATCGCCTACAGCTAACGGCGCGGCTTGTTCCGTTTGCACAGGCGCAAGCGCGGCTCTTGCTTCAGCGACGGCTTCGGTCACTTGAACGTTGGTTCCGGCTTTAGCGGTTTTATTGGTCAATGCCAATTCAAGTTTAGTCCGCGATTCCGTAGTGGGCGCGGCAAGATGCTTGGCGGTAAGGTCTAAAATGCGACCTGCAACGGTCTTGCGTCCTTGCGTAGCCGCCCTTACGTTCAAGTCTGCAATCCGCGTTTCTAGGTCGCTTTGTTTTGTGGTTTCCGTTGCGGGCGGTTGTCCGACGATGACCTCGTGGTACCGGCCGTTGGTACCAACATTCACCGCAAGGATGTTATCTACGGGGATGTCTCTTGATACGACGTTCTCGCCAAATTGTCTGGCGTACACTTCTGTTGTCGCCCAATTTTGCGTCGGCTTATTTTTTTGCAGGCCCTCGGCGCGGAACAATTTAATGGTGTCGCCGTTTGTCGCGCGTATGGCTTCGCGGGTCTCGGCAAAATTATCGTAGAATTTTTGCGCGGAAACTTCTTTGTTTCGTCCCGCAATAATGTCGTCTACCGCAGTATCGGCATTAAGCTTGACGCCTGCGGCGGCGTCCGTTATCGCGGTGTAGATAGGACGGTCTCTAAGAAGATCGGCGCGCGCCTTCACTACCGTATCCGTGTCGAGCGTACTCTGGCGGGTTTCGGCGTCGGGTAGGTTGTCTAAATTCAACGGCCGCGCAATATCAAATTTTAGCGCCGAAATTTGACGCATGGCGTCTGTATACCGTTGCGCGTCTACGGTTGTTAGCCCGCCCTTAGAGTCAGCCTTTGCAACGAGAGGGCCGACCATCGCAAGCAGCGTTTCTATCTGCGTAACTTTCGCAAGCCTGTCTTCTGGGTTAAGTTTTACTTTGGGCGCGGGGGCGGATGCAACTGCGGGCATCACAAGTTCGGCGGATGCAGGAGCCAGCGCGGCACGAAGTTTGGCTATAACATCCGCGCGCGTTGCGCGCGGTACGGGCCCAAACATATCCGTCTCAGGTTTAGCCGCTTCTGCTTGCGCAAACTCGGCAACCGAACGTAGCACCTCAACAGTGTTTTTAACGCCCCCCGGCTTTTCAGCCATTAAGGCAACAATAAGGTTAGCGTTTGGGTCAAATTCAATATCGGTTTGACGCGCGGCGTTGGCCAACGAGACGCCGTCCCTACGCGCTTTGATCACAATCTTTGCAGCGTCAACAACAATATCCCGTATGTCTAGCTCTCCGGCGTTGCTCAAACGAGACATGGTTGGGGCTAGTTGAGTCAACGCGGAGATAACCGTTCGGCCGTCTTCGCTTGTTGTAAGCTGGTCCATCAACGCGGAATCGTTGTACGCTTTAAGAAAGACCGCGCGCTCAAGACGTGTAGTGGCGTCGCTGGTGGGTACCTGACCATTCAAAAGGGTAGCCCGTTCATTTGCGGGCAGACCCCTCAAGAATGCGCGCGTTGCTTCTGCTGTAGGCTCACCGTTTTCGCGGAAAGTTAATTCGTTCAGGTCAACACGGTTTGCATCGTTACGCGCCGTTTCTTCCGGACTCATACCAAGTTGCGTAGCGGTGTTGGTACGGTCGCCCATATCAGACGTAATGTCTGCCTCGGACATCACACGAACCAATATCGGATTGGGTACGTTTCGGATAACTTCTGGGTCTACGCCGTGTGCTGTATCGGCTTCAAGTTCGCCGCGATAGTTATCCGCCGTTCCGCGAACATACGCTTCGCTAAAACCCGTGATGCGACCGTTTCCTGCAATAGCCCGTAGGTCTTCTGTCCCCGCGTAATCTGGGTTAACCGCACCATCTACGGTATTAGAAGTCTGAACCGTAGACGCATCTACGACCGCATACTGGATGTTTACGCGCTTGCCTTCGCTGTCTACCGCATAGTCTTTCTTGCCGAGTTGATCGGCGGGAATTTCACCGCCCGCAACAACGGGAGCATCGTTAGCCAACGACCTACCTACGCCAGCTCTACCGTAGTCCGGCGCGTTTGCAATCTGTTGCATTTGAAGAACAGATGCCGGATTACTCCGATCTCGGTTTTGTTCAATTGCGGTTGGTTCAGAAAAAAGCGAAGCTTGAGTTACAACCGGCGCGGGCGCTACGGTTTCCGCGCGGACGACCGGCTCAACGGTTACGCTCGTATCTTCGTCCCGAAGAATATTTAGAAGCTCATCTCCGGCGGTGTACCTGCGGTTGGCTTTGTCCGACAAATCCGTGACCGAACCGTCTTCTTCAATACCCTGAAGGATGTTCCGGCGGTTGTCGAACCGAACGGAAACCGGGGCTTCGTTTACCGTAAAGTTACCCAGTATTGTAGTGTCGTTTTCTACGTCGCCGTTCGGACCGATATCGACCGTGTTGACCGTAGCGTCATCATTGGTTTTAACAAGACGCGTAAATTCTTCCGAAACGTCCGGAACAATTTTGTACCCTTGCGCTACAAAATCGGGTACGGCTACCGGGTTGGGTACGGTACCAGCCGCTAAATTTGCTGCGGCAATGGTGTCTTCTACCGTTTCATTTGCGTCCGTAATGCGTTCGACAATAGGCTCAATGCCTTCGGAACCGTTTAGAGCGTTAGCCTTCTTCCTAGCAAGCGTCTCTTCAATTTCAGCCGCCGTCTGTTGAGGCGCAATAGGTTTGCCGGGCGGGGGCGCGGCAGGTCCGCCGGGCGGGGGCGTGCCCGGCTCAACGAAGGCAACTGGTCCGGCAGGGTTGATATTGTCGCGGGGGCTAATAAGGTTAGGGTCGTAGCTGTTAGGGTCGAGCATCCGCAAGGCGGCTTGACGAGCGCCTTCCGGATCAATTTGGGTGCTATCCGCCATGTTGTTAAGTTCTTGGATAGCATCAAACTGTTTGGGGGTTAAACCTCCACGTTTGATACGGTCGCGCAACATAAGAACAGTTTTTGCACCGCCGCCCATGATGGCGGTCTGCAATATTACAGACGGCGCAACTTCATTGAACGATTCGCCAAGATCAGATGCGCTTGTCCAGCTACGCCGCGCGCCTTCACCAGTAGCTTTAACTTCTACATTGCGCTGACCTTGTTGTGTAAAAGACTCCGTCGCTAACTCTACGCCGTACAGCCCAGCGGTTTTAGTCGCAAAGCGCGTAAGAATATTTTTACCAAAAATACTGCTAATGCCCGCTTTAACGGGGGCTTTAAGAATGTTTAATTCTAGTCCTTGACTTAATGCTTCCGGCGCGGCCTCAAACAGACCGTATTCAGTAATCAGCGGTGCCAGTTTGTCTTGCTTAACTTTCCATTCCGCAGCGGAAATAGGTTTTCCTGTGCGCTCTAAAGCGTCCGCGTTAGCTGCATCGTACAGTTGGCGTGTGAATTGGTTTGTAGACATGCGGTAGGCTAGTGCGCCCGATGCAGCTACACCTGAAGTCCAAGCAAGAACAGGTGCAGCGACAACCCCCGCGCCGGTTGCGGTTGCCGCAGTTGCAGTCCCCAAACCAGCGCCAAGGCCCCCCAAACCAGAGACAAGGGAAAACCCTAAGCTAGGGCCTAAATTCTTGACGGCGTCGGGTATGTTTGGATTGGCGTTGCGTTTTTCCGATATGGCACTGGCGCGTTCAATTAACGCGTCTTTCCAGTCTGGCTCTCCATCTTTAGCTCCGCGCCCTTCTATTGCGGACGCAAAGGCTGCGGGGGTGTGGTATACCGCAGCATCAACAAGTTGTTGGCCAATACCTGTGGCTACTAAAAGGGGAAGCTGTTGGCGCGCAGTGTCCGATATCAAATCTAGGCCCAAATCTAGGCCCCTAGAAAGGATTCCTTTTGATTCGGTCGGTGGCTTTGCGTCGGTCGGTGGCTTCGCGCCGTCTGCCGGAATGTAGGTCTCGCCGTCCCAACTCCCCGGCTTGCCATACTCGGCGTATTTAGACTGATTGGAGAAGGTCGGGTGGTTGGGTTTCTTGAACGTATCGGGCCAATGACCGGTAACGGGGTCAGGTTTAACACCCGCCTCAAACGCGCCGTGAAGATCGTAATCCGCGCCGGAATCTCTGGGCGCGTTTGCAGCTTTCCAAGCTTGAAACGCCGGTTCTTGATTAACAGGTATTGTGGTTTCGTACTTATTAACAAGCGGAAGCAGATAGTCCGCTATCGTGGCGTCAGACACTTTCGCCGCGCGGGCGGCGGGTAGATCGTAACTGGGCGCAAGCGTAGCCAGATAGGTAGCGATATCCGTATCGGAGATACCCGCCGCTCTTGCGCCTTTGAGGTCATACATGTGGGGTATAGATCCAGAGCGAAGTTATTATGGTGAGCGATTAAAGTCGGCCGCTTTTGCACCGGAACCGGGAGGGGGAGCGGGAGCGGGGACTTTAACGTTCGGATACGCTTCCAGATTTAGTCTCGCGTATAATGCTTGAAAGCCGGGAAGCGCCGAACGTATAGCCTCAACGTCCGGGTCGCCTTCAACCGCGCCAGCGGCTCTTAACCTTGCAAGTTCTGTCTGTTGCGAAGCTATGTAGGTACCTACAGAAGCTCTTTCCGCGCGCGACGCTAAACGCTCCGCTCGGTCGCCCTCAATCGACCATGCTTTTGCCTCTCGTTCGTCAACAAGCGCTTGTTTCTTAGCTGGATCGGTCTCCGCAGCAATTTTACCGGTAAGGTCTTTTAGACTTATAGCCGTGTTAAGTTTAAGTGTTTCA
>Ga0209596_1002052_pt1 | contig 16809 bp, 16 predicted proteins | sample M_130807_MF_Meta_FD_187314 | JGI IMG/M metagenome (GOLD analysis project Ga0209596, IMG submission 187314) | Freshwater microbial communities from Lake Montjoie, Canada to study carbon cycling - M_130807_MF_MetaG (SPAdes) (version 2) | ecosystem: Environmental > Aquatic > Freshwater > Lake...
GGTCTGGCTGGCGAAGTACGTCAGGCTGCACAAATTTCGCGACGTCTTGCCGAAGCTTCACGACTCGGATTCACTCGCGCCATCGTGCCGGCTAATTCGCCTGACGACCTACGCGGCATAAAACTGCAACGCGCAAGCACTCTCAACGAGGCTCTCACTCTCGCCGGAATGCCTCAATAAAATTTGTCCCGTCAACGAACGGGCAAAACTTCATACGAATCAAATTGCGTCATCCACTTCAGACCAGATTCACCCATCACAAACACCGTCGTGGCAAATGCATCTGCCCACGTCAGACTTGGACCGGTCACGGTCACTGATCTAAATGGCGACTGCACTTCATTGCCTTGCGCGTCCCACAAATGCTGGCCACGCTCTGCGGTGCCAGAAGTTGCAATTGCCCCGGTGTCAACGCTTATTTCTGCCACCAACATTTCGGGGTCGCGCGGATCAGTAATGCCGATGTTCCAGGGAATGTCGTCATCAAGACCACCGTGCAAGACATAATCACCACCAACACCTAAGTACCAATGTTGCAATCCACGTTCTATGAATAGACGAGATGTGTACTCCGCAGACCATCCTTTCACAAAGCCTGTCGGATTGATTTGTAAAGGGTGATCAGATGGCCGAATCGTAAAGGAACCCTGCGAGGCTTGTTCTAGCCACGTGCACGCATCGAGCACATCAATGACTTCGCGAGATGCATCAAGCACATGAAGTTCTTGACGATTAATACGCGAGATTTCGCTATCGGCTCGGTACACAGAAAACATCTGCTCTAAACGCTCAAGTTCTGTTCGTATTTCTTGTACCACATCATCAAAAGTTTCGTCCATAATGTTGTCATTGATATGCACGCTTGCCGTGGTTCCCATTACTGAAAAAGAAGAACGATGGCGCGCTTGCATCACAACGGCTTAGCGTCAATCGCCGCTTGCAATGAAGCGGCATATGCGCGTGAGACAGCCGTGGCCCCCGAGATTCCCTGAATGTTGGCACTCTTGGCTTTTTTGGCACGTGCATTGAGTTTGGGAAGTGCATACTGCTCAATCTGTACAGACTTACGATCCCATACGTCAAAGTTGACTGCCACACCGCAGAGTTCTCCGTTGCTTGCAAACTTTGCTGTCACGACGAGAGTGCCAAAGACGCGATTACGGTCCACGATGTCGGTGGTGGATCCTGTTGATTTTTTTGCGCCGCACGCTGCGGGCGTTGGTGCTGGTGCTGGTGCTGGCGTCGTGACTGGTGTCGCACCATTCACTGGCGGCACTGTTGTGGCGACCACGGTTGTCGTGGTAACAGTTGTCGTCGTTGGTGCTGGAACAGTTGCACCCGTCACCATCTGACCTGCACCGGCATCAGCAGAGCTACCGATGTCTGCAACTCCAGCAGAACCAGACGCACTGAGATTAACCGGGCGATCTAAAACATTAATCAGTGCCACACCCGCACTTGTCAGGGCAAGTGCAGGCGCAAGTCGTCTGGCTAGTGCAAAGCGTGACATCGGAGATGAATTATCAGAACTCATGAGTTCACCACCATGGCATCTCCATATGAATGTCATCTTTTGATAGACCCGCTTCGCGCAGGCCTTTACGCGCAGCAAACATCAGCGCAGTCGGGCCACAGACCAAAGCCACTCGAGACGACAGTTCTGGAACTGCACGAACCAATGATTTTGCAGAGAACGGATCTTTCCCCTTCATTGCTGCCGTGCGTCCTGTTAAGACGAATACTTCCCCACCACAGCGCGCAGCAAGCGCACGAATCTCCGCTAAATGGGCGACTTCATTTTCATGTCGTGCGCGCAACAATACTGTTGGCCGAGAGCCCGACGGTAGACGTTGCAGCAGCGCGCACACTGGAGTAACACCAACACCACCAGCAATAAACAGTGGTTGCTTATCTCCAAAAATTTCTGGTGTTGTCACACCGTACGGTCCTTCGACTGCGACTCTGTCGCCAACGCGTAAATGTCGTGTTGCAGAGCTTGCATCGCCACGATTTTTAATTGTGACTCGCAGACCAGCGGTGGTCGGAACTGCAGAAAGAGAATATGGATTTGTTTTCCACCATTGACCTCGCACTAATGATCGAATCATCACAAACTGGCCGGCATCACCACGCAATCGGAGAACATTGCGACCACCCAATAAGACACTGACCGTGTCATCAGTCTCTTTATTGATGGTGCGTACATGCAATGGTCGTGCCACAGATCCAAAAACTTTCCACCATCTTCCAAATAATGCCGTTGCAAAAATGGCAACTGAACTGCCGACCCATACAAGACGCACATAGCGATCGTTGCTCAACATCGAGCCCAGCGTGATCTGATGCGAAAACGACGCCGCCAACCCGAAGTAAACAGTGAGGTGGACGAAATACCATGTCTCATACGAAATCTTGTTGCGAATATCCTTGAGACTCAACACCACAACAACCGCCACAAGTGCAGAACCAATTGCTGTCAATGCCATATATGGTTCACGACCAGTGAAGTCCAAAACCGTGTTAATAAAACCACCACGTACGGGCATCTCAGCAGGAATAGACGTAAAAATGTGCACGGCGAGCAAAAGCCCCATCGTGTCGCCTGCGATTCGATGCCAGATCAATAAACGATCCAAGCCAATCGCGCGCTCCATTGTTTTGAGACGAGCCGACAATGTCAAGCCGACCATTCCAAACAGCGATGTATACAAACCCGTGAGTGACGCTGCTGCTCTCCATGCGTGCGACCAGCCACTCGACACCTGGTTCCAACCGCCGGTCATCGCCCATGCTGCAGTGACGACGGCAAAAATAGCAGCGATGACGATGACGAGATCATTGGCCGTCAGATTTGTTGAATTCGGACGGGCGAGGGGACGCCGTTGTTCGAGTTTGGCTACTGGGGCCACTGGCGCCATCGGCACGGAGAAATTTGTACTATTCACTGGTTCTACCGTACGATTAGTCAGGTAAAGAAACGGTAAAGAGCGACCGAATAACGGTAAAGACCGACCGAATTCTTTGGGGGATTGAACTAAGTTTCATTCTTGCTACTATGTGTCCTATGACACAAGGACCAAACATGCTCATTCAGATTGACGGACAAAACAGGCGACCCTGGGCTGTCGGAAGCAGAAAAGTTATTCTCGACGCCGCCACAGAAGAAATCGCTCTCAACGGATTCAGATACGCGCGCATCGGCGACATTGCGGATCGTGCAAATATGACACCTGGCTCGATCTATACATGGTTCAAAAATAAAGAAGTCCTTTTTCGTGTGGCTCTTGAAGAAGCTCTCGACGCTCAACTCGCCGCCAATATCGAGAGTCTTTCAAAAATCGAGGATCTAAAAGACACACCCTGGATCCTGAAGATTGCCGCACTCCTTCCACGCAACAATGCTGACAGTCAACCAACAGCGGCACAAATAATGTTGATTGAGGGATACTACGTGTCATGGCGCGGCAAGGCCAAGGAAAAAACATTCTTGCCACGTCTTGAACAACATTTTGCGTCCTATCAAAAAGTGATCGATGAAGCAGTTGCCTCTGGAGAAATAAATTCAGACATCGACCCTCAGCTCATTGCCATGTTGTTGTTGGCAATTCCTACCGGATTAGCACTCTTGCAATTTTCTGGACTTCCTCGCGTCCCAGACAGCTCCTGGATTCCCGTATACCAAGCACTTGCAACAATGCTGAGTCCCAAAAAATAGCGTCAAGTCACGTCTTGTCTTAACGACAATTAATTATTTTTTTCGAGTGTCTCAATCCCACGGCAAAAGAGCTCAAGTAACTGCTTGAGGCTTTTTTCGATCGCATAGGGCTCCGGATGGCCGTTGTCTTTTTCTAGAACACAAAAGCCATGCAACGCACTTCGCAAGGATCGCGCACAATGTGCACGCTGTGTTTGCGTCAATCGATACCCCGACAACGACTCGCTCAGCGTGCTCACGACTCGTGCAAGTGATCGCTCAATATTGACATCGCCCACCGACGCAACTCGGTCCGTTGCGCTGTACAAGCCAGGGTGTTGTTGCACAAATAAGCGCCATGCACGCCCTACAGCAACAACCGAGGCAGCACGAGTGGTGCCAGCAATTGCAGATTCAAGCGCGAGGACAAGTTGCTCGCGCGCACGTAGCGACAACAGAGCCCAGAGTTCTTCGATGCCAGTGACATGACGGTACAAAGCGGGTTGTTTCACATTGGCGTCAAGTGCAATGCGAGTCAGCGTGACGGCATCGATTCCCTCGGCATCAGCAATTTGTGCCGCCATATCAACAACAATTCCTCGGTTCAGGCGCACAGATTAAAAAACCCTGCAATCCAATGAGCAACCAAATTCTGATCAAGAGATGCTTGCAAGGTAGACAGCGCACGCTCCACTTTTTCTGACCCAAACAATTGCTGACGAGTAGCAAGCAAACTGCTCGCCAGTTCTGAACTGAATTCGGGATGTACCTGCAGTGTCCACGCCCGCTCCCCTATCTTCATTCCCCCGATCGCACAGTAATCACTTGATGCCAACAGTTCGGCTTGATCTGGTAATGACATCACTTGGTCTTGATGACTCGCGGCGAGAAGAATCTTCTCTGCTGCCGGCGTCATCCATGGCTCTACTAAATGAACGTCGTACTGCTTGGCCCCGATTCCCCAGCCATAGTCTGCTTTTTTAACAACTGCTCCGAGTGCCTGTGCCATCAACTGATGCCCAAAACAGATCCCCACATACGGGGCCTCGGTCGACACAATGTCCCGAAGGAATTGTTCGACATCTCGCAACCAGGCGATGTCGTCATACACGCTCAGCCGGCTTGGTGAACACAACCAACCGTCTTGATCATGCGTTGAATCGGGCATCTGACCTTCGTCGCAGCGATATGTCGTGATCTCAATGTCGTGCCCTTGCAACAGATTTTCATACAGCGCCGGATAATCGCCTCCCACATGCAGACTTCCGGCATCGACATGGCCCACGAGTAACAATCCAAGACGAATCACCTGAAAGAGAACACCTTTGCGTCGCCGCCTTCAAGTGCAGGCAAATATCCGCGTTCGCGCAGAATCGGCATGACCCCTTCTCCAAACCAATACGCCTCTTCGAGATGCGGATACCCCGACATGATGAACGCATCAAAGCCCAAGTTGTGATACTCGATAATGCGATCAGCAACAGATTCGTAACTACCAACAAGTGCACTACCTACGCCTCCGCGCACGAGTCCAATTCCTGACCACACATTGGGATAGATCTCAAGTTTACTCAGATCGCCCCCGTGCAGTTCAAACTGTCGTCGCTGTCCGACAGATTGGGTCTTTAAGAAATCTTGTCGCGCGAGTTCAATCGCCTCTGGCGTCATTGATGCCAAAATTGAATCGGCAACCGCCCATGCTTCGTCATCTGTGCGGCGTGTAATGGCATGAAAACGTATTCCAAAACGAATAGTTCGACCAGCTTGTGTAGCAAGTGCACGAACTCGTTCGATGCGCTCTTTGACCATGTCTGGGGTTTCACCCCATGCCAGATAAAGATCAACGTTCTCTGCTGCTACTTTTTCTGCAGAGTCCGAAGCCCCACCAAAATAGATTGGTGGCACAGGTTGGGGCACATCGCGAGTTGTCGCATTCGTTACATCAAAAAATTTTCCGCTGTATGAAAACGGCTCGCCGCTCCATGCGCCGCGCATGATCTTTATAAACTCACTCGTACGCTCATACCTCGTCTCTTTATCTTCACTGATTCCAAATCGGGATAATTCTGACTGTTCTGCGCCTGTCACGATATTGACCAGCAATCGGCCCCCCGACATACGTTGATAGGTGCTTGCCATCTGTGCTGCAAGTGTCGGAGACAGCAAAGCGGGCCGAAACGCAACCAAAAACTTGAGCCGTGTCGTGACTGAAAGAAGTGCGGCAGTTGCAATCCATGCATCTTCACAACCCGTTCCGCACGGGGTTAGCAGCGCATTAAAACCCAAGCCTTCACATGCTTGAGCAATTTGAGACATATACGACACGCTCGGAGCTCGCGCCACAGTGTCAGCATCAGGCAAAACATCCCGTGAGTCTCCACCAGTCGGAAGAAACCAATTCATTTCAATCATTGCGTGCTCCTAATTTGGAATTTCTATGAGATGGACGGAAACAAATCCGATGGTCATCACGAGTAGCCACGACAACACACCAAGAACAACAGGGCGTGGACCAAGTGCGCGGATTTTTCTAAAGCGCACCCCAGCCCCTAACCCAACAAGAGCAAGAGCCAAACAGATTTTTTCAAGATGTTGAAAAAACGACAACGTGCCATCTGACAGCGTGCCTGTTGACCGAATCGCCACCATTGCAAGAAACAGAACAATAAAAAGTGGCAGTGGCGCAGGGGAGGCAGTTTTACTCGTCGCTGTCTGACGATGACGATACGTAAATGCCACTGTCGCCACAAGTGGGGCGAGCAATAAAACACGGGTTAGTTTTACTACCACAGCAGGCGAGAGTGACTCATGCGAATAAGCGCTTGATGTTGCAACAACTTGTGCGACATCATGCACGGCGGATCCGGCCCACATTCCGAATCGCACATCACCAAGATGAAAAAAATGACCTAACACGGGCAGAACAAAAATCGAGATGCTGCCAAAGATTGTGACGAGCGCAATTGCATACGTGGCGTCTTCTTCGGTGCCATCGGTGGCTCCCACCATTGCGCTGATTGCAGAGACACCGCAGATCGAATACCCAGTCGCAGTTAAAAGTCCAAGCCCTGGAGACACACCCAACTTTCGGGCAATGAATTGTGTTCCAAAAAATGTCGTTGTGGCAACAATTATTACTGCGATTATTCCACGACCACCAAGATCGGCCACTTGACGAAAAGACAACTGAAGCCCCAGCAATACAATTCCCGCCCGCAAGACTTCACGAGCAGAAAACTTCAATCCAAGATCACAACGTGTCGGCAACTGTGCGGTATTGCCAAGCGCAACACCAACAAGCAACGAAGCCGTCAGCGGAGAAATACTGGTCCATTGCCAACTGATCGCAAAGCCAATAAACGCTGCAACGCCAGCAACTCCAAAACCAGGCAGGTGCCCAGGTAGCCAGTGTTTTAGGCGCGTCTCCATAATGTTAGATAGTCTAACATCTAGAAACAGCCTGTTTTACGGCTCGGGGTCTGAACCATTGACGTAGGTCGCCTTCAGTCACTCGCCAAGACTGATTTCCTCAAGATGCGTCGAATCAATAATTCGAAACATCCTCAGTGAGGAGGTTCGAGCGCCTGCAATGTGGGGTAACAGACCGACAAACCGCTGAGTTTTTTCCCGCAGCACGGTCGGTGATAGCCCGGTGATTCTTTCGCCATCGGCGATTGCAAACCAGTCATTTGCTTTTACTGGCTGACCGAAAGCACCACGAACAAGAACTTTCGGATTCTGGACAACAATATCTGCATCCAACGTGGCAGTCAGATCGCCCTTTGTAATGGTGAACGAACTTATTTCTTTGCCCCGTAACTCATTAAATGGGGTTGTTTTATAAAGAGGTTCAAGGAAATCATTTACATTCACTAGTGCGGTGCCTGCAGTTTTAATCTCGTTCAAAAATACATCGTTATCTATGACAACTTCTTTCACATTACGTTTTGCACTTCCGTACGGATCATCTACAAAATAAAGTGTCTTTGACTTCTTTTGAGAGTCAGACTTGCTGCTTGGCAACATGCCATCCATCTTCCACGGAACTGACACATTCAGTTGCTCTGCTATCACTGACACAAGATCTATATTTTCAAGGTTCTCGTCAGATACAGCACCGACAGACTGGCTTGGCGAATGAACAAACAACGGAACATGCATCAGATCACTTGCGTTTTTCAAATCCTTTGAGGCGAATCGTCTGTTGTAGCCGTCATCAAAACTCACCCCGTGATCTGCCGTAAAGATAACCATTGAGTCCTCGTATAGACCATCACTCTGCATCTGGTCAAGCAGTCGACCAACCAAAGTATCTACGTACTGTGCCTGCAAAATTGAACGTTGTTGTTTAACGCTCGTCTCCCATTGCGTCTCATTTTTGAGCCATTCTTCTTCGGCAGTAGAATAATAGAAGCCATCTGGATAATAAATCCATGGCTGATGTGGCAACAGTAAGTGGATGTAGTTAAAAGTCGGAGTTGTAGATGGCCTCACCTGTCCAAGCCATTTATTGAAATTTTCAGTCTGATTTAATGCAACGAAGTTCTGAATGATCGTCGCGGGGGTTTCTTCTTTGGGCTGTTCTTGCTGCCCATTGCCTGTTGCTGTCGTTGATACAAATGCTTTTTGTACCGGCACAACTGCCTCGAAAAGCTTCATCTCGTTCTTTTCTGAAGCGTCGAGTCTTTGCCACAAGATTGACCTCAATCGCCTGAGTAGGCCCGCCCATTGAGCAGAGCCAGAACTCCGTTGCGCATTGGCAACTTTGGAGTCTGAGCAAATACTCGGAGGGCATAGTTTTGTAATAATTTCTGTGACATTCATTCTATGGCTCGCACCAAATAAAGTAAAAAGTGAGTTGGGATGATCTGCAAATGTCGATGACGTGTTAGCCCGCGGTCTCATACCACTGATTGCAGCCGGAATTGCCTTATGCGTTACTTCGGCAGTTGATGAATAGTCACGAAACCAGGTAGAAGACTGTTTCAGACGTGCGAAATTTGGAAATCTTGCAGCATCAATGTCCCCAGCGCCGTTGAGAAGCGACGTTACTGCAAACTCATCAAACATCACCATCACAATTGAGTTCTTGACGCCCTGTCCTTGAACCACGGCTACATCACTCGCACGCGCATATCTGCCTGATGCTGAGGCAAACAAAAACATTCCCACCGCCAGCAGAGGAACTATCGCTAGGTATCGCAACCATGCTCGAAGCCCAGCAAAACTTCTGTACAAAGCATTGACGCCCATGCCTGCAACAACTACCAAACATACGTATATAAAACCGCTTAGCCCAAGTGACAACTTCAATACTTGTGCTAACCAAATACAAATTAAGATCGTGATACATCCGTCATGAAAATGCTGTGCCCACGAGGGTTTACCAGACAACATCAAACCAAGACTTGATAGCGCAATAGGCGGCAAGATCGCGAGAGCGATCACAAACCAGACCACTTCATGTGACGCCACTCTGTACGTGATAAAGAAATCAGTATTACTACTGAGCAGGTTCAACATTGGTTGAGCAATAGCGATTCCCCACGCCGCCAACATGTCACAAAAATAAATGCTCACTCTTGCCAGAGTTCTCCGCTGTGCACCGCCAGCAAATGCGTTCATTACTGCAAGTGTAAAGTAATCTTGTTCTGGCAGTTGTATTGGCTGTAGATTGAATGAATGAAATCCATTCGCAAAAATATTATTGCCATCGCGATTGCTGCTCTCGTACTCCTCGTCGGAGCACCATGGCTCTACATCAATGTCATTAAAGACGATGCCCCAAGTCGATTAACACTTGACACTGTCGTGACAACAACCCCTGACACGGTTGTGAGTCCTGACACAACATCCGTCGCAGTGCCCGATGGCATTGTCGGTACCTGGACAACCGGACCAGAATCACTCGCCGGTTATCGCGTCAAAGAAATTCTCGTTGGTCAGAGCACCGAGGGAGTCGGGCGCACATCATCCGTTACTGGCACACTCGAAATTGTTGACAACTCCGTCACAACTGCTGAGTTCACAGTTGACATGACCACTCTCAAGAGTGACTCCTCCAAACGTGACTCGCAGTTTTCAGGGCGCATCATGGATACTGCAACATTTCCAACAGCAACATTTACTTTGACAGCTCCAATTGTTCTTCCAGAAAACGCCACCGCTGGCGAAAAGTTCAGCACGACGGCAACTGGCGACCTCACGTTGCACGGCACCACTGTGGCAGTCACTATTCCGATCGAAGCGCAACTCACAAATGGCAAGATTGCTGTGCAGGGCACCATCAACATTGTGTTTGCTGATTACGGCATTCCAAATCCGTCGATTGGCCCCGTCAAGACAGAAGACAACGGAGACCTTGAACTCTTGCTGGTATTTGGCCGCTAACACACCCATCAGCAGTCAATGCACCTACGGAGATAGACTCCACATCAGACGAACACTGTTGCTAGAGAGATGCCATGACAGAGAACGACAACACACAATCAACTCAAGAGGACCTGTCGGCAGTAGCAGACCGCCTTCGTTGGATGGTGCGAATGGAGTCCGTTCGGGCATTTGCTCAAGTTCAGTCTGCAGAAACTGCCGAGTTTCGACTGCTTGCAACCACGCTCGACCGTCGAGTAAAACTGCTCGAACGAGAACTTGGCATGATGCGCAATTCATGGACATGGCGTGTCGGCCGTGTCGTTCTCTTTCCCGTCACAATCGCACGGGTTATTAAAAATCGCCTGCGTCAAACCCAGTAACCATCTAATGATTTCGTCGTCAGCGTCACCGCTTATCTCCATCGTGACTCCGGTGTACAACACACCTTTATATGCGCTCGAAGAATGCATCGCTTCGGTCTTTGCCCAGACCTACACCAACTGGCAACTCTGTCTCGTTGACGATCTGTCACCGCGGCAAGAGATCCGTGATTTTCTGGCTCGTGCCGCCAAGCAAGACCCTCGCATCGTGGTGTCGTACCGACAGGCCAATGGCGGAATCGTTGCCGCATCAAATGACGCCGTCGCCCTGGCTACAGGCGACTACATCGGTCTGCTTGACCACGACGATGTTCTCGAACCAGATGCCCTCGCCGAAGTTGCCGCCGCACTACACGCAGATCCGTCTATTGACTACATCTATACCGACGAAGATCTACTCACACAAGATGGCACGATGCGAGATCACTTTCGCAAACCAGATTGGTCTCCCGAGCGTTTTCGAAATCAAATGTATGTGTGTCATTTCTCTGTCATCAAGACCTCCCTGTTGCGACAAGTTGGTGGCTTTCGCATTGGCTTTGATGGCTCGCAGGACTACGACCTCATGTTGCGAGTCACCGAACACGCCCACAAAGTTCATCACATTCCAAAAATTTTGTATCACTGGCGCATCGTTGATGGCTCAGTCGCAGCAGATCCGACTGCCAAACCGTACGCCTATGCTGCTGGTCAAAGAGCGGTTGAGGAGCATTGCCAACGCGTCGGAATTGCTGCAGATATCAGCCCCGTCGCCACCTTGCCAGGCAACTACCGTGTCGTGCGCCAAGATGACCCAGACATGCCGCCAATCACGGCGCTTCTCGTCGACACAGGGGCTGAGTCGAGCGTGTGGGGAGAACAACGACGTCATGCACCAGAAACAGCATCAGACCTGATGCACATGTCGACTTTTCGTAAGTTGACGATTGATGTTCGCGCACAAGGTTCTCAAAGTCGAACCGAAGTTCTCAATCGCGCCGTTCAAGAATGCTCAACAGAATTCATTGTGTTAGCAAGTGAAGCCCTTGCCGTTGATACTCACAACTGGTGTGAGATCCTGTACGGCTTTGCGCGTCAAGCAGATGTCGGCATGGTCGCTCCATATCTCTGGACAGCCAACTCACGACTCTTCCACGCTGGTTATCTCTTGCGACCTCACTGCATTGAAACTGCGGGGGCACGCATTAATAAGCCATTCACCGGATTTCGCGCCGTCTTCAAGTCAGATCGCGAAGTTACTGCACTCGGAACATTTTGCACAATGATCCGTCGTGACGCATTTCTTGAAGTTGGAGGTTTTGACCGATCGCTTCCCGAGCCCTATGCATCTGCCGACCTCTCTTTACGGCTCTGGCGTCAGGGATACAGAGTTATCGTCACACCCCAAGCGAACATGTGGTGCTTTGAGGACAACGACGATCTTTCACGCGGCAGACATCGAATGACTGACGAGTTCCGTCAGCGTTGGCCACGCGAGGTTGAGCACGATCCGTATGCGGGGCTCCCCCCAGAAAATGAAAAATGCGAACCCCACAAACCAAAGTGGACTCCGCAAAAACTGAAGGACTTTATCTAGACCCTGATTTCATGACATCTTGTAGTGGTGAAATCGGAAAATGTATATGCAGCATTGCAATGCCAATACCTTTGAGCGTAAACCGAACTGATTGTGCAATCGACGCCGATGACTCACCCATTTGGCGCGGCCGAAGTCCTGCTGGAATCTCTTGAATTTTGTAGCCACCACGACCAGCCGAAACGAGTGCTTCGTAGGTATCCCCTAAGTAATTAACCGCGAACGATTGAGCAAATTCCCCTAGCAACGGCACTCGTATTAATCGAAACCCAGATGTTGCGTCAGTAATGACGGTGTGTGTCGCGCGTGAAGCACTCCATGCAAGCACTCTCATCACCAAGCGACGAGACGTCCCCACAGACATTGTCGTATCATGCGAAATAAATCTGCTGCCAACCACCATATGAGCACCAGACTCGTTGGCCGCCGTGATCAAGTTGATTATTTCACTTCCGGGATGCTGTCCATCAGCGTCTACTTGCACAATCGCCTCATAACCCTTGCTGACTGCGTGTTGAAATCCGGCCCGCAATGCGCCACCAACTCCAAGATTTATCGGAAGTTCAAGAACAGTTGCCCCAGCAGCACGAGATTGTGTCGCAGTATCGTCGGTCGAGCCATCGCTCACAACAAGAACATGAAACCCAAATTCTCGCAATTCATTCAACACGTCTACAACTGAATCTTGTTCGTTCAGCGCAGGCACGATCACTAGCGTGTTTTCTTTCGTTATCAACACCGCGTTACTTCCCTAACTCTGAAATCTTTTCTTCCATCTCTAGACGAAGATGCGCTATATGTTCAGTGAGTTGACGATTTTGCTCTTGCAATCCAGAAATACTGATCGAAAGTTGTATACAAATTGCAACAAGCAACACAACAGCACCAAGAGCTGTAACGACTGCCGGTGAAACTTTGAGACTTCGTGCAAGTGGTTCCAAAATTGGCGCCGCAATGCCAGCAAACATCCCAATGCCGCATAGTGTCAACCAACCAACGGCATATCGAAAACTAAGCAGTCGCAGTCGTGCCAAGCGATACACCACTACAGAACCAACTAGCCCCAAACCACCAGCTGTGAGAATTTGGATCGACTCTGGACTCACTGCGACAGTCTAAAGCAGAAGCGTCCCCTCAATAGTCAATGCCTATTAGTCTGTGGAGATGTCATTGCAGCGTTATTTTGCGCCAAAAACCCTGTCGCGCCTGGCTCCTTATCTCATAGCTTTCCTGATTGCTTTTATTCCTGCTTTCATCCACATCGTTGAGTACTCACAATTCTCGCCCATTGACGAACTTCGACATCTTGACTACGCACTTCAGATCACAAAAGGACACGTTCCAAAACTTGGTGACAAACTTGGCCAAGATGCGATGCACGAAGAAGCGTGTCGCGGTATCGACTACGCCTGGCTCGACCCCGCATGCAATTCCACCACGTTTGACCCCGTGGCATTTCGTGATGATGGATGGCAGACAGCCTCACCGCATCCGCCAACCTATTACATCCTCTCTGGCATCTCTGGTCGAACATTGCGCGGTCTCGGAATTCTTGATGGCGCAATTGATGGGGCTCGCCTCATGAGTGCTTTGCTCTTTGGATTTGGTTTCGTTGCAACCTTCGCTGCTGGCCGACAACTAGGCGTGCGATCGTTTCCGTTACTCGCTGGGCTAGCACTTCTACTTGCATTGCCGGGAGCACTTCACTCAGCATCGATCGTGACGCCTGATTCATTTGCCATGTTGGCGGGCAGTGGCGCTCTGCTGGCAGCAATTCGCTGGAAGAAGGGTCTGCTCAGTACTCGTTGGTTGATTCTTGTCGGCGCCCTTGTCGGTTTCACAAAACTCACGAATCTCGTGATGCTTCTAGCGGTGGTGTCATGGCTACTGATTGATGCACTCTTGCAAAAACGCAATGAACAAGGTGAGTTGTCACCGATTAAAGCCCCATTGCTGATGTTTGCCGCTGGCGCACTCACATCCGGCGCATGGATTCTTTTTGACAGACTAAGAGCCACAATTAGTGCAGATATTGTTCCCCAAACCTCCATGATGGCTTTTGATGGAATCCCCCCGCTCAAACATCTTCTCAATCCAGAAATTTTGCTCACCTGGTTTCCACCCGGTCGCGGTTTTGACAATGCAAGGTTTTTTAATCAATACGTTTCACTCATGCGATCTCTCGTATTCCCATTGCTCATCGGCGCCCTCATTGTGACGGCACTACGCGCACAAAAAGGCAACGACATCGCATCTCTGAGCCTCTACGCTGGTCTTGCCGGCTTGGTGGGTGCACCAATTTTCATCGTCGGAACAGCAATCACATCCGGAATCCTTGTCGGAGCAGAAGGTCGATACGCAGTGTGCCTGCTTCCGGTCTATGTCATCGCAATCGCATCGCAGAGCAAAGGTCGTGTCGGTGATGTTCTTCTCGGCTTACTTGGTGGCAGTGCATGGATCATTTGCACCTACGCGGTTCTGGTCGGATGAACATAGAGAATTCATCTACGCAATCAGAGGCATACACGAATAGGCTCACTGCACTTTCGGGCCGCTTCATCTCACGCCTTGTCGGTGGGCAACCGTATCGCTGGAAAATTCGGCGAATCGCCAAAGGAGATGTTCTTGAAATCGGTTGCGGAATTGGGCGCAACCTCCATTTTCTTGGTTCTCGTGCTGTTGGTGTTGACCATAATTCCATGAGCGTCAAAGTTTGCAGAGAGCGAGGCTTTGCCGCTTACACTCCAGATGAGTTCACAGCATTACCTGACACTGCACACAAAAAGTTCGACACGATTCTGCTCTCTCATGTGCTTGAGCATCTCACTCTCCCTGATGCCCGTGCTTTATTACACACCTACCTTCAGTATCTTTTGCCATCTGGCAAACTCATTATTATCTGCCCTCAACAACGCGGATTTGCATCAGACTCAACCCATGTCACGTATTTCGATCTTGAAGCTCTTGCACAACTTGCCGCCTCCGTTCAATGCAGTGAACTCTCGCGTCAATCGTTCCCTTTCCCTGCCTTCGTTGGCCGTTGGTTCACTTACAACGAATGGATTCACATCAGCGCGTCCCCCGCAACGAACTAGTCCGTCTCGTCACGCAATGCGCTGAGAAGTAGAGTCTCAGATGTGGAAACCATGAACATTGGACAAATTCTTGCGATGGCATTTCGCTACACCGTTCGTTTCTTGATGTCAGTCTTTGTCGGCTCGTGCGCAGCACTTACTTGCTCACTCCTACTGCCTGTGTTCTCCCCGCCCCAGACAGACCACATGGGTTATGCACTCACCTACAACTATGACCCGAACCACTTGTGGTGGGTATTTGTCATCTGGGTCACCATCTTGCCCGCAGTGGCTCTTGGCACCTACATGCTCATCCCACGCTTAGCACGACGCATGCAATTTCTGGCACCACTCCTTGCGCGATCAAGCGACTCACAAGATCTTCAAATCTGGCGCGTTTCTTCGGACGAACCAAACAGCGCCACACCACCTGTCCTGGGAATACTTCGCTCGGCGGTTGTTGCGTTCACATTATTAGTGGCCTTCATTGTGGGTCGTCCTGTTACGTCTGAACATCTCTGGATCATCCTTGTCGCCGGATCACTGATCGGAGGTCTCGCACCATGGGCAATCGGGCAAATTGTTGTACAACTCCGAGGCACTACTGATACTCAAGATCGTGCACAAACCCTGAGGTCAACGCTCACAATCATCGCAACATGGCTATCGCTACCAGCATTGTGGTACGTCTCTCATAAAACCACCGTCTTTGTTGCGAGTGAGAACACAACTCGTTCGCTTGCGTGGCTGCCACTTTCTTGGGTTCTCATTCCGACGGCTGCATTAGTCGCCTTTGATATACGCCGAATCATTCAGAGACGACCAGCGGTCATCGCTGCATTAGAACGTGCTCGAATTACGTTTTTGACAGTTCCTGTCCTTCTTTTTCTTTTTACAAGTCACGCGGTGGGGGACGTTTCCGAACTTGATGTTTTCCATCATGGAGAAAGCCTTACTGGTGGCCTTCGTTGGCAAATCGGACAATTACCGTGGAGAGATTTTTTCTTTAATGTCGGATTTCTTCCTGCAGCCATTGTTCCGAGAATCAGTTTTGAACTCTTCGGGACATCGTTTTGGGGACTCGTCGCCGGAACAGAACTTATCTTTATCCCTCTACTTGTCGTCTCGCTCTATCTTTGCTCGGCAGTTTTCGCTAAAAATAATGTCGCATTTTTGAGTATTGTCGCTCTATTTTTCTTTTTCCCACAAAAGTTCTTATGGGGTTTTTCCGACGTATTGCGGGGTGATCCAACACTCTTTATCTTCCGCTTTATTCCGCTCGCACTCATCGGTATTCCGATCTTGTGGTTTTTCAAAAAACGCAGTTGGATAAGTGCATTGGCCCTTGCCGCCTCACTCGTCGTCACGACAATTTTGGCATCAGAAATGATCGTCTATCTCATTGCTGTCGGCCTTGTGGCAGTGGTCATCGATCTCTATGACTGGCGAGAAGGCACCAAACCATGGTCGCTGCGATCACTCACATTGCGGCTCGCATCATGCGGAGTGCTAAGCGTTGCTGCAGCCGGTGTCATTCTTAATCGGGCTCATGTTCTTTCGGGCTTCACAAGTTGGTGGCGAACATTTCCTGCGGGCTGGTATCTCGAAACCGCTGTTCCACTAAATGTTGACCCAGATAATTACCAAACCCCTACCGGTATTTTAGTGATCACTCCAATACTCGTGCTCATCGTCGGCTTCTTTCTTATTTGG
>Ga0209596_1002054_pt1 | contig 16797 bp, 34 predicted proteins | sample M_130807_MF_Meta_FD_187314 | JGI IMG/M metagenome (GOLD analysis project Ga0209596, IMG submission 187314) | Freshwater microbial communities from Lake Montjoie, Canada to study carbon cycling - M_130807_MF_MetaG (SPAdes) (version 2) | ecosystem: Environmental > Aquatic > Freshwater > Lake...
GCTGCAGAATTATCGGATTTTAATAAGTTTAAAAAAGAAGAAGATGAAAAAAACGGAATAAACCCAAAAGAAGAGGTTAAAAATGAAAAGCCTGGTTTCTTCGCCAAAATGGGTGCAAAATTACTTGAAGTCTATGAGTTCTTCGCTAAATTTAAAATAGTAGGTTTAATCTTCTTAGGAACTATATGGATTATAGGAAGTATTTTTTATCCACTTCACCAAGCCTTAGAGCCAATTTATAAAGCGACAAAAATGAATAATTTCTTTGATATTTTTAAAAAAGACTTTGTATCTAATCTATCAACAACCGCGGATATCAAAGTAGAAAACGTTTCAAAAGTAGAAGTTAAAAAATACTCAATACCAAATATGGAAGATGAATCCAATTTGGGTATAAATGATGTCAATGCAGTTTCTTCCAATCAAATAAATAGTATGACACAGACATGTAGTAAAGCAACCGGTGAAAATCCAAAAGATTTTATAGCAGAAATGTCTAATATATTAAATGATTTAAAAGAAAAATCTGCAGTTGAATCTGGTATATCTAAAATAGATGTAGATATTGCAGAAGAATTATCTGAAGAAGGGTTGGAAAAAACCGCAGATGGTAATGTTGATATATTGGCAAAAACCGATGTTGAAGGCGTTGAGTTTTTAGACAATAAATAAATAAATAATTTTTGTTTAAATAAAAAACATTTTGTATATTTGTAATCTGAATACAGATAAACTAAAATCATTAGGAATATGAGCTTTACACCAGAAAAAATTACAGACGACATTCTTAAAGGACTTAGAATGGAAAAAGCACCCGAAAGAGTCTTGATCGAGGCGTACTTAGAGACCGTCATAAAACGGATCAAGAAAGAAGCAATCGAAGAACATACCAAAGAAGAAAAATATTTTCAACAATTTCATCCACCGATAAACAGAAGATGAATACAAAAGAAGCTTCTTCTATATTAGACTTAATGGTTGAAAGAACACGATTGAATCATGGTTTTGGTTTGAAAGGGTATGAATCTTTAGCATCCGGTGTTTTCGAATTATATATGAATCTTCATGAAATGAAGAAAGAAGTCTATACTATAATTTCAGAAGAAGGTGAAATAAAAGAAAAAGACTTTATTGAAATATACCAAAAACACATAAAAGAATCACAGAGATATTCAGTAAAGGATCTTATTAGAGAAGTAAGTCTAAAACAAATAGGAATATGATAAAATTTATAGATACAAGAAACTCAGAAGAAGTAGAGCCACATCCAGAGCTAGTAAGTTATTTCCAAGAAACACAAAAATTTAATACCGCTCTACCAGAAAGTTTTTTGGAAGGAAATGAATTTTATAACATAACAAGTAATATAGAACAGAATATATTTTTAATCAATCGATTAGAAGAAAGAGGTCTTCTAAAAGATTCTAATAGAATGATTGATTGTGGAATAGGATTAGGCTTTACACTTTTTGATTTCTATCTACAATCATTGGATTCAAAGAAAGTATTTTCATTTTCAGGAATAGAAAAACAAAAAGCTTATATAGATTTCATGAAAGAAAATCTTATTGACTTTTGGAAAGACGGAATAGATTTGATAGAAGATGATATAATGAATCACTCATACAAAGAGTATGACATAGTATATAGCTACTCACCATATCGAACTACAGTTAAACTGAAAGAGTTCTATGAAAAAGTAGTTAGTGAGATAGAAAGCGGATCTTTGATTATAGAGAATGCAAATTCCGGAATCGGCCACGGTGATGTTTTATTAACAATAGAAAATCTGGAAAGAATAGAAATAGACGACATATCTGTTTTCAGAAAGATATAATCCTTATCTTTAAGGTACATCCATATGATTCAAAGTCAGATACAAAGATTGATTCTTTGGCATGATTCTATGGATATATATGGTGTTTGGGACAAAATGCCTACTTGGAAAGAACTTAGGGTCGCTTATGAGAAAACAATTTGGTTTGGAATGAGTATAGAAGAAAAGAGAGACCCATAATATGATAGATGATACCGACAAATACCTCAGAGACAACCTTGCCAACATAATGAACGGTGAGTGGAACGAACACTTCAACGAAGAGCAACTCGAGCAAGCAAGAAAAATGTCTTTCTTGTTGAACCACATAACGCAGAACGAAAGAACAATCGTGTTCGAGTACAACAACCTAAAAGTAAACTGTGCACTACAAGACCCAATGGACTTTCGAATTTATGGAATAGACCAGAAATCGCACGTAATCTCGCAAATCAAAAACACCGATATTTTTATAGACGCTTACAAATCCTTTTTAAGAGATTGGAAGATTGGAAAAATATTAGAATAATTTCCTTATCTTTGTTCTATGTTAGAAGACTTTTTAAACTTTGTGAAAGATATTGGATTCAATCACTCTATTATAAGAGACGAGTGTATCTACCTATCTTATGGAAGATACACGATATCCATATACAATCCCGAAGAGCATAGGGGATTCGAGAAAAGATACAGTCTGGAGCTTAGAAAAACCGATTTCACCGGTAAATATATCGAAGGTGGATCTAAAAACAAGATAAACTTCGCTCTAGACGACTTCGAAGTGCTTGAAACCGAATTCAAAGACGTTATTAGAGACAACAAACTGAAAAAAATACTTCGAGATGTATAAGATAGGAATAAAACATAACGGTGCAATCATAGCAACAACAGAACTTTCTAAAGAAGAAGAGAAGCTTGAAGAGAGTATGCTTGCATTCATAGTAGATCTTTTTGAAAAAAAGTTTGGATTAGATATAAGTCAATATAGACTAAACGAATACGAAAGCTTAGTAGGATATTTTTTCATACATATAAGAAACGAAGACCTCCAAAAACTAAGAGAAGAAAAACTGACAAAATTAGGATTATGACACTATACCAAGAAATAGAAACCCAAATAATGCATTGGGCAAACGACGGGACAAAGACCGCAGGATCTTTGACCAGAAAAATAATGAAGCTTGTCGAAGAAGAAAATAAAAAAGAGATAAGAGACATAAAGATTGATTTGGCATTGAGAGTAGAAGAATGTGAAGAAGAACTTTCATTTGTTGAAGGAGCGAAATGGATGCTTGAAAAAATAAATAAAAAATGAGCCATACTAACGGAATGGGTACAGTTAAATACCCGAAGGGACTAAGAATAATATTCAGAATCAAAAAGATAAATCGTATAAGAATCAAACTAATGATGCAGAACAAATGGTAATAGACATATCAAACATTCTATATTCTATTAAGAATTTCATTTTAAACTAACTTCGTTTGACATCGTTTAAGTCCTTTTATTTCTACATCCAAAGAAAGCCAACAGATTTTAAAGAATGGTCTATCTTTTCATCGGATAAACCAAGCATCTTCAAAACTTCCGAAAACTTTTGTTTAGCAACATTTAGTCGGTCCCTTTCACCAAAGGGACCAAAATCTTCTAGGTAAACCAAAAAACATCTCGAATCCGTCCAGAACTCTCTCTTGTCATCCGAAACTAATCCGTCATATCCCACAGACTTAAACTCTTCCGCACCCGCCCCAATTCTCGAAGAAAACTTTTGAGGTGCAAAATACTTGTCGAATCCTTCTTCGACAGATCCTATTCCGTCAGAAGAAAAGTTCATGAATATGTTGTCTATGTATGCCGGGCCTCCAGGGAAAAGAGAGTTTCTTTTATATTCTTTATTGTGCTCTCTTATAAGATAGTCATCATACCAATGCTGAAGGTCTTTCATCATAGCATCATAAGACTTTTCCGATACACCCAAGTCTGTAAGACTTTCAGTAAAAAGATTATCAAATTCGTATTTCATATCACCAACCTCACAATACGAACCCCATAGATCCCCCGAAGGAGCCAATCCAAAATTTGCCCCGTCGTATGGAATAACTAAATAACACCTGTCTCCGAATGCAGTTTCTTCGCTGAACTTCAAAGATCCAATCAAAGATTCCGATCTTTTTGGAAATTCCTTCCAAGAAGGAAGGTTATCTATCAAAAGAGTGTGATGTGCAGAAACCACGCCGACGCCATCCGGATTAATAAGAGGCTTTCTTACATGCTGCTTTGGGTCGATATAGGAATACTCGCCGTTGAAATCACCCTTCATCCTTTGAAGATATTTAGGGTTTGCTAAGTAGTTTTTACAGTTGTCTTTAACCAACATCACAAACTCTTCGTCCGTAATCTCTGCCGTCCTGCTTTCGAACAGCTTGAAGTATTTTATTATTTTCATTTTAGTTTTTCTCCTTTTGCTTGCCATTTGGTCAAAATGAACTGGTTTCCTACTATTTTGACATCCTTTTTGTCTGCTATTATAAAGCTGAAGTCAGGATAACTAACTTCTTCATCTGAGCTATTTCTTACAACTTTTGTACCTATTCCTTTGTATAGTATAAGAATATCAGTATTCATCGATAAAGATCCGTTAGAAGTCGCTGTACCTACTCTATTATCTATAGAAAAATTCTCATATGGCTTTACCTGAATAGTCTTTTCAATTTCACTATTCTCAAACTTGAACTTACCATCTATACCTCTGACATCTTCTCTCAATGTAGGTTTATATATGGTGACTTCCGGTCCTTTGACCTTCATCAACCATCTAAAATAGTTCAAAGCAGATCTCTCACCTTTGTTTCCCTTTCGTGTTGCCGCAATTAGTATTTCCAAAACCTCTTTGAAAAAAACTCCTTTGTAGTGATAGTATTTCTCTAAGTTCGAAAAGTCTTTCATGAAATTCAAAAAATCATCACTATTCGTTATCTTTTCGTTTTTACAGATACGGTAGAATACTGTCCTGTTATTCACCATCTTCATAAGATATTCAGTATTGATAACTCCTTCTCCAATCTTTATATCAAAGGCTTCTTTGTCTAAACTGTATTTGTATCCAAAAGTACCATACCATTTGTTGGTCTCGTCTTTGATTCCTTGGTTTATTTCATTGATGACACCTGCAGTAGTTCTGAAAAGTTCATCTGTTATCTCACCATTCTGGTATTGTCCTATTACCACTACCTGGTCTGGATCGAAATTTTTAAATCCTATACTTGCAGATGCGGAGATTGGATTTTCTTTTTTACCATCATTATTTAGGTCTTGTATGTCATCACTAAGATATTGATCGAATTCTAATAAATATTTCATAGAGTATATATTAAATTAAAAAACATCCTTATATTTGTATAAATATATAAAAAAATCTCAGAAAAATTTAATTTTTCGAGATTTTACCGTATTATAATAAAAAATTCTAAATCTAAAAAAATGGAAGCAACATTGGAAAAAGATCACTCGATTGGTAGAAAATTTAAAACTATGGCAGATGGTAGAAACTTTATTGATAAGACAACAATCTATACATCTAAAATGAAAGTGGTACTCGGTCAAAAATACTATGGTAGAGGAAAAGGAGATATTGGAAATGGTGGGTTTTTAGATACTGACGGAATCTGGAACCAATTCGTGACAATTGGAAAAACAGATGTTGGTTACAGAAACGAATATTTACCTGAAGTTAAAAATGGTATCTGGATCGAAAGATCTGTGTTTGAGGACAAAGAAAAACAAAAAGAATGGATTGAGACCAGAGGTATTGATCCAAGACTTATCAGAGTTTTCTTAAAAGATAAAGATAAAAACGAATACATGTGTATCGGTATATTTGAATATTCATTCAGTGATAAGAAAAAGAACGCTGTTATCTGGAAAAAAATTTGATATATGAAACAGTGGGTTTGTATAGACAACAAAGGATACGAAGAAGAGCTTGTATTAAACAAGACTTATGTCGAAATCGAATCTGGTTATGCAGACCCATTCTGTGTTATAATAAAGAATGAAATTGGAATTGTCAGTGAATACTATCAGCCAACTAGATTCGTCCAAATAGACGAATGGAGAAATATGCAGCTTAAAAAAATCGGAATATGACAAAAGAAGAAATAAAAAAGTTCAACGAAGAAAACTACGAATACTTCGACGTTCCTGGAGCAGGAAAGATACAAATCGGAAAAGAACCTAGTGCGATTACAGGTGGTGCGGAAGGATTTGGTTTTGGTGTAGAATGGGGTCAATATGGTTATTCAGGTGGTGTCTTAGATAAAAAAGAAGCGGTTAGACTTGCTAGACACATACTGAGAAGTGTCAACCTAAGTGAGCTTGATATATGAAATCAAAATTTGAAATCGGATACATTGTAAAGATAAAGCCTATTTTTGACCAATCAATCTATAGTGGTAAAGAAGGAGTTATACTCAATAAAAGATTTATTGGACCAGATTGTATTTATAAAGTAAGTATTTTTAATGATGGTTCAACCACCGGGGAAAGAAGTTTCTATGAATATGAGCTAAGTGAAACCAAAGAAAATATAAGAGATAGAAAGTTGAGTGAGATTGGAATAGACTAAGCCTCGCGATGTCCAAATCGATTTAGATTGTGATACCCTTTGTACGTTATTCTTACGTTCTCACCTTCTTTTTGGAAATCAAATATATACTCTCTACCACCTCTGTTTGGCCACGGATTCAACATTCTTCTAACACCAGCCTTAACTTCTGTAAATGTTGCACTACCTGGTATAGTATTGTTCAACAGAATAGACTCTTTGTCTTTATCTCCAACAGAGAACGATCTGGTTACCTTGTTGTTCAATCCTCTCCATCTACTACTTAATTGATTTGCAAAATCGTAGAACCCTGGCAGGTCGGAAATCTCCGGCTTTTCGTCAATCGTCACCATTATCAAAATATCGACAAGTGTATTGTTGGTAACATATGGTCTTGCCAAAGAAAACTTCATAAGTTCTGCTTCTCCTAGCTCGGATAGTCTATCCACACATTCGTATACAGAAGGAAGCAATCCTTCTATTGTAGATTCTTCAAGAAGCTCGTTCTTTTTGGTAAGATGTATTCTCAAGACAGGATTCTTACAATGTGTATCAAAAGTCTCGGACCATTGCGTTTTATTATCCGAATAGAAAACTTTACTTAATTCTAGTTCAAATCCCATATCCTGGGTAAGTTCCGCTAATATCTGCTCTATATCATACTTTTCGTCTTCGGTAACACTTGCCTCGTTTATCGAAAAATCTTTATACTTCTTTATCATAAATTATATATTAAATAAAATCAATCAAAAAAAATCGACCGTTAAGTCGATTTTTTATTATTATCTATTGAAAGATTCAAATGTTTTTAAATATCTAAAAGATTCTGCAACTGCAAGTTGTCCAAATTGTCCCGCCATCTTTACCTTATCTTCATCAGATAGTTTTTGCCAAGCTGCGTCCGCTTCTTCTTTTCCACCTTTGAATTGTTTTGATATCTCAGCACCAACAGACTTTAGTTCTTCCCATGTATTTGCTAATCCAGCTTTAAGTTTATTGAAACCAGCAGCAGCAGCAGCTCCTAAATCTTCTCCAAGTTCATAAGTCTTTTTTGTCATTATATAGACTCCATATAAAGGAAGACCAACCAACAAAATTACAAGTGTTCCTATATTCTTACTTACTTTGATTGCACCATCTTTAAATTTTTCAAAATATTTTGTTGCAGCAATACCAAGGTCTTTGATGGCAGCGTTAGCCGACTTCATTGCAGTTGTTGCAATCTCTAAAAGCTCAGCTTTCTTCTCAGTAACCATCTTTTTAAATGCATCGACATTTTTATTTGCCCAGTCTTTTGTAGATGTATATAGACCAGACAATCCTTCAGCCATTGAAGTGTATAAGTTTACTGCAGTTTCTTTTGCCGCTTTTAACCATTCTTCACCTTTTTCTTTTGCTTTTTTATAAGTCTCTGCAATCTCACCTGCAACAGTTGAACATAAGTTTGTAACTGAGTCCCATAATTGTCCTGGTGCCTTTTTAATTGATTCGATACCTTGAGTAATAGCACCCTTTGCTTTGTTATAGAAATCTTTAGTAACTTCTACAGCTTTCTTACCAAGCTCTACTCCTTTATCATACACAGAAGTTCCTAAATCATGAACATAGTCAACCGATTTGCTTATCGCACCAGTAACGTTTCCTACTGCCTTTCCTGCAGAATTTGCCGCCCCACCTGCAATACTTTTAACTTTATCCCAAAATCCTTCTCTTAAAAGAGTCCATTCATTTGGAGAACAAGATTCTCTTAAAGAGTAAAGTTCCATATATATTACATCCATATTTCTGTTGTACGTTTTGAACGCTTGCTCTAATCTATAGTTTTTCATAGTTTATATTTTTTTTGATAATGTATATATTAATTTTTTATATCGTTTTTAATAATTATTCATATACATTACTATTTATAAACTTACCTATATTTAGAAATATAAATATTATGATAGAACTTCCTAAAAAAGTAGCAGTATGCTTTATGTCAGGAGACAAAGACATCGCGGAAAGTCAATCCAATATAATAGACAAAAGTAAACTCCAATTCGAATTGGAACAATACTTCCGTCACGAAAGAAATTCCTTTCTATGTCAAACATTCTCACAGATGATAAACGAAACAATAGACGACACCGAAAGTGAGTTCATGATATTCATAAATCCAAAGACAATAATATGCACGGATGATATCGAGTTCATCGTTAATAAACTATGTTCGGGATATTGCTTTGCTTCATTATTTGGATTCGCGTTCTTTGGAATGACCAAAGAGCTCGTTAGAAATATAGGTATGCCAGATGAAAGTTTTCTAGCCGGAGAATATGAAGACAACGACTATCTTATAAGAATGAAGCTTTTTGGAAAGATGGTATACTGGGGACAAGACTGGAGCAAATACGACTACTACAAATCTAAATGTGATCCGAATAGAGGATCATCATTAACCATGTTCTGGAGAAAGTGGAGGTTCAAAAACGATGTTTTGATATCATACACTTATAATAAGGTGAAATACATATCTAAAAGACATTCTAAATCAAGAGATGACATAAGCTCTAGTTGGAAAACATTTGAGGAAAGCTATGGTGATGGAGAGATATGGTCTATGGTACAGAAATGTGAAATAATAGAGTCCTCTTTATCCGAACATTTAGTCGAAGCAGATCTAAAGATAAACATAGACTTCAAAGACGAATTTTTTATAGAGATGCTATCAGAAGTTGAAACCGCCATATCATATTTTCTAGTAACCAAAAACGATGGTGATTCCGGAAGATTTCCTATCAACATGAACTTAGTTTATAGTAACCATTGGAGAACACTACCGATTTCGGAAAATGAAATAGAACTTAGATTATATCACGACGGAAACCTTATATACCTAAGTCAAATAACAAAAGGTGACGAAATAAGACTATCTTTGAGGATTCCATCAAGTATTTTGAAGTAAAACAACGAATTTTTGTTATTATTTGATATATTTGTGAAAAATACACACTATAAAATGAAAACAACTCTTATTATTACCCTATCACTATTTCTACTTTCATGTAAGAAATATCAACACGGATGCGTTATAAATCGTACGGCTGCATTTCAAGTAAACAACGAATCAAAAGACACTACCAAATTCGTTCTAATACAGAACTCAGATACCATAAGAGAAACAATCATGCCACATGCTAAATACGAATACATTATCAAAGCTGGTGTAATCACAAAGGCTTATGTATATAGAGCAGACACGTTATATGTGGAGTCTCGTCCAGATTTCAAAATGAAAAGGTGTGAGATGGACGGAGATTTAATCAGATAAATACTATATGACTGCAAATAAAAACGATAGGTTCAAACATATAAAGACTGGAAATGTCTATGTTATAATCTCAACAACCAAAATGAAGATTGGTGAATGGGTAGATGGTGTTATTTATACCCGTGAAGATGTAGATTACGGTGAGCTATATACAAGAGAGATAAAAGACTTCGAATCTAAATTCGAAAAGATATACGACATATGAACGAAAGCCCATTCAGAATAAGCGGACAAGAAAGAAGAGAAAGGAAAAAAGAACTTTCTTTTCTGAAGTCGTATGTCAAATACTTTTGGCACTATGAAGATATAGATAGAGTCTATGGTGGTGGATTAGATGATAGTCTTTGTCAACTGAGGATAACTGAAGCTAAAAAGGAAATAGAAGTTCTCGAATCGGAACTCGCGGAGTCCGCTGTCGCAATAAAAAGAGAAGAGATACTAAACGAACTAGGATTATGAAAGTAGTATTTGTAAACACAGATATAGGTCATGATACCTCACTAGATTATATAACTTTATACAAAACCTACGATGTAAAGGATGTCGACACATTCTTTTCCTTAGAACTTGGACACAACGTCACTCTGTATAGTATAAAAATGGACAACAAAAGAACTGGTAACAGGAACGCACGATTGTTCATCACATTGGAAGAGTTTAGAAACAAACAGATAGAAAAAATACTTTTATAAAATCAATATGAACAGATTCGAGATATTCGAAGTAGAGGCTGATAAAGCAAACCACTTCTTTTACGGAGCAATCATAACCATAATGCTTTTCGTGATTCTAAAGTCGGAAGTGACTGCGTTTGGAATATGTACAATCGTGGCAATCGTTAAAGAAATATACGACCACTTCTTTGGATCGAGATTCGACTGGATGGACATCCTATGGACACTTCTTGGAGCAGGTGTAATATTTATAAAGTTTCTGTAAAAAAAGACAACATTATTTTAGGTATATTATAAAAACATCCATATCTTTGTTTTTATTAGTCATCATTAAAAAAACATATTATGGAATCATTAGAAACAAAGAAGAAAAGATTAGAGTTCTTATTGGAACTTAACGATAGAGGATTGGAATCAGCACCCGGACAAATAACAAGAACAGAGCGCGCCATCGCTTTCATGGAACTTACCATTCTTCTAAGAAATAGAAAAGTGGAAAGAAATTCTAAAATAGATAGTATACTTAAAAAGTAAAAGCTCGGGAGGGACTCCCGGCCCCTATGCAGGATAGGGATAACTCAAGTATGACCTTGCCTCTCTACTTGTTTCGCATAAGACCGAGCGAGTCTATTTGTTCCGATGGATTAGACGAATCGGTCTTTTTAAATATATGATACTATTCAACACCATAAAGAAAGCAGAGCACTACGTGCGTCACTGCAACAAAACCAGAGACTACTTCAATGATGGGTATGACTGGTCCGAACAAACCACCTTCATAGAAGGAAACTTTGTCATTTCTAAAAACTCAGGAGATTCTTGTGGATGCGGCTGCGACATGTATGTCTACCAAAACAGGACAATCATAGGAAGGATAAAAGACAAGAGAACGCAAGCGCTCAGCTTGGTTCTTGGAAATATCAATTTGTAAAAATTTTATTTAAGATAGATTCTTTGCAAAAGAAATCCTTAGTTCCGCTATACTAGCCTCAGGACTCAAAGACTCAAGCATCTCTATTCCCTTTCCAGTAGTCTTGTTTAAAACATCTTCTTCCATCCATGTCAATCCCTTTCCCTTAGGGTTTACAACTTCGGATATCTTTATACTGTTGTTGTAGAAAAAGAAGTAGCCTTCATCAAGCATAAAAGAAACAAGGTGAAGAACCTCATCACGTAAATCTTTCCATTTGTATCCGATAATCTCTAAATGAGAAGAATGAAAAACATCTTTCCCTTCATTATGATATAACATCATATAGGTGTTTCGTCTTGGATCAAACGATGCCATGTAAACTGCATCTTTCTTGAATACCCCGTTTTCAAAATAATCAGGGATAGTATGAAGTGCTCTTACCTTGAATTTGTTTATATCGAAAGAAACAAAATTCTTTCCTAAAATCTGCTCTCCTCCGATTTCATATTCCACTCCTATATCCTTTAGAGGAAGAAGTATTTCTTCCATGTCATCTCGATCTATCAACTCGACCGACTCGAAAATCCTGTATGTCTTTATATGTTTCATATTATTTAGTAAAGCTTATTTCAAGCATCGAAAAGCCTGGGTACCTCGGAGTGCACGTACATCCACTACCTAAGATTCTTCCGTCATCAATCAACTGTAGCATCCCATAGTTGCTTCTAACGTATATCTCGTAACCTTCTTCTCTAGCCCAATCTTTAAGTCTAAAAAGAAAGTCTCTCATAGACTGAACCATCGTGAAGTTGCTTCCTGATATTCCATTACCTTGTCTGCTCCCGTTGGTTATATCTAACTTAGCCTCTCCAAGCACGGATGGTTCCTTGCCCCATTCGACACTTTTTATGATAACAGAAAATCCTTCGTCTTTAATCTCTTGACAAATATCTTCTAAGTCCCATATCTGATTCGATTCGAAAATCTTGTATGTCTTTATATGTTTCATATTTACCACATTTTTGGTTCTAAGTCTAGATTAAACTCTTCTAGAATCCAATCATGCACTATCGTTCTTATCTGTCTTTCTTCCAAACAAAGAACGGTTCTGAAGAAGCCCCATATCGACTGAAAAGAAACATATACATACTTGTCCTGCCCGTCATTCTCATAGTAGTAGAATACAGCAGGACCATTCTCTTCTTTATAGAAGACCTTTTTCAAATTTGTTCCAGTTGCGACAAACTTCTTCAATCCTGAAAACCTTTCTCTCAACCATTCACCTAAAAATTCCTCTATAGATTCACCAATGCCTATGATGGCTACTAGGTATAAATTCAAATTTAATACGAGTTTATAAAAAACTCCTTCAATCTCTTCATCCAAATGTGCCTCACAAGCTGTCAAATCCCTGACGTTTGGAGATTCCAAAAGTTTGTAGACTTTGATTCGATCCTTCAAAGAGTTAGACATCTCGACCTGAAGGTCTCCACCAATAAAGTCTATCTCTTCCAGTTCACCTAAGTGAAGCCTAAGTATATCTTTTGCATCTTCCAGTTGATCACCATTAAAGTCTTCGAACAATTTAATCCATTTCATATAGTATATATATTAAATACTATGATTAAAAAAGCCTCATCAGATTTGATGAGGCTTTTTTTTATTTTTTATATTTCTGAATAAACTTTTCGTAAGTTTTTATGACTCTACTTTCTTTTTGGATCTGAGTTCCTTGTGCTGGTTTCCCTTGAGCAGGTGCTTGTGCTGGTTTCCCCTGAGCAGGTGCTTGTGCTGGTTTACCTCCAAGCTTTGCAGAAACTTCTTTTCCATAAGGTTCTTTAAGATCTAATGTTCCGTTTTCAATCCTCTTACAAACGTCGAAAAGCTGACTTTTCGTTATGTCGTCTGTTTTTTCACCACCAGGAGTACGCTCTGCGTCTATAACAGGCATGTCTATCCTCTCCGGTGCAGTAGGTAGTTTTACAGTATTTAACTTCTCTGAGTTCGCAATCATTATTTCCTTTCCTTTCTTAGCATCTCCATTTGCTCCAAGAACCTTTGCAAAAATCGCCTGAACTTCTTCCGCAGTCTTTCCTTTCCCATCCATTATCATAGGCCAATTTGGTTTTCCCGCACCTGGTAATTTAGCGTTTCCTGCTTCTTCACTGAATCCTTTCTCAAAGGCAGTCTCTATTGCTTCTTTGATTCCTGCCTTCCATTGACTTAAATCACCAGCTCCTTGGTTTCCGTTTGCGTTCAAAGCACCTTTGGTATAGATGTTCAGAGCAGTGATAAGATCCACCGCCTGCATCTCTATCCTCCATACATTAACCTTCTGTATAGGGTTCACCAACGTCGCTGCAGCCCATCTGTGGTGTCCATCCATTATGTATTTGTCTGCCGACACGATGGCTTGCATATCTTCTAGGTTAGGGTCATCTTTATCAATATTACCCAATGCGAACGAAAGAGCCTTAATAGGAATAACTTCCTTCTGTGCAGGAGAAAGCTCAGCAACACCAATTGGAAACTTGGTATTAACATCATACTTATCATCTTCTGACTTACCATCTTTTGTACCCGCCTCTGGTGCAGCCACCGCTTTTGCAAGCTCAGCATCAACCTGACCAAGCTTCATTGGTTTTCCTTCTGAGCCTAAAAGCTCGTTTATCATTTTACTAAATTTTGACATACTTTATATTTTTTATTTCTGTATATATTAAAATAAAATACTATCTTTATAAAAACACATAAAAGACTTATGAAAGAACTCAATGAGGTATATGAACTCGTAAAACATAATAAGATTGGTTGGAGAGAAGAAAGAATAATAAACAACAAAAGATATTTAATCTTCGTAAGACCAGATGGTGAATCAACCGAAGTCGTGTTCAGAGAACTTCTAAGTGAAAGATAGATGCTTTATGTTCGTTCTTTGTGCCGCAGGCCAGAGGCGAATAAATAGCATGTTTCGCTTGCGAAAAAAAATTTTTTGTTTTTTCCTTTCGGTTTTTTCTTAAAGAATCCTAAATATCCTAACAATAAAATCATAGTAAAAAGGTCAAAAAAAAGAGAATATATGCTAAATTAACTCGGAATATCGTAGAAAATTGTTATATTTGTATAAACTTAACACTAAATATTATGGAAAAGCAACTAAAAACAAAGATTGTAGAGTTCAATTCTACATTAGACGAATCGTTAGATTTAGACGACGCAGTAGAACAAACACTAGACTACCTTCTTGACAACGACATCGTAGATTTATCAGAAGACGAAGATGGTGACATGTATGAAGCTTTATCAAACGATGTCTATGACCTTCTAGAAGAAATTAGATAATGGGAGAATGTATTCGAAATAACTGGACTAAGATAGATGGTAAGCAGAGTGGTTCAATCACCTGCTACCATTCTGATGGCCTACTCCACTTCACAGAGACTTGGGTAGACGGACTCAAACACGGCTACTTCGAATACAACTGGAGTAATGGGAAATGCTTTAACAAAGGCTACTACATATATGGAAAACGTCATGGCTGGTGGGAAGACTACTGGAGCGACGGTAGTGTAAGATACAAAGGCTACTACGACATGGGACACCAGACGTGGAACAACACCGACGTAAGAGATAAACTAATAGAAATCACATTAGAATGAAGAAGGTTTTTCAAACAAGAGTATCCAAAGAAAATGGTAATTGTGCACAAGCAGTTATAGCTTCCTTATTTAATCTAGGCTTAGAAGACGTACCCGACTTCGTAAGTAATCATCATATCAAACCAATGGCGGTAGAGATAGTTAAATTTCTTAATAACAGAGGATTTAAGGCAGGTTATGTTTATAGTGATAGTAAGTATGGTAAAACTATTTTGGATGTAACCAGTGTAGATGATGGTGTTGATGGATACTTTTATGCAGTTGTTAAATCAAAGACATTCGACAATGGTTTACACGCAGTAGTCGTTGATAAGAACCTCAACATTGTTCATGACCCTAATCCAAATGGTAGATGCTTAGATTTGGAACCGAAAGACGTAGTTCAAATTCTGATGACAAACATCTTCAAATAATATAGTTATGATAATAAAAAAGCAAGAGCAAATAAAAACAACACACCATATCGTGGAGTGTAACGGCTATACTATACACCGAAGAGAAAAGTTAGAGTATGACTTCAAAGAAGAAGTATGGATCAGAAAGTCGATGACTTGGAACTGTGACCATCGTGGAGTCGACATTTATAGTAAGTATCAGTTCAATAACAAACCTACATTACCATCATCTAAACAATTAGAAAGAGAGTATCAACTAAGAATATTAGGACTATAATGGATAGTAGAATAGAACACATAATGAATGAACAAGAACTAAACGACAAATCCTTTCTAGAAAAGGACACTCAACTTGGTTCTTTATTCGGTACAAATAAATACACCAAGTATGAAATGAGAGAAACCTGGTTAAGAGGGATCCGTCATGGCTTAGAGATAGGACTCCACAAAGCAAGTTTAGAAGGACAAAAGATAGAACTCGGTAAGAACACTGGTGATGAAAAACATCAAGAGTTTATTAGAAAGTACTATGAACTAGCAGAAGAATATGGATGTGCTATTCAGTACAATCCAGTACATGGTATGACAATAGTTAGTAGATAAAAAAAAGGGACCATTTAGTCCCTTTTTTGTTATATTATAGATTCGATTCAATTTCTGCCACATTACTTCTATCATCTAAAGGATAAGCTTCTTCACTATCGAAGTTGACGTGTATAGAATCTCCTACATTGAAAGTAAGATTGTCCGTGGCAAACTCAATGTTTTTACCTTGTTCGTCTTTACCGTGTACTAAGAAAAAGTTGTGCTTTCCACCACCCATCTCGATTCTTTTAACAAGCATATCACCTGTATAAACATCTGATGCTTCACCGTTTACTTCACCATTATGACAAGCAGTCATAAGTGCCATCATCGCACCTGCTGCGATTCCTTTAAAGCTTATCTCTTCATTAGTAGAAAAACTTTCAAACTTTTTAATATGTTTCATGTTTTAATATTTTTTTATTGTTTATATATTATTTTTGAAAAATAAAAAATGACCTAATGTCTTTCTTCATTTGAAGGCAGCTTTCTGCATATTAATGAAAGTTTCTTTGATATCAGGGTATTTTGACAGCAACCCGTCGTCTATAGAGAATCCCTCAAAGTAAAAACACATGAAAAGATTACTACTGATTATGATTACATCATGGTCGCAAAGAGCTGCCTGTCCCAACAATCGTCTCCACTAAACATAAGAATAAACCAACAGTAAAATATATAAATAAAAAAAAACCTCATCAAAATAAAGATGAGGTTTTTTTTATTATTTTTTGTACTTCCAATCGTGATAAAGTGGAGTGAACTGAACCTTGTCATCAGGATGCTTTGTATGAACATATCGAATAATATCAGGTTCTAAATTGTTAGTATCAATATCTAAC
>Ga0209596_1002055_pt1 | contig 16789 bp, 23 predicted proteins | sample M_130807_MF_Meta_FD_187314 | JGI IMG/M metagenome (GOLD analysis project Ga0209596, IMG submission 187314) | Freshwater microbial communities from Lake Montjoie, Canada to study carbon cycling - M_130807_MF_MetaG (SPAdes) (version 2) | ecosystem: Environmental > Aquatic > Freshwater > Lake...
TCCCAAACGCAATACGGGAACCGTCAGACCAGGAGATATTAGAGGAACTGTGAGTGGTTTCCATCGTATAGGTCAAATCAACATTAGAGGTTTTAATGAGCTACGACAAAAAAGAATATCCAGTGACCCCCGGCAAAACAATTCTTTTCTCGAAAGATCCCTCCCAAAAGAAGAACCCTAATTCTCCAGACTGGGACGGCGATTTAGTTCTCACCAGATCGTATACCGAGGGTCAAACCCTCAAGCTATCTATCTGGAAGTCTATGGCTAAGAACGGGAAAGAGTACTTCACTGTCAAAGAAAATACATACTTCAAAGACAAGGAGCTGACCGATAATGCTCCCAAGGAAATTCCTGCTCAGTACAAGCCTTATGGCGGGAGTTTCAAGAAGCCGGTTGATGACGATAGCGACGTGCCTTTTTGATGACTCCAACCCAGAGGTCTTTAGAGTACCTGCGTGAGCAAGGCTATCTCTGCGCCGTAGTTGAGAAGTGGAACCCACACGCTCGGATACGGCAGGATCTCTGGGGATGGTGCGATATCTTGGCTATCCGTAAGAATGAGGTTCTGGCAGTTCAGGTCACTGCATCTGGAGTGTCAAACCGTATCAAGAAGATCACTGCATCTGAGACGGTAGGGCCGGTCAGGGAAGCAGGAATCAGGATAGAAGTACACGGGTGGCGGAAGAACTCCGCCGGTAAATATGTAATGAGGATTGAGGATATATCGTGACTAGTCTATTTGTAGCCACACCTATGTACGGTGGGATGTGCACAGGGTTCTACCTGCAATCAATGCTTGCACTCGTGAGTGTTGCCAAGCAGGCAGAGGTAGAAGTCTCCTGCTCTTTCATGTTCAACGAGTCATTGATTCAGAGAGCCAGGAACGGTCTTGCGCATCAGTTCTTGAAGACCAACTGCACTCACCTGATGTTCATTGATGCTGACATCCGGTTCGATGCCAACGACATCCTGTCAATGGTTGCAGCAGACAAGGACATCATCTGTGGTCTCTACCCTAAGAAAGAGATCAACTGGCAGCAGGTAGCACTATCAGCCGCTGCTGGTGTACCCGTGGATCAACTCAAGAACCACACGGGTGCGATGGTGGTTAACCTAGTAGGCCAGGAAGGAGAGGTGATCGTTCCTCAGAACGAGCCTCTGGAGATCGTCAACGGTGGCACTGGTTTCATGCTCATCAAGCGTGAGGTGTTTGAATCACTCAAGCCTTTTGTAGCCACCTACCACAATGATGTTCTGGACACGGCAGGAGAGTTCAAGCCGGACCTTATGCACGAGTACTTCCCGGTCATGGTCGAGGACGGGCGATTGCTCTCAGAAGACTTTGCTTTCTGCACAATCGCTCGCAGGCAAGGATTCCAAATCTGGGCTGCTCCCTGGGTCCGTCTGGGCCACTACGGGAGCTACCTGTTTGAAGGATCACTTATTCCTGCGCCGTGACTTCTTAGCGGTCTTGGCAGACTTTCGGAAAGCCTCGGCAGTTGGGAATCCCTTCTGCCCAGGCCTCTTCGCAGGAAGACCTAACTTCCTACGTCTGTTGATGTTGTAGTACAGACCTTTCTTGACCATCTCGTATCCCTAAAACATCTGGGTTAACGTAGGCCACATCGCCACAGATCAGCCTGTCACCCAGTACAGGCTCACCCTTCTCTAACAGTACCAGAGAGTTCTGGAACTCTATACGCCTGACCGAGTGGTTAATCTTGGTCTTGCCGTTCACAGCCGCTATAAAGCCTGCAAAGAACTGGATGGCGTTACTGCCATACCCTGGCATCCACATAGTGTGGAAGTCCTCTACAACGTAGACGCCACCATCGTTGAGCTTGGGCCACCAACGGTTCCAGTTCTCAATGATGTCAGATGCCTGATGAGATCCATCGTCAATGATGACATCAAAGGTGTCTTCCAACTCAACAGTCTTGGAATCACCTATGACTACTTGGATGCGCTGGTCATCAAACTTGAGATCAGCACACTTGGGATCAACATCGATCCCGACAATCTTCTCTGCTTTCCAGAAGTACTTAGCCCAGGTCTCTAGTGACCCACCGTTCTGTACTCCGATCTCCAGCAAGTTGATCTTGCTGTCCTGTAGATACCATAACTTGTCATCATAGAAACTTAGATATGTTGACCACTTGTCCGAGACTTTCCCGGTCTTGATACGATGAATAGTTGCTAACGACATCCCCATCTTCTCCTGGCTGCTTTCCCGCGCTCTCCGGTCCACCCTCTGGACCGTGCACAGAAACTCTTGTGGCGTGGTCCTGACTTGGTAGGGGCTTGCAGGTTAGAACCCGCAGCACGAGCCTTGGCTCTACCCTTGGCAGTCAGTCCAGCACCACGGCTGGCAGGTAGCTTCTCACCCCTGCCAACACTTAAATTAGGGAACTTCTTCATAGCAGATCAGCCTCCGCTTGCCTGCGTTTCAGCAGGCCGGGGAGAACCTTGCCTCCACCCTTGCACCACTTCAACAATTCTACCTTGGCTTCTTCCCAGTTCTGCTCGTTAACCTTCCTCTTGAGAGTAGAAGTCTGGAGCTTGCCAACTCCCAGGTTGTAGCAGAAGTCGACTATGGCGTTAAGTCTTCTTGTGTCCGTTATTAGACCAGGACAATGGCGCAAGGCTCCCGGTAAATACGTGTGCCTTAGTTCGTATTCCAATAGCGCCTGCGCCTGATCTTTGTTCATTGGCGGGTCTTGCAAAGTCACTCGTTTGCCGTTGCTGTACTGAGTCGACCCGAAACCAATTGTGGGGATCGAGGCAGGACAAAGGTACGGCGACCCTCGGAAACCTTCGAAACGCTGGCATAACGCTACCGCTATAGAGAGGTCAAAGTCCACGCTTGGAAAGCGTCCTGTCGAGGAACCAGTAGTTCAACGTGCCAGACACGAGAGCAGAGAAGTCTGCACTCATCATCAGTTTGAATACTTCGGAAGGGTCAAGCCCTGTCCTCCACGAAGAATATCCCATCCAAAGATGTACACCAGACCAAATAAATAAGATCCAGTAAGTAACAACAGGACGTACAGATGCAGATAGTGAAGCTGCCCAACCGCCTGCTGCCTTAACCATCTCAGTCTGAGATTCAATCGCCGCATTGAAAGCATTCATGACTCCTGCATCAACCGTAGCCTCGTGCTGTGCGCCGATCTCGGCCATCTTCTGCTGGCCTCTCTGCGCCTCCAACTCGCACTGGCGGTTGAACATCTCTAGTTCATGGCCGCGCTCGTTCTTCTTGTCTAGAAACTTTAGAACCTCTGGCGCCAGACGGAAGATACCGCCTAGCAGGGAACCAAAGATGCCACCAGACAAGAGTTCAAACATTACCTACCCTCACCTGGAGTGACGTACACGTTAGCCGTTCCGGTAGCGGTAATGAAGGTGATAAACACGTTTGCAGTAGATGAACACTGGGGGCCACTCAGAACGATAGATTCTGCTGGTCGGATACAAACACCGTAATTGCCAGACGTAGCGTTGGCTACAGCAGCATTGTTCCCAGCAGTGGCAGAAATCCTGACGTAGACAGGCTGACCAGTGGAAGCAAGCTCATGATTGATAAACAAATACTGACCAGAAGGACTGTCAGCGTAGATGTTTGCACTCTGGCTAGTAGTATTACCAGTCAGGACAAACGTCCTGCCCATAGGGTAGAAGGCGCCATTGATAGACATCAGTAAACCCTCTTTCCGCCGCCGCTAGTGGGGCTTTGCTTGGTGTCGTAGTACCCGTCACCACAGAAAGGAATGACGGAACGGAAACCACCTACAGGAAGTTGTCCTGGCTGCCACCGTGCCATATGGGGACTTCCGTCCTGTGGCAGTTGGGGACGGAAGGATTTGGCAACCTGCTGGTTGAGATCATGGTCCCGTTGCTGGGGTCGATTCTTCATTTCGATGCTCCTTGGCAGTGACTATAAGGTAACAAAAGACAACATAGATGCCCAGTGTCGCCACTCGCTCCCACGTTGGTTCCCACATTGTCCAGCATCCTAGACCACACGAGGTCAGCAGGGCCAGAATGGTAATAAGCCTGTCCGTCACCACGGTCAAGGCTAGTTTGATCAATTGAATGGCTTCCATATAGATTACTCATCGTCATCATTCATAAAACCCGTACCCCAGTCAGAACCCTCGTCTTTCAGGCGCAGGGCTTCCAACTTCAGCGCACGGTCGATAACCTTCATCTTAGCATCAAGACTGGCTTCCGGGTCAGAGATGGTCACGCGCAGCATATCTGCGATGGCTTTCTCCAACTCTGTACTGATGCCACGTTTCTTGCTCATCTTGTAGCTTCTACTAATGCAACACCAGCAGTTTCACCACCACGTTCAATGGCTGGAACTCCATAACCCAAGATTGCATTTCTAATCAATCTGTCAGTAAAAGTAGTTCTAGTTGCCTGATCTATGGGCATAATAAACACTTCTTCAAGTTTGCTGATCAATTTGTTTGCATCAGCCTGAGACATAAGATTGCTTGACACAAGGTTGTCTGCCATCAACTTCATGTCTGCAATGGCTCCCTTGAGGCTCTGATTGGCCCTATCTGCGATAACTTGACCAACAGCACTAGCAAGTTTCTCTTTCCCGCCAGGAGTGCCAGAGATGATAGGGGCGATCGTTGACCATTCGTCACGAGTACCACGCAACAAGAAGTCAGCCACACGCTTGGGTTCAACAGTCTTCCCAAGGATTAGATCTGCTTTTTGCTGTGCTTCTTTTGTGATTGCACCGGCTTGTTCAGTCAATGGCTTTGCGCGTTGACCTGCCTCTGTTTCACGAGCGGCTTGTGCCGCAGCAGCTTCTCTTTCAAGAGTTGAGGCTTGCTTACTGACATCTCCAGCACTGGCAGCAATATCAGCTTCAGCTCGACTCATCACACGCTCTGCTGCTCGCTCACCACGCTCTTCAATCTTGGGAGGAAGGTCTACGGCCTGTCGTTCTAACTTGGCAGCAGCAGTCTCTGCTTTACGGGTTACACCACCGGCTTCTCTTTCTGCCTTTCTTTCCAAGGTTATTGCCTTCCTTCCTTCCTCGGTAGGCAAATTGCGAATTTGAGTACGCAAGGCTCCTGCAAGGTTTTCTCGCCTCTTGACAACACTTTCAGCAATGCCTGCTTGCCGTGCAAGATTGTTGAGTTCTTGTTCAAGCGCAGGAAACTTACCTATCCAGTCAGAAATGTTCCTGTCTTGAATTACAGACGAGATTTCTTTAGCACTTCCACCTTTAATCCGGTTGGCAATGAACGATCTTGCCAACTGCTCTGCTGCTTTCGGACCAGCAATTTTTGTGAGCTGGTCTACGCTGCCTGCGCTGTAGAACGCTTTGTCTGCCAGAGCAAATTCATCCGTAGCATATTTACCAAAGTCTGTTTCAGACTTGCCAAGTATCGCTTGACCAAGTTTGCTTTTAAAGTCATTCAATGGTTTTGAGTCGGCCTTGTATTGCTCAAGATATTTTTCAAACCCAGGACCGAATTCTTTTTGTATTTTCTCAATATATGTTGCAAGATCTCCAGCACGTTGCTGGCCTATGGCATCGTACCCTTCTGCTGGAAGTCCAAATGCACGGTCACGCAACTGGCGTCTCATGTTCTCTAGTGCCTGGAAACTCAAAGGAGTGTAGGTAAAGATTTCGTTACCAGCCTCATCTTTGCTTCTCTTGGCAACCCCTCTCCTTATAACATCCCTAATTGAAGTTAGACCCTTTAATTCATCAGGACCAACATTCAACAATCCGGTTTCTGAATCTTTAATTATATTGCTGATTCCAGAAATCGCCTCGCCATATGCTTGTGTTTGTTGGTATCTAGCTCCGCTCCTTTCTTTTGCAGCAGCCGCTTCAAATGCTGCTGTCTTGAGTGTCTGTACGTTATCTTCTCTAATGCCTTTCAATCTGGTGAATTCATCATCGAAGAATTGACGGATAGAACCACCCAATTCAGATGACCTGCGCTTTTCACCTAACTCACCAGTTTTTTGCTCAACCGCTGCAATTCTTTTTTGCATTTTCGGGCCAAGTCTGTCTCTGACGCCTTCCGTTTTAGTGACGCGACGCTGGGCCTCGTTGATAATATTATTGGCTTCCTGATCTGCTGTAGCCAAGATAGAGTTGGCTTCTTGCTCTGCTCTTGAGCGCAGTTCTGGTGCTTGGGTAGCGGCCTTGTCTCGCACTGCCTGGGCTAATTTCTTAGCCTGATCTCGCAGTTTGTTAGCTTCTGTCTCTGCACCAGCCCTCATCTTGTCAGCCGAAGCATTGAGTTGGCTTTGAAGCCTGCTAATCCTAGATGCTGTTTCTGCCGATGCTGGTCCAGCCTGGGACTGCGCCTGTGCAATCAGATCGTTTGCTTGTCGCTCTAGGTCTGCTGATTGTGTTTCTGCCTGACGCAAGATGTTGTCTGCGCCCTGACGGAACATGGCAAATACATCCTTGGCTGGCTGGAAAGATTCAGCACCACCACGAATTGCATTCAACTTATCATTGATAAACTGTTGTTGCTGTGCAGTAAGATTAAGTTCTTTGATGCCTTTGTCTTCTGCTATTTGACCAATTGTCCTTAACCCAGTTCCAACTGGCAACCCAGTCATTCTGTTTAATAACGTAGACAACCCATAACCACCAGCCTTGGTTAGCAACCTTGCCGGTTCTGCAATGATAGACGGACCAGCCATGCCGCCAACAAACCTTGCGGCTTCCTCTACTGGATAACTGTATCCCGCTGCTTCTGCTGCTTGACCGGCAGTTTCTCCTACTGCTCCACCGAACGCACCAGCGGCTCCCGTCCCTAATCTGCCTCTAATACCACGAGCGGCTTGCCCCGCCCTAAACAAAGGTGGCCCAGCAGGAGCGGTGGCAGGAAAAGCAGAAGCAGCAGCACCTAATCCAGTAAGAAGTTCTGGAGCAACAAGACCTGCAAGACCCCCTACACCCGCTTCAGTTGCAACCCTTCGTCCACGTTCAAACAACCCAGGTTCTTTTTTCGTGGACTTAGGAGAAGGTGGTCCGGAGGCAATTTCATCGTAAACATTAGCAGAAGAACTGGTTTCTTTCCCTTCTGCAATATCATCATAAATGTTTGCCATTACAGTTCTCGTCCGTTTCTTTCTTTGTAAGACGATTCTATTGATTTAACTCTTTTTTGTTTTTCTTCTGGACTGAGTTGTGAGTTTTGTATTTTCAATATTGCTGATTGAGCCTGAGATCTTTCTTCAGCTTCAGAACCACCTGGGGTTGCCCCGGCTTGATCCATTCTTTCGGCAAGGCGATCAGGAGTAGCGCCAGAGTATTTCTTTACTGTTTCCGGATATGCTCTGCCAAGAACTTTTGTTTCCGTGTCAATTAAGTCTTGCCATAGTTTTAGCTTTATAACAACAGTTTCTGGCTTGTCGGTTACTAATGGCAGAACACCTTTCTGCCTTGCAAACTCAGCCGCCGTTACGGTTGCTCCGGACTGTAATTTAAGCTGTTGATTTGTCAAAGAGTTCATTTGAGCAATAAATCTTAACTCTTCCGGGCTAGTAAATTGCTGAACAATGTCGTATGGTATTCTTCCCTCAATAAATCCAAACGACTTTAATTTTCCTTTTTTAGCCAAGTCTTCTGCTGATGAGATGGTAGACCTCATGTTTTCAGCAATGATGGCGTTTTGTTTGATATCTTTTTCTATCCCAGCAGGGGCTTTCTCCCCTTGTCCTGCTTTTGCTGCCGCCGCAGGACTTAAAAGTGGAGGCGCTCCCGGAGATACATTTGCCGGTGGCAATGTACGGGCATCCGGGAGTTGAACCAACTGACCATCTTGCACTCCTGTTCTTGGAGCAGGAGTTCTTGGTTCTGGACGCTGGATTCCGGGTTTTGGAACAAAACCTTTTTCTGTTGGTACAAGAGTTATGTTTCCTAATTCGTCAGCCATAACAATGTTGTCGCCTTGCATACCCACAGGCGTCAATTTCTTTTGTCTTTGTTCAAGTTCTCTTTGGCGTTGTTCCGCTGCAATTCTTTTTTCCGATTCCCTGCTCGCAGCATCAATTTTACGCATTAATATTTGCGTTTCTTTACTATCAAGTTGTCCGGTTAACTGAGAAATTTTAGAACTAAGCAAGTTCGTCGCTTGATTGATGTTTGTCAATTGACCATTAACAAGAGCAATAGTTGATTCAAGACCACGCTTGTTGGTGTTCTCTTGTAAAAACTGAGCTTCATTAACTGCAAGAGTTTCTCTAACTTTTTGGTCTGCCGCCTGTTTGTTCAACACCGCTTCGCGTCTTGCATCTTCAAGACCGTCTTTAATGGCAGACAACTTGGTTTGCAACAATTTGACGTTAGTGTCAAACGCAGCTTTACGTTCTTTGTCGTATTGCTTTCTACCTTCCCCAAACCCTTCTGCCATTCCGTTCATGGCTGACAATGCTGCTTTAGCGTTGTTCTTGCTATTGCCGCCCAGCAACATTCCAGTCGCACCTATGGCAGCAAACAACACTCCCAACATAGGAGCGGTAACTTCGGTAGGAGCAAAAACCTGATACTCAGCAATTTCTTTGTTAATGCGCTGTTTTTCTTTGTATTGGGGACTGTTTATCTCGTCATCAAAAATTTTCTTGATGTTGTCGTAATTTGCCCTTGACTCTTCTACTCTTTGTTTTGCACCAAACTCTTCTTTTTGTCTGTTGTATGCTAATTGTTCAGAAGTGAGATTTGCAAGTCTAGATGTCAGGTTGGCTTTTTCTGTTGAAAAACTAGTCTCTTGTGTCTGAAGATTAGCTAACCTTGATCTTCCAGCCGAAAGCATTCCTTCCATTGTGCCAACATCGTTTTCACCAAACTTGGGTGCGGCAGGAATCTTCACCAAAGACTGTGGGGTTTCTTTGGGAGCACGAGCGGCATCAATCAGTGGTGAAACACCGCTTTCCAAGGGCTTGTTAAGATAGTCGGCTAAAGCCATGATTACGCCTTGGCAGGTTGGGTAGACTGGATGATCGTAGGTGTTGCCAATCGAGTCAGGTTACCAAAGTATTGTCCGTACATGGCAGAGATCTCTGCATCAGCACGAATGCCTTCTTTGATAGCAGCAGCCGTGTACTGATCGCCAATACCAGACAACTTTAACCCAAAGTCCTGCTGCGCTGCCAACAGACGATTACGCAGATCTTCCTCTGCTCTTTGCTGCTGGGCGATGCCTACGCCACCACGGGCAACACCAGCCTGGGCAGCACGAGCACGTTGTGCATCTAGAGCCTGCTGGTTTACCGGGGTCAGTTCTCCACGAGCGGCAGCAGCCTGTTCTGCCAGACCACGCTGTTGGTAAGGTGCGCCAATATCACGGATCTGCTGTGCTGCCTGCTGTGCACCCTGGCGAGCCTTGCGAGCTGTCAGTGCAGTCTGTAGGCCACCGAGTGCACCTAGTCCCAAACGAGTTTTGTCACCACCGGACAAAGACTCTAGGAAACTCTTCTCTGCTGGTGCGCCTGCTCCGGTACGGAGTGGTTCAGCGGCAATCCGTTCTTGAGTAACATCAAATGGTTGAACAGTACTTAACCTTGTAGCGTCTGGGATTGGGCCACGATCCAGTTGAGGAAGAGCACCTGCACGATATGCTTGGTCAAAATAAAAAGTTTCAGCTTGTGGTGCACCAGCCAATGAGCGTGTAGCAAACAATTGATCAGAAGGCTCTGGTGTATAAGCAGCACCTTCAAACAAACCCTCTGGCACGTTTGAATAGTCAGGTGCTGTAGGCGCTGGGTCATACCCTGAGCTACCCTCGCTGTAGTCAGAGAACTCCATAAGGCCAGTCTCTGGGTTGATATCACCAGAACCGCCTTGCTCACGCAGGAGTGCAGCCTCACGGGGGTTGATGTGCGCCAGGATCGTATCCCCATTCCTGCCCTTGTCTTGCAGCAGACGGGCAATCTTGCGGAGATCTCCACCCATACGGGTCATCTTGCGTAGTTCACTCATTTACAACCCCAGAGCGTCTTTGAGACGCAGTGATTTCTCATTCCAGACATTTTGCCTTTCTTTCCCAGACTCTTCACCTTCTATAGCACCTGCTGGCCGGTAAGCAGCCAGAGCGTCTGCCAGTAATCTAGCGGGACTTGCACCCGTGATTATAGGTTGTCTCCCCGGTCTTTTAGGAGGAGGAACGCTAGTAACGGTTGGATATAACTTTTTGGCTTCTTTCTTAGGTGCTTCTTCTTTCTTAGGCTCTTCTGCTTTTACTTCTGGTGCAGGAGGAGGGGGAGGAGCAGGCGGAGGCTCCATAGTCTTGGCAACAATGTCTGTGATTGTTGGCGCAGGTTCCTCGTCACGCTTGGCAGTAACAGTAACTTTTTCAAGCTCAGTGGGCGGAGCAACAGAAGGTGGAGCAGCAGCAGGCGGAGCGGGAGTTTCTGTAACCACATCAGAGGCTCTGGGAACCGTTTCTCTGATTGTTTTCTGTTCAAACTCAATTGGATCTACCGGACGTGGAACGGTCTCTCTAATTGTTACTTGCTGGAATTCTGGCCCAGTAGTTACTGGACCAGGAACAGTTTCGCTAATGAATTTTCTTTCAAATTCAGTTTGTGGAGGTTCTACCGGGGGAATATCAGTAACAACTGGTGCTTCTTTCTCTGGCTCTGCAACAGGCGTGATAATTGGTGTTGGGAATGGTTGCGCTGGAGTAGGGGTGACAACCGTAGCCGTAGAGGGAACCGTTGTACTAGGAACGGTGGTTTCAACAGGAGCCACGTTAGCTACGTTAGCACCCTGACCTTGAACTATGACTTGCTCTAACGCTTTGGGATCAACTGTTGGAGTAGGCTGTGCAGCGACTTGCCTGACCAAATCGAGGTCTGTAACTACGGGTGAAACAACTGGAGATGTCTCTGCAATTGTTTTCGTTTCAAGAACAGGACCAGTTGGAGGCGCGGCAGGCGCAAGCGTTTCAGCAGGAGCGGCAGCGGGGGTTTCTGCTTTGGGTTCTAGTGTGATACTGGTTGGTGCAGGTTCTTCTGCTGCTGGTGGAGCAATAGGCTGACCTTCAACAATAGGTGCTTTACGATCACCCGCCTTGTTCCACGCTCCAACTTCAGAAATAGCGGCTTTGATAAGCGTCTGGTCTGACACTTCTCCGGTCTTGATCAAGTCACGAACAATGGTTCCAGCAGCGGGTCCAAGAACACCCTGCACACCAGCCCCTGCACCTGCTGCAAAAGCGTTTGTCAATACTTGGTCTACGCTCCCACCTTGGATGGCAGAGCCAACAAACGATCCTGTGGCAGCACCGGCAACCCCGCCGCCCATGCCCACGTTAATACCAGATGCGAATCCAGCAGTAGCAGCATTCTTTAGTACGTCATCAACGCTTCCACCCTGTGCAGCAGTAGATCCAGCAGATAGCGCAGCAGCGCCAACACCGGCTTCTACAGCGGCAGTCGCACCAGTAACACCAAGCCCTTCAAGGATTGATGCACCAATCATTTCTCCCAAACCGGGAACTGCAAGCGTAGCTACAGATAAAATTATTGCTGTAACTTGATTAAATGTATTGAACCCCGGTGGCGGAGCCGCTTGCTGTACCCTCAGAATGTCAGGCGTTTGAGCAACAGTTACAACGCCGCCGGTTCCAGGCTCTTGACCACGAGTCCCTTCCTCCATCTCATACTCGTAGCTTCCCGGTGAGTACGGGTTATAGAAGTTACCATCTGCATCGTAAGCCATTACATCCCTCCTGCCAGAGCGCCCATAGACGCAAGTGCAGCCAAGGTCATGTAATTAACCTGCTCTGGCAACTCTTTCTCTGTGAGAATCTGTGCGCCCAACAACTGTTCACGCAGGAGCGCATACAGACTCTGATCCTGTATTGCTTCCTGTGCCATCTGCCCCACAGACGCCATAGTCCTGGCATCCAGTCCATACTGCTGCATGAACTGCTGGGTAGCGGCCTGTGCTTGTTCCAGTTGAGGGTCCATTACAGTCCTAATACTTTGACAATCTGTTGATGGATGCTTAAATGTACCCCTATCCAATCATAGAAGTCATCTTCAACATTCCAGTCTGCGTTGATCAACTGGAACGGATTGTCTAGGTTCAGTTGACTTGCCAGTCTTTCATGCTCTTGGTTGTGAACAAACAACCAGTCATCTAAGTTATCCGGGTCTGCGTCTATCAAAGGATACTGAGGTATCAGGATGCCCTTGTCTGCCAACTGTTCGTAGAACAAACGGTGCTGTACACCGTTCTCAAACAGCAATGCTCCCAGACCGTCTACGTCTCCAAACTCAACGTATGAAAGGTCATCCATATTCATGACTTTTCTTTCATCTTGTTGTACAGGTCGAACAACATCTTAACCTTCTCTTCCAACACAGCAGTGCGTTGATGATGCTGCGCTAGAACAACCACCACTGTGATCATCCCGGCAATGACAGGCCAGAATCGCAGAAGGTGGTCGATAGCATCCATTACTTCCTCGCCATGCGATCTTCAATGATGCTGATGTTCTTTTGATTCTCGTGAATCATGTCACGATTTCTCTGTATTTCTTTCTCTAGATCTTGACGTAATTTTTCTCTTGCTAGTTCAGCACCAGAGTTTACTGCCTGCTTGTTGTCGCTAGTGACTACTAGAGAGATCTTTGCATTCAACACGGTTACGTCATGCGTGAGCTTGTCTAACGCAGACATCAGGTACACGACACAGGTAAAAAGAATAGGAAGCACTGCAAATGCAGTCTTCTCAATAAGTTGAGACTTTGCTTCCAGTTTTTCAGTCATAGTCCTAACAACTTCTTAACAAAGTCTGCTGCCACACCTGGACCAAACAACACCGCTACCATCACTGCGTAGAGAAGGTACTCGATCTTGGTCATCCGCTTATCACCTGCGGATAACGAATCAGAAATCTTTCCGTATCTCTCGGAACAAATTGCTTCGTGCACGGCTAGTTTGGTCTCCACATTGTCAGACATTTACCACCCATGACGTAGTGGCCTCTTCCCAGTGGTAACGCTGACCGTCAGTAGGCATTGGCGTTGGAGCATCCCACAAGCAAGTAGACTCGTTCAACGTCCAAGATGGAAACGGTTGTGGTGGAATGAACGCATCGCGGGTTGCGTCATATGTGTAGCCAATACCTGCAAAGTTTTTGCGAATTCTGCCGTTGTAACTGGTTTGTTTCCAGTTGGCATTTCCACCAAACAAATTTACAAAAAACTCAATTCCTTTGGCTTCAGATTCAATGCCGTTTTCCAAAAGTTCATTGTTGTCAACAACATAAACTTCAATTACAACATTGTTTTGATCAAGTTTTGCAAAATGGGCCATGTTTGTCACCAAGTAATTGAGCCTGTGCCCTTAAATATATAAACCCTATTTGCTCCAGACGTTGTAATTACCGGAGAGCCTGTAGTGGATGCTGCCGCCGCATAGGTTGATGAATAAGCAATGATAACAACCCCAGAACCGCCAGACCCAGAGTTTGGATGAGTAATACCATTTGTACAGCCGCCCCCCCCGCCGCCAGTATTTGCTGTTCCAGACGTTGCAGACACACTACCAAGAGGTGTGGAACCAGAACCGCCACCGCCATTTCCTCCAGAAGAAGCAGCACCTAAACTATATTCAGTTCCACCGCCACCGCCTCCAGCATAATAAACATCTGTAGAAACAACCTGCCCAACGCTATTTGTTGTTGCAACAGTAGTGCTAATAATGGTTGATATAGACCCAGCGCCTCCATTACCACCGACAAGAGAGGCATCGCCTCCTACCGCGCCAGCCCCACCGCCGCCTCCGGAGCCATTTGGAGTCCCCCCCGTAGCACCAAGTCCGCCATTGTTACCTTGACCGGAAGTCCCAAGACCACCTTGCCCTTGCCCAGAAGCTTGAGAAAATCCACCACCACCACCAGAACCGCCAGAACCGCCTGTGCCACCAGTTGGATTGCCATAAGCACCACCAGTACCACCGCCAATTGCAGTTAAGGTAAAAGCAGAAGAAGAACTTCCTTGATTCCCAACCCCATTGGTTGTTCTAGGACCGCCGCCGCCAACAGTAATGGTGTATGTGGTACTAGAACTAATAGAGGTAGTTCCACTCAACAATCCACCTGCACCGCCTCCACCTCCGGTAACAGCGTCAGAACCGGAACCTCCGCCAGCAACAATCAAATATTGAACAGTTGGAGGAGCGTTAGATACAGGAAGTTTGCCACCCAACAAAGCAAGCATAATTCCGCTCATTATGCGCTCGCATTTCCGGTGAGAACACAACCAGTAGATGAGAAGAACAATACTGTTGCTACTCCTCTGGTCGTGAGGTTTGCAGTTCCTAAAACGGTGTTAGTACCCGCTACATAAGCAGTACTAGTAGACAACGTAATTGCAATGTTGCCAGTGGTGTTGTTGTAAATTGAAACCAAATCACCTTCTGAGAAGGTAGAGTTTGGAACAACAATAGAACCGCTGGTTCCTACTTGAACGTATTTCCCAACGTCAGCCGTAGTCAACGTATAACTGGCAGTCTTGGTTCCAACAGGAGGAGCGTTTAGATAACCAAGAGTTACAGCGTCAGTTACCGGCAACGTCTGGGTAATTGTTGTGCTGATATTGGCAGACTGTAGCGTTTGGACGCCAGTATTAGCCGCATTGCCTTGAATTTTAAGCGAACTCATATTTAATCCTTTAAGCAGCAATGAGCCATACTTGGCCCGTAGGTACTGTTACTGAAACTCCGGTTGCTATTGTTACCGGACCAACACTGAATCCATTAGATCCAGCCGTAATAGTGTAATTAGAACTGATTGTCTGGTAAGACTCAAGAATAGGGCTGGCAGTCGCCGCACTACCCCAAGAAAGAGTTCCCGTACCATCAGTCTTGAGAAACTGGTTAGAACTACCGTCTGAAACCGGCAGTGTCCACGTTACATTGGCAGCAACAATCGCGTTGGCTCTAAATCCAACATAGCGAGTAGACGTAAGATTGGCAAACCTTAGTGTGTTTGCAGATCCTATGGTGACGTTAGCACCGTCGGTGGTTAGATTGGCTGCACCGGCAAAAGATCCAAGATTGTTGTACTGGAATTGGGTGTCAGACCCTCCAGGACTGCCGCCGCTGACAGCAGCGTTGCTAGTCCAGACTCCGCCAATACTTGTGAGTACGTTACCAGCCGTTCCTGGTGCAACTACAGCGACAGCTGAGGTTCCGTTCCCAAGAAGGACGTTTCCAGACGGGATTGTTGCTAATCCAGTGCCGCCACCAACGGGAGTAAGCGTTCCGTAGACAGGAGCGGCAGAAGCCCCGCTAGAAATGAATGGTTGTCCAGCCGTGCCGTAAGAAACCGTAGCCGTTGGCCCGATTCCCCACTCGCCAGACGTTCCAATAACAAATCTTCCTGCTCCACCGTTATAAAACGACAAAGGAAGATAAGTTCCAGTACCGTTAACACCAGAAACCAACTGAACATCTGTTGATCCGTTGGTAGCAATCAAGATCTTGCTGACGTTGGTAGGGTCAGAATTGTTAGCTGCCTGCCAAGCTGCTGACGTTGCCGTTCCACTGGGCAGAGCATAGATACCAGTCGTGCTATTAGCCGTGCTGGTTACAAAATTGGTGCGGTTAGAGAATGTTGCGTTAGTAAAGTCACCAACAATCTTTTGACCCGTAGTGGTGAACGTCAGGTTGCCAGTAGAGACGTTGACAGACGCTGCGTTGAGCGTTGTGCCGTTGAACGTCAGGTTGGCAGTACCACCGAATGCACCGGAATTGTTGAACTGGACGGTTGTAAACCCTCCGCCTGGAGTTCCACTGCCTGCAACTACTGCATTAGATGTCCATACACCACCGATACTGGTCAGGACATTTCCTGCCGTACCGGGAGCAAGGAAACTAATATCAGGGGTTGTGCCGCCACTAGAAAATACCGGAGCGGTAGCAGTAACAGCAGTGATTGCGTTGGAGACGGCCCCTGTAGCAGTCAGAACACCAGTTGTAGTAGAGAAAGAAAGTCCATTTCCTACTGCTACGTTGCCAAGTTGTCCCGTAGAGTTGGCCCACGCCATCCCTAAAAACGTAGCGGCAAGCGTAATAGCCGCATTTGTAGTCGAGTTGGCTACCGTTCCAGAGAATCCGTTGGCAGATACCACGCTGACGTTGGTGACAGTGCCTGTACCACCGCCGCTTGCTACGGCTGCGTTACTTACCCAGATTCCACCTATGCTGGTAAGCACGTTACCGGCATTACCTGGGGCTACAGACGTAATAGATCCGGTTCCATTGCCCAGCAACACATTGCTTACTGGCAGGGTCACTCGTCCAGTGCCACCGTTGGGTACGGTCAGGGCATTCAACAGCGAAAGATTGCCTACGTTGGCGGTCGCAATGTTGCCGGTAGTGATGAACGCACTTGTGGCATTGAGTGTTGTGATGTTGGCAAGCGAGGCCGTGAGGTTAGTCACGTTGATGCTTGTCACATTTACGTTTGTGACATTGCTCGTGCCACTTGTTATGGTGACGTTGGCAAGCGTGACGTTGTTGATCGTAGTGATTGTGTTGCCGAGCTGGACAGACGTATTGCCGATGGTGATCGGCGTGTTGAAGTTGCTGTCTAGCTTAGAGAGAGCAATGTTCCCGCTTAGATTGGCAAAAGCAAATGGGACGGTCATTAGAACCTCGCTCTCAATTCATGTTCAAACTCAAATGTGTTCACTGTATATCCAGCACTGTTACTGTTGATGGTCAGACCAAGGTACTTCCCGTACTGCTGGGCATCTGATTTGTACAGAGCGTAGCC
>Ga0209596_1002057_pt1 | contig 16784 bp, 34 predicted proteins | sample M_130807_MF_Meta_FD_187314 | JGI IMG/M metagenome (GOLD analysis project Ga0209596, IMG submission 187314) | Freshwater microbial communities from Lake Montjoie, Canada to study carbon cycling - M_130807_MF_MetaG (SPAdes) (version 2) | ecosystem: Environmental > Aquatic > Freshwater > Lake...
TGACTGAGTCTTAATTGTTCCTGCTGCACCTGCAATAGTTTTTGTTCCGCTGATACTAGTGGTATTGGCTACTGTAAATCCAGAACCACCGATTGTAATTTGATTTCCAGATTCTGCACCTGTAACTGTCCAAGTACCGATTGCATATGCTGGAACACCTGTACCTGCTGTGATTGTAACCTTAGAACCAACTGGATAGGTGCTGTCAAAGTAGGTGCCGAATACGTATGCTACTGTGGAACTTGTAGCATCAAAGCGTGTGATGTTTTTACCAACGTTTGCTGCTCCTGCTGCAGTTGTAGGAACAAGTGTTGCGTCCTTCATTGCATCAGTTGCAAGTGCTGTTGTAAGACCAATTACTGAAGGTACAAGTACGTAGTCAACTGAACCTGCTACATCTTCACCTGCTGTGTTTGGGTTGTACAGTGGAAAGCCATTCCATCCTGAAAGAGCGATGATGTGGTTGTCTAACGTTGGGGCTAGACGACCCGCTACTCTTGTGGTGACTGATTCTGAAAGAGTTGCACTTGCTGCATCTGGACGTGCATCGTTTGGTTGAATAGGGAAGTTTCCCCATACGAAGTCAATAGCGACCTCACCTGCGGTATCTAAAAGATTACCGTTGTTATTTACTGCCATGTTTTCTTCTTTCTCTAGAGAGTAATTGTTCACCTCATGCGCTTAGAGGCACATCAAGTCTACTTAAAATCCTCGCAATTATGGCCTTCAAGTTCTGTTGTTTCTAAAACCTCATCACAATCCCTGCATTTGAAAAATCGGACTTCATCTAGAGCCACATGCAGAGAGTCTGCATGGTATTCGCTCTGATCCATCTGTGGTCCTGCTAGAACTTCTGGAGGAAATGGTCCTCTAGGGGCGTGAGAAGAGGTCGGCACATAATGGCCCTGTACTGCAAACTTTCTAATTACCTTCATTTACTTAGCCGACTTTTTAGTTGTTGCTTTCTTTTTTGGGGCCACAGGTTCTTCTACTACTTCAAGTACTTTCATAGTCACTGCTTCAATAGCGGATTTAGCAGCCTCTTTATACCCTTCAGTAATCTTTAACAGCCCTGCTTTTTTACGTTCAGTTAAAAAAGATGGTAAATCTTTACCACAATAAAACACGGACTTTTCTTGAGTCATTCTGTACTCAAACATTGCCTCTTTATCGCAATTAGCACATTTCATTACCACTCCACTCCATGAGAAAACTTTTTGCTTTCTGTGTCTACTGGCGCTCCGCCACCCATTGGTCCTGTTCGTGACGGGGCGGAGAACATACTAGCGAGAGACTCTTTGTGTTGTGGGTCAACATCTGGATGCTCTGAAAGGTTTTGTGCTCTAGTCCAGAACTCTGGTGGGTACATCCCAAAATTGCGTAAGATCTGACCATGAGTTTTTATACTTGGATTAGCCGAAACTTTAGCGGCAAAATTTAATATCTTTTTATCTATAGAACTTAAAGGATTAACACGTGTCTGTAGACCATCATTAAAATGATTATAGGAGTCGTGGCCTTTATCTATTGCCCCAGCCATTAACGGTTCTTCTTTCCGCCCCTGTTCTTCTTCACAGGGACTCTTCCTGAAGTAGAAGGTTTTGTAATCTTTGGAGTGTAACTTGCTTGTACCTCTCCATGTTTAAACGACACTGGTTGTCCTGGCTCTGCCTTACTATGTATGCTTTCAAAAAAACTAGTCCTTCTTGCATCTTCACTGACTTTTGATTTTTCTTCAAGTTTTGCTGCTTGTGCAGTGGCTTTTGTTGTTGCTTGAAAATTTGCGGCATGAATAGCAAGAGCATGATGAATATTAGTCTCTTGGTGAATATCCCGTGCTTGACGTACACCGTTTCCATATTGATTGCCAATAAACTTGCTTACAGCCAAAAAGGGATTAGGTCCGCCTGAAGGAAGTTGGTTACTCATGGGTACATCATCCCCTAAATTCTTTATTCGGTAGCGCTAATTGTGCCTTGATTTGATAGGCACTTCTCAATGGATATCAGTCTTTCGCCCATCTCTACAAACGCCTCAAGCATCGTGTCTTGATTATCCATAACTCTAGTCTGATTTTCGTAAAGACGGTTTACTCGGTCTTTGACGGTGGTGTAACCACCATTTTGACTTAACTCACCATCCATGTTATTAAGTCGCTGCATTACACCAGGAACAGCATCACGACCTGGAGAGGCCTCTTCGCCTTCCCAATCTCTCATGAACCGTTCCATCCACTGCATAAAGTATTTGATCTTTTTATAGAACGGGCTCAAGAGCACTCCAATGCTAATGAGTGCACCAGCAACAATGCCTATGGTTGTAAAGAACGTTGTCACTGATGCATCTCCTTTAAATTACTTCTTGCCGAAACCGTATGATGGGTCTTTTGGATTTACAAACTTTGCTGCTGGTCCAAGTAGACCTGCTGCAAAAGCGCTTGCCAAAGTCTTTGGGTCAGTAATGCCAGCCATGTAAAGGGCTGCAACTGCAGCAACTGAGGCACGAAGCCAAGATGCGCCTGCAGACTTAAGTGTCTTGATATCCATATTTCTCCTTACTAATTGCTCTCCTTGAGCAATTGTTCGTTATTCTTTGGGATTACGCAGTCTAAGCGTAATAATCCAAAGAATGAATGAAATTACCGTAACTCGACCAATAACGTTCTTTGCTGAACCTGTTAAAACTAACCAGGCAGAAAAAAGGCCTACAAAGGTCCAAATTTCGCTAAAGAAGTCTGCTGATATATCTTTGAAGAATTGTTTCATTAGTCTCCAAATCTCCTTCTGAATAAAACGCCTCCAAGAATTGTTGCTACCAAGATTTTCTTGGCTTTTTGCCGTGTAACTGGTGACATGTCATTACCGATATTTTGTAAGTCATTAAATGCTGCACCGAGTGCTTGTATTGCTTCACCTGCGCCAGGTATGGCATCAAGTGCTGCTGGTAAGAATGTGCACTGCTCTATTGAATGTTGGTTACCATCCAAGTCAACATGTACATCATTACCAGAATCATCTTGTACTGTCTTACATACGTAACTCATTGCTACAGGTACTGCAACATCTGGTGCGTTAAAGGTTGTTCCACCTGGTTGTCCAATGAAAGTATCCGTTGTTGTAATCGCATCGGGAGGAATTGGAAGACCTGAACCTGGAGGTGGTGCTGGTGGAGTCAGTTTACCGTCTTCACCAACAACTTGTGGAGCATCTTTAGTTCCAAAAAACTCGATACCACCATTCTCAACACCAGGAACATCTACCTGTATATGTGCTACTAAAACTTCTTGAGGTGCTTCTTTTGGAATGTCAGTAGGTAATTGATCTGCGCTGTTAGGTACGAGACCAATTTCTTCGTATGCAGCAATTTCTTCTGGAGCCAGATACTCTTCAGGTGCAACAGCGGGTTCCCATGTTTCTGCGGTAGTGTTCTCATCTACAACAACAGGAGGTTCAGATGCAACTTCAGGTGCAGGCTCTGATTCAGGCTCTGGAGCAAGTTCAGGAACAGGTTCTGGTTCAGGCAAAGGTTCAGGTTCAGGTGCTGGGTCTACTGGCGGCTCGACTGGAACTTCTGGCTCACCAATTGCATCTTCAGGATCAGGAATTGCAACAGGAGGTTCTTCTGGAACATCGGGAACAATATCTGGTTCTGGCTCAACATCAGGAACAGGTTCGGGAGATTGCTCAACAGGTAATGGTTGAAAATCAGGAACTTCTACAAAGACTGGCTCTGGTGGAGATGGAGGAACAGGTGGAGGTGTTGGAGCCTGGGCAAATTGGTCAACAACAGTCTGCAACTCAGAAGCCTTTGTCTCAATAGTTTGACTTAAAGTTGTAATTGCAGAGTTTGCATTTGCAATAGCAGTTGAGGCTGTTAACTGTGGCAATGCGTTAGCCCTTGCAGTATCTGTACCAATGTTACTTGCAACTGAAGTAATCATATATTGAAGCCCAAAGAGAGTTTGATTAGCATCTGCAATTTGAGTTTCTATCGATGAAATATCTGGTGCATTTGGGTCTAGGGGTACTGGAACGTAGTCACCTTGACCAATACTTCCCGCAACTCCTTGAGATAAATCGGTGTCTACAATTTGAGTTACAGCACCGTTATTAGTTGCTCTGTAATTCCAACGAGCACCACCAACATTTGGTCCAGTACCAGTTACATCAGCAATCCAAGCACCGCTAGTTGGGTTTACGTCTGCGTCAAACCGTAATTGATTAACTACAGTTGAAAAGTCCATTTGAGGATATGGGCGAACATCCCATGAAATTTCTAAACTAGTTGCTGTGGTTGAATACGTAATGCCAGAACCTTGACTCCAAGTAGTCCAATCGTAACCACCAACGGATACAGAGGGTGCAGTTGGGGTTGAATAGTAGTTGCTACCTTGGTTAACACCAAATGTAATTGTTGCGTTAGAACCTACATAAACATTATGGTAAAGGGTACCTCCCATTAATAAGTCAAAAGGAAGAGCCATAAGTACACCAGCATCATCAATGTTTGCTAGTACTGAGTGAGATGTAGAGATAGTTCCTTCTAGTGCGTTAACGGCAGCCTGTGCTATAGCAATGGCTTGGTTTGCTTGATACACCTGAGTATTTGCATCTGCAATTATTGGGGCTATTGCACTTACAGCAGTTGTTGCTTGTGTAACTTCAATTTGAGCGGAAGTTACTGTGGGTTGTATACTGTCTACTACAGTTTGTGCTTGAGTTATAACGTCTTGGGCAGTTTGAACTACTTCAGAGTTTTGATAAGTAGTAGTTGGGTCTGCAGTTACAACTTCTTGAATAGCAGGATCAATAGCAGCAACTGCAGTTTGTGCATTAACTACTGCTGTGTTTACTGCTGTTGATGTTGCATTGGCTTCTGTAATTTGTGTATTAGCATTTGTTACCGCTATATCAAGTGCAGAACTTGCACCAGCCGCTTCCATAACTTGCGTGTTAGCAGAAGTTAAAGCATCTATAACTGCTTGTGATGCTGGACTAACTACTACTTGCTCTACAGGTGCAGGGTCTGTTGCATGTGCTGTTGCTGACATGCCAAATATAAGGAATAGAGTTACTATTCCTCCGCTTAATAACAGTCTTCCAGATTTTGTTACTACAGATAGTGCTGCGAATGGGCGCAGTATTCTCAATTATTCCCCTCGGAATAGTTAATGTTCCCCTATTTAACTTTTATATTATAGCGCTTTTCCCGCTTTGCGTATTACAAACTTCGATGCGACATTTTGTGAGTTAACTGATTCACCTTGTACACCTTTACCACGGTTTCCCCATGAAACTACACTTGGTTCTGCTTTTGATTTGTAACCAAGATTATTATTAAAACTAAATTCTGATTTACGTGTTTGTCTATTTGGATTTATAGACAAAAGTTTACGATTTAATTGCGGTACTTTTTCCATTAACTTCCCAATCCATCAACAAAACCTGCACCAGTTCCACCAACACCCATTCCATCAGCAGCAGCGGCTGTGTCACTACCACCACTCATTGGTTGATCATGGTCTTTTTCAGTTTCAGGTGCTGGGTTACCCATTGCACCTACCATGTAAGGGTAACCACCATACCAATAGCCATTACCAACAAACCCTGATTCGTGTTTACGGTTAAATCTACGACGTTGTTTTTCTTCAACATCTTCGGCGCCAGTAAACTGTGACGATAAGTTACTTGTTATGGCTTTACCATAACGGCCATAGGTACCACGAGGTCCACCAAAGATTCCTTTACCAGTTATGTACTCATCATTGTTTGCCATAGTTGAACACACCTTCTGGATCGTAAACTTCTAGCGCCTTTAAAACTAAAGGTGTTCCTAGTTCCCTACCGTGGTGACCACAAAAGTGTAGATCTCCACTAACTAACTTTGCACGAACCATTGCTGCTGCGCCGCATTTGTCGCAACGATCTAGCGCCGTTATTGGGGCACGAGTCTCTAAAGCAGAATTCATTAGAAGAATCCTGGTTTTGCTAGTGGCTGTGATTTGTTGGCTGCAAATTGGTCATTAATAGTGTTTGGTTTATCAGGCTGAGCGTCATCAAACTTTGTACTTCTAGGCATAGCGCCATCTTTAGAAATGCTTTTAGTGTACTGTCCAAATTGATCTAAAGATAGGCTCGTACTCATAAGATAATTTTGCCGCCTTTCTCTAGTAATGTATGCTCATACCCAGGAGGAGAAAAATGCCCAAGTATCAATATGCATGTATTGAGTGCGATTTAGATTACGAAAAAGAACGCAGTATTTATGAAGCAGAACTTAAGTACTCCTGCAACAAATGTGGTTACGCTCTTCAACGTGTGTTTACACCTTTTGGCCTTCAGTTTAAAGGCTCAGGGTTTTATAAGACTGGCGGTTAGTTGTATTCTTTATCGTTCTGTGGATTAATAGCAGAGTTTTTTGCTACTTTATCTGCTGCTTGACGGTTCTCTACCTCAACATCGGCAACAGTCTTTGCTCCTTTATCAACAGTTGAAAATGCTGCATTAATCTCATCAAGAGTAAGTTTTCCGTCATCCATAAATGCACGAGCCAACTTTTCAACAACTGCTGCTACTGCTGTTAGACCAGCAACAAGCATTGCCTTAGCAACTGAAATACCAGCAATTGCACCAGCACCAATAACTCCAAGACCGCTTGCTGCAAACACTGCAACAATACGCATTAATACGTTATTTATACTTTTCATTAACATAGACCTATCTCGATTCCCCCCTCGGGTTAAGTCTTATTATCAGTCTTGTTGGATTCCCATACGTTCTAAATAGAGTTCTTTTTCGCTCATCAAGTACTCTTCGATCCTTTTATATTGAATCTGTACTTGTTCTTCTGTCTCTTTTACTTGTTGTTCTGTCATTTCTTTGTTTAAATCCTTAAACGTTACGACGGCAAGATCCAGTTCGGTCTTAGCCATTGCTGATTTTAATTGAGCCTGTTGCCACATGAACTCAGCATGTTCATGTTTTCTTCTTAGTTTTTTTTCTTGTGTGTTAGACATGTAGATACCATATCAGAATAGTAGAGGTAGTTTTTGCGTCCTCATACCCAGGAGGCCCATATTAAGTTGTTACTCAAGAGTAACTTACTTCGATTGTGATCCGCATCACTAAAGTTACTTATATTGTTCCTTTTGAATGTATGGACCTGAAGTGAAGGCTGTAATTTTTGCTGCAATCTCCATAGCCTTCATTGGCTTGGCTCCAGAGTGCAGAGCACCAAGTGCATATGGCGCACCTGATCCAATTCCGTAAAATCCGTCTCCACTGAGCATCACCGCAAGGTCTTGATCAATATCAAATAGTTCTCCCCCACAAGCAATTATAAATTGAAATCTGAGTCCATCTTTAGATTTATCGTGGTCTTCATTGAAGTTGTACCCGTTAGCCTCTAGACACTTTCGAAGAGAGGGCATAGCCTTTGAAATAATGAAGTGATAGACATTGTCCTTATCTTTGGCAGTTAGACGAGGTGGTGTCCACATGTGCTGTGCAATGTCGCAAGGAGATACCTCTCCAGCACCTGCAATTAGCAAACAACCAACTTCACTAATTTTTGCCATGTCAGGATGACTATATTTTCTTCCGTTTTCATCCGTCACTTGATTATCTGCGAGAATGACGCACTTGTCCCCGTACTGCACTCCGATTATTGTTGTCATATTCACCCCTTAAGTAAAGAACCCTCCAAGGATATCATCAAGTACCTATGGAGGGTTGCAAGCCTAATTAGGCTTAAAGGGTGGTTTTCATCAGGGCTTCCCAAGTTTTAGGGCCCACGATGCCATTTGAGTCCAAAATGTCGTGATTGTCTTGAAAGGCTATGACTGCCTTCTTGGTGGCTGGACCATAGTCTCCGTCCTCAACCAGCGTGAGAGCGTGTTGAATGAGTTTGACGTTGTCTCCTTGGTCACCTGGTTTAACTTGTCCTGGAAAGGCTGGAATCTCTGGAGTAGGAACTTTTGCCTTAACTTCGTTGCCCTTGTAGTTTGGGCGTCCAAAACCTTCAATGAATACTGGAATACCTTTTGGATTCTTTTTGTATGCACGAATCTTCTTTACGCACTCTCCACCATTGGCTTGGCTAGTTGACTTCTTCTTTTCTCCAGCAGAGTTTCCTTCTACAGTGGTAACAGTTCCATCTCCATTGTCTTTGATAACAATACCGACGTGTTCAATCGGAGCGCCACCCGCCATAAAGTCAAAGTAAACAATATCGCCTGGCTCTGGTTTTGCTGCACCAGCATCTGTCCATGTCTTCATCTTCTTGAATGCTGCGGCACCTGCCATAGTAGAGACAGTGTTAGGTATTTTTACCCCAGCAGAATTTGCTACCCACATGCAGAAGGATCCGCACCATGGCATAAAGTTAGCCTTAGTAAATTTTCCGTACTTGGTCTCGTTGTCCTTTGGACCTTCTACATACCCGACCTCTGCAAGGGCAATCTCTACCATTGCTTCTGCTGTTCCTTTTTCTGTCATTTCGAATCCTTACTCTGGAATGGTGTCGTTAAATTTATTAAGAGGAATTCTCCAAGAATTCTCTGGAGGGTAATGATACTCGTCCTTTGTGCATTCCTCAACGGGAAGCCAACCATAAACCTCTACCTCTGAGTAATAATCTCGATCTAGGACTCTAGCACCTACAAGAATGACTCCTGGTCTGATGTCTTTAGGAAATACGGGAATCTCATCCTTTGTCCTTACAGACTTGACTTCATAGCAAGGCATTACATCTGGAAAATCTTTTCTAAAATAGTGCTCTTCATTGGTGTAAAAAGGAAATGTGAGAGGCTGCTTGTATAACTTGGCAACTGCATACTCTGCAACGATAGTCCGTACATTTGCGGCAATTTCTGGCTCTAGATACTTTTTATTTTCACCTGCGTAATTAGGGCGATCAACACTGCCAAACTTAATCATCCAACGGTTTAACGCTATATCGGCGCAAGCACGAACTTCTTCTTTAGACAGGGTAACAATCATTACCCCAGACTATCTAATTTATGTACTGGTGTCGAACTGGGATAGGACGTTCTGGGTCTTCTAATAGCGCAACGCTTAAACGATGATGCCCATTGGCTAACGTAGCCGTATTATTCTGATGCCAAATAGTTAAAGGATTTTTTATCCAGTTCTTCTTAATGTCTCCACCTAAACCACTAGAGTAAGCAACCTCAGCAGTCTTTTGTAGATCTTTACCTGAAGCCATACCTACGTTGGCAACAATCTCATTAGCAGACATATAGTCGCCAAATTGTTTAGGATTTAGATTTTGCATGGCGCTGCTCACAATCTCTGGCTAAACCAGGTACGACGTACATCTTTCCACAGGTTTTGCATTTCCAAGGGTCTCGTTTGCTATCTCCATAGTCCATGTGTCTCCTTAATTACGTTAAGTGTTACTACCAGCCTTTTTCGTGTGGTTCAACATTTTTTATTGGAATAATCATATTGGGATTAATATTCATGGCAGATGCAGTGCGGTGATGCCCCTCACCTAACATAGGTCCTCTAACTGGGTCATGAATAATCTCAACAGGTTCTTGTACACCAATCTTCTTGATTGACTTATACATGCCCTTAGACTCTTCCCACGTATCTGCTTTAGCAGATTTTAGTTTACGTGCAAGTACCTCTTTGTTGCTCTCACCACGATGAGCATCTGTCATAGGTAATTTAGCAATTTCGTGTGCTGGCATATACATAGCCATTTGTGTGTAGGAAAGGTTTTGTGCGCTCATTGGTTGGGGTCTATAGTCCCCTCTTTATCGGCACGGTAATAGTTAATGTTCTTAGTCTTCATTGTTCCAAATTGTTTCATAGATTGTCTATTATGGAATGTCTTCATTGGCTCTACTACTGGAAACTTTGAGTGTGCGTTAAATTGGCGTTGTGTGTAATCGACGACGTGCATTCCCTCGGTCGTAGGGACGTGATGGACGAAGTGGTTATAACCCTTTGGATGATCGTCATAGATCACTTGGTGCGACCCAGGAGGCAAGAACTCGTGCGCTACACGACAAGCCCTGTCGCATTCGCCTGCAGCCGAGTCTTTATTTCCGCCCATGTAAGTTAACTGATTGTTATTAGGATCATCTAAGTTACCTGTAGCGCCGTGCTCTCCTCCAAGATAAGGATGATCTTTATCTGTAAGTCCGTGGGCTATTTTTTTTAATTCTTTAGGTGTATGGATGAGAGGCATCTGCTCCCATTGGCCGCCGAGATTGTTTTCTGCACTCATTTGTTTCTCGCTTCGTGACTATAGATGCCCCATGACTTATAGTTATTAGTCACCTTATGTAGGCCAGTTACTTTAAATCCCTTTTTAGAAAAACGCATATGATCTTCTGCTGGTACTTCTACATTCTTCTCTTCATTGCGAGTGGTGGTCTCTTCATCAGTCACTTTGCTCATCTCGTCATTATCTACGGGCGCAACTGTGTACACGGCACCAAATAGGGGCGCTTGACCGCCTCGCTCGTTGTAGATGTCTGGGTGTGTCTGCGCCTCACCAAAGTCAGTTGCATATCTAAGACTAGTAGTAGCGTGTGCCACGCGATACTTGGAAGATGGCTTTATGATATCTCCTACAGTTAGGTCAACTGGAGATGCGTGATAGAACTGTCCACTTGATAAGTTGTCTTCTGCGGCCATCATTTACCCCAAGTCATTAATGTGTTCGCCACGTTTAAGCGGAGGAACTTGCCCACCAACCGCATGTGCCCATGCGTCACCCTTACGGGTTCTACTCTTTGAATGCTTCGGAGAAGCGATACCTGTATCTGATGCAAGTTTCTGCGCCTTCTCCCAGATAGTTGTTGCAACACCTAACCCACGGTAATGGTTATCTGTATTAATAGAGTACGCCTCACCGCTTCTTGCTCCCCAAGAGAGACTTCCTACTTGGTGACCTTCTTGATTGGTTGCAGTTAACATATGCGTGTTGTGAGAGTTACTTCCACGGTGATGTGTGTATTTGAATTGAAGTTCAGAGAGATTACGTGGAATGTGTGTATTTGTTGGTAAACCCGATTTTTTCATAGATACTTTTTACCATAGTTATTGCCAAAACGCTTCTTTAAGTCTGCAGGAGCAAAATGTTTGTGGGGTACAGAACCTGCCACCCTACTCTCGTCTTTATCGTGCTCTTCCTTATGGCGACGCTCATCAATGGGTGTGCGAGACCATCCACCCTTTGGCTGCATGTCATGCTCTTTACGTAAGTGATCAGCGACATCCATATCAAACTTAACTGGTGTCCATTTAAATTGCTTAGGGGATAGGTTATCTTCGGCGCTCATTAAAATCCCTCTCTAAAGTTACCGTGCTCATCCCACTCGCCATTATCGGCATCTCCTATGGTGCGATTACCGTACTTTTTACTCTGGCCAAATTTATCGTATAGGTGTTCTGATGCTGGACTGACACGATTCTGCCAATGAACGTCTTTATTAGGATATGCATCGTAGACGTGTTTCATCACACTCTGTCCATGACCTTGTCCTTCTTGATGTGACTTTAACCAGGAGACATAAACTGCTTCATCACCTTTGGGATGAATTATGTCGGCATATGCAATTACGTCACCTTGTGGGTCATGTAATTGATGACTAGTTGTTTCTGCATCAAGTTTCTTGGTACTAAACTTAAATTGTTTAGGGTTAAGATTGCTCATTAGATTCTGCGTCCCCCATCTCTGCCATTTTTTACGTAAGACTCTTTACTAGGGTCAAATTCAGGGAAGTGCTTCTTGATAACTCTATGGTTATCTTCGTAGCCAAGAACTGATGCAACCTGACTCTTAACTTTAAACTGTCTACCCATAAAGGTATTTGGATGTTCTCCTGGCTTGTACTCACTGACAGGCTCTACTTCATAGACATTGCCATGATGTACTGGATACTCTCCACCTTCGTTCACTCCATAGCCACTACGTACTCTGTCTCTAGTATGTTCAAGGGCGTAATTAATGTCAGAGGTTGCCCAGGATGTGCCGTGTTCACCGTGTCTTGGTTGAATTACATCGCCAGGTTTAAGTGTCTCAATTGTTCCGTGGAAGAGTTGATGAGATAAATTATCTTGGGCGCTCATGCAGTCATCTCCCTAGGGGGGTTGTAAGTGCGCTTGCGTACTCGATAGAGTGGTAAGTCTTCTCCTGGGTATCTCTCATCGATTGTTCCAGGACGCTCTCTGATGGTGTCTTTTCCTGAGACCGTAACTTTTGCGCCCTTTTTAATTGGCACTTCTTTTTCCCGTAAATTTCCCTCTACGTTAACTTCTCTGCCTTTAAGTGTTGACACATCTGTCTCTACATGAGATATGGGCGCACTACCGTGAAGTACGGTGCCCTTACCCCAAAAGCCATTCTCTCCAGCAAAAGTCTTAGCGACAGTAGGAGATGCACTCCAATGAACGCCAACACGAGACTTACCTAACTCTGGATCTTCTGATCTAGATAAGAACATAGGAGCAAGACCTCTATGTATAGGGAATGTCAATTCAGATTGGTTCCATTGACGACCTAAGTGATCTTGTGCACTCATCAGACATCCCTATGTAAAACTTCGGCGGCCCCTGCCACATCGCAGATGCACTTACATGTGTCTACACCACATACGCCATGGTCTAACTCATGGTCACACTTAGCGCACTTCATCAGAAGAACTTGTACTTTATTGAGTTGGGTTTTTCTTCACGTAACTTCTTAGCCATGTGCTCTGTTGCTGCGTGTGCAACCTTACCCAAGTTAAGTATAGAGCCCTCTGGTGTTGTCTTGTGCATGTAATCAAACATCTGTCGACCTACGCCGCCGCCACGGTATTTGTCGTGCACAGTCATGAAGCCGACATTGGTATCAGCAATTGTGTTAGTTATTCTTTCACGAGTTTCATTTCCTGCTTCATCCTTGCGTACGGATGTGTATGAGTGCTCAGTTGGTGGTTCACGATAGAAGTCAGAGTAACCAATTAGACCTGGTTCACCCTTCGGGTCATCTGCAATGTGACCATGTGGAGATGCTGATCGAGGCGTTGGATCTGCTGGGTCATAGACAGAGAGGCGACGTGGCTCACCGTAAGAACGGATTGGGTGCTTGTATGCTGTTGACTCAGGCATGTCGTGTTCGACATAGTGGTGACCTGATGCATCACCAAACTCAGCGCTTCTTCCCATAAGGGTATTGTGACACTTAGGCTACTGCCTTGAGGTGTTACCTTCAAAAAATTTTAAGAGGGTGCCTTTTCTTCAGTTCTCATTTCAAACTCTTCTTCTACCCCGTGATCAATACTCAGATGCATTTGACACGTGGCGCATAGGTAACTGCACTTTATGACGACCCTGCTCGTGCAGATATTCTGATGAGTCATTTTTTAATCTTTTTGAGTAGCACTACAATAAAGAGTAGAATGACTGTTAGAGGGACCCAAAACACTACGGCTGCCAGCATTGCTAGTGATTTCATTCGAAGTCTATCTGACTCTCAAATATGCTTGGCTCTTCATCATTCATTGCGCCACATACTGAGCAGGTCACTTGACCATCTAAATCTTGAATGAAGTTATGTTCGTGGCTCATCGTCCGAAATCATCTTCAATTCTCACGATGTCATCTTCACCGAAGTAGATACCTAATTGAACTTCAATAAAGACCAATTCGTCTTCGCTAATATTCTCAATGCGGTGTGCCATTCCCTGCTCAATGATGAATGCATCGCCACCGACGCACATCGCATTGATGCCATCTAGCGTGACGTTGCCTGTACCTTTGACTATTACCCAATACTCACTCCGCTTCTCGTGAGTCTGGTATGAGAGCCTCTTGCCTGAATCAACTGTTATCTTCTTGACTTGGTTATCAGTGTCAAGTGAAATCACTTGGTAGTGGCCCCATGGCCGATAGATTAGTTTCATGGTTTTACTAAACTTTCCAAATAGGAGATTACTTCACAGTCATAACCACATAGATCATCAGTAATGATATCAGCAACAATACCAGAGCCTAATGACTTTAATACCGCTCGATATAACTCTTGTCCTAAATCTATATCTATCTCAACGTACTTGACCCATGGCTTTCGTAATGTGTACCCAAATAGTCTCATAGCCCTCTGCTCTCCCTGCAATTGAAGCAAACCTGTTCTGGAATGCTATAGACAATAATAGTCTTGCAATCAGTTGCCCATGAGCCACATTCGCTGCAGTAGCCCTTACTCTCTTTAATCTTTGTCATATGAGGAACATATCATAAAAGAGAACTGAAATTTAAAGTGAGCCGTTTACGTGGACAATGCTCAGGTCCCTTAGGTGTCCGTACTCAGCAACCCCGAAGGGATGTATCATGACGGACGACCCAAAGGAAACTGTATCAGATTATTTGGGACGATCGCCCATCTTTGCTACCTGGGTCTTTATTTTGCTACCCTCTTTGTCATACTTGACGTGGTACACCTTCTCACCCTCATGACTCCAATGCTCTGAGCCGCTTTCGTGCATCCACATACCGTGCTCGCGCTCCTGCTTCGCTTCACGGATAGGTCCGACAATGCGGCTGTAACGGTCAACTACCTCTGGGTTTAACTTCCTCTTCACCTTGAAGCCACCCTCATTAGAGACGACTCCGTAGCCATGATGCTCCATGTAATCTACTGGGTGGACCTCGTACACGTGCTCACCATAGTTAGCGGCATCTTCTAGATGAGTGGAGGCAAACGCAGCATGTGGGCCATCGCCATCCCATTCATCGCCACGCTGCTTTGTGGGATTAATCACACCGCCCTTAATCTTTCGGTTGGTTCCGTGGAATAGTCGGAACTGATTCTCTGATAGGTGGTCTGATGCGCTCACTTGCGACCTATCTTTTGTATGTGTGTAGGAGTTTGCCGCAATCTTTACACGAAATAGTGTTTTTATCTTCGCTTAACTTTGGGCTGTGGCTGTGGTCTGCATCGTCATGCTCATCTTCAGACTCGCCGTCTTTATCCCACTTCTTGCTTGTAACCTGCTTCCATGATGGGGCTGCAGGTAGTGAGGGGTTGGGTTTACTCAAATGTTCGTCCATTTTTGCTGGGCCGAAGTGCTCACCAGTAAAGGCGTCAGTCATACGGCCATTAGTACCGAATTCATGCCAGTTACTGGCCTGATCAGTCTTTTTGCAATTAGGGCATCTGTAATGCATGGTGTTCATGGCAGGATGATAAAGGGCATTGACCTCGGCATCTTCGCCGCAGTGATTGCAAGATGTAGCAATCTCAGTAGCACGAGGGGCTAAATCACCGAATGAGCCCTGGTGCTCCCCTAATTTCTTACGAGCAACCTCGTTTAGGGCAATATCGCTGAACTTCTTGTCAAATTGTGCTTGATTTAGGTTGTCTGATGCGCTCATGCGGATAGTTTGGCACCTTTTGGCTACTGCCTCAGCATAAAGATGTAAGATTATGTTAGGCTACTGCCTATGGAGAGTATTACAAGGGATATGTGTGGTTCTGAAGCAGGTTATCGCAAGCATCGTCGTATGCAAGAGGTTAAATGTCAGCCCTGTAAGGATGCTCACAACGTTCACCGTCGTGCTACCTATAACCCTGACAAGAACCGAGAGCATCAGGTCGCGTACTACAGCAAACCAGACAAGCAAGAGTTACGCAAACAACTTCAAAAAAAGTACAACTTACCTTCTGAAGAGAAAGAACGACGGGAGTTAGAGCGTAAAGCCATTACTGAAGAAAGAAAACGCATTCGCAAAGCCGAAAAACAAGCAAAGTATGCTGCTTATTTGGCTGAAATAGCAGAACGCAAGAATTTACGAATTAAACGAAAATCTTTTGAAAAAGAAGAAAGAACAAGAATCAAGCAGGAGCGTCGTGATCAAGAGCGTCTTGGTGCTGAAATTTCATCTATTATAAATAAAGAACTTAAAGACAAGGCTAAAGAAGCAAAGCAGTTAGAACGTCAATCTGTCAAAGATGCAGAGAAAGCAAAGAAGGCTCGTCTTAGAGAGATAGAAAGAGAAAGACTCAACAACCAGCACGGTACCTATATAGGTGATTACGAGCGATGCAAGAGAAATAGGGCAGTTGCTTGTAATTTGTGCCTTGCCGCTGCGGCCAAATACCGCCGTGAACAGGTAGCAAAGAACCCAGATAAGTTTAAAGAGCAAGACAAGAGGTACCGTCAGATACACGGTTATGTAAGTAGTCGTGATCGTGCCAAGAAGAATGGCGGTCAGTACGCCTACTACACCCGAAAACAGATATTTGACCGTGATGGGTACGACTGCTACCTCTGTCAGGAACCTGTTGACCTCAACGCCCCACACATTCTGGGGCAACCTGGTTGGGAGACTTACCCACACGTTGAGCATGTGGTGCCCTTGGCTCTTGGTGGGGACGATACCTTTGAAAACGTTAAGATAGCCCACGCAAAGTGCAATATAGACAAAGGAACACGGCTACTGCCTAACCCTCTATAACAAAATATGGTGGACTAGGGGAGGTAGAGACCCTTTGGCTACTGAAAATAGAGAAAAATGAAATCCTGCGCTTTTCACCTGGCTCGACCAACGCCACCGATCGGTTAAAGGTGGGGGGTCATTTCATTTTGCTTGGTGTTAACGATCGCACCTGACTAACAATCAGGGGCGATGTTGTTAACATGAGCGTATAACTCATGTGTTCCACATTGTTTGATGACAGTTTGATGACACGACATCGTGATCACTTCGGCTACTGCTAATTGGCTTGCGTTATCCATACGACCACCACCAGCCCAACGGCTA
>Ga0209596_1002060_pt1 | contig 16773 bp, 17 predicted proteins | sample M_130807_MF_Meta_FD_187314 | JGI IMG/M metagenome (GOLD analysis project Ga0209596, IMG submission 187314) | Freshwater microbial communities from Lake Montjoie, Canada to study carbon cycling - M_130807_MF_MetaG (SPAdes) (version 2) | ecosystem: Environmental > Aquatic > Freshwater > Lake...
TGCTTCGTGCGATGAGTTCTCCCCACTCAGAAAACTGTGCTCCAGAGCTCCAGACTTTTTGACCATTGACGACCCATTCATCACCGTCACGCACTGCGCGACAACCAAGTGACGCTAAGTCGCTGCCTGCTCCAGGTTCGGAAAATAACTGACATGCCAACTCACGAGATGCAAGAAAATGACCGACTAATTGTTTCTTTTGTTCTGGTGTTCCGTACACGTTGATTGTGGGAGCGATGAGGCGCGTCGTGACGCTGTGCGTTTCGTGCCCTTGGGGCGTTTCAAAAAGCGCTTCGATCCGACCATATGCGCGGGCATGTTCGCGACTGAGACCTAAGCCACCGTCTTCAATTGGCCATGTGATGGCGTGGTATCCGCGCTCGGCTTTGAGCATTGTCCACGTTTGCATCCGATCCAACAGGGCTTTTTCTTCGGCAAAGGTGAGCGAGTGAAATACCGAGACAGAAAACTCGCCCTCGCCCCACACCATTTCTTTTTCTTCGTTGCCTCCGGTTCGATATGTTGCGTTGGCTTCAAGCCATGCGCGGGCTTGGGATGCGAAATCCTCGACGGAGATGGGGGATGGGGCGACGCTCACGGTCCTATCGTAATTGACCAACCGATCAGTATTAGAATTGGACACCCATAAGGCTTTTGAGAGCCAATACGGCTAACGGCGTGCCACTCGGTGATACTTAAAGGATGAACGCAGGGCGAAAAGTGGCTGAAAAACGGTTGGGTCGCCCCCCAGCGACAGATTCTGGAGACACGAAGCGTCGAATTTTGGATATTGCGCGTGAGATGTTTTCTGTGCATGGCTACGAGGTCACCACAAATCGAGATATTGCGTCTGCTGCTGGCATTACCTCGGGTGCGTTGTATCACTATTTTGGCTCCAAATTAGATCTGTATTTGGCTGTGCATGAGGACGTGCAGGCGGGTGTGTATGAGAGTTTTTCGAATGCAACCATGAATCTCGAAACGTTTACGGAGATGTTTCTTGCGGTACTCGAAGTAGCCCACGACATGAACGAAAATGACCCGTCTGTTGCTCGATTTGTTGGCGCCGTGCGAGTCGACGCACAACGTCATCCCGAGATGGCAGCGGCTCTCTCGCCGCGCAGCACACAACGCGAAGATTTTTTTACGAGGCTGATTGACATTGGCGTCAAGACTGGCGAAATTGACGAACAGCAACGATCATTTGCCCTGGCATTCCTGCTTACAGTCTTGGTGGGTTTAACAGACGCAGTGTCTGGCGACAACGCTCAACACAAGCAAGCGATTGAAGCCATTAAAATGGTGATGACGGGTGATCTACTGAGATCACCACTCCCGCACGCGTGACAGCGCCCATTGACGAGCATCGCTAGATGCGGCCCACTGAATTGCATTACTCAGTATTTGTCGAAAAATTGGATCAGCATATGTCACTGGTCCATCTCCGAATTGCAGATATGCAAGCGGTGAGTTTTGGGCATTTTTAATCCACGCAACGAGGTTGCTGCCAGCAGGGTGCGACCAGCCGTCATTGCTATTACGTTGACCACGAATCGCTAGGTCGGCAGAAAAGAATTGCGTTGCATCATGAGTCGGAAATGTTGTGCGCATGAGTGGAACCACGTCGTCTACAAAAACCGGAAAGCAGTACAGCTCGTCCGTGAGTGTAAAAGTAGGAGACAGACCGTCGCAGATTGCGTGGTGGGGGTCTAGTACTTCGATTGTGTGCTCGGTGTCAAACACATAGCCCGAGTCTGGGTAATCCACTCCACGTAACTGCGCTGGTTGATAATGAAATCGTCCGCCGATGAGTTCGGCGAAGCCTTCCCATGCCGGCCAACTTGCCACTGAGTGATGCATGAACACAAGTCCAGTACCAGCATCTTGTAGTTCGGAAAATACCTGTTGTTGTTGAGTCGTTGGAGAAGGAAACGTAACGGGCGGGTCACCACCTGTGAATTGCAAGCCGGGCATGTCGTAAAAAACAACAACGTCATGTCCAGTAGTTGGAGTTGTGGCCTGGGACCAATTGATTCCGGTGATGTCATCAAATATGGCGAAGAATTGTTTTTCGACGAACGGATGGCCGCCTGTTACGACCTGAACATCAATGGTCGATTGGCCGATCTTGCTCACGCAGGAGAAGACGGAGTGGGTGCGCTTGGGACGCGGTGATTTGTGACTTGTGGTCCGCCGACCCAGCCACATAACTGAGGGTCGCACTCACGGATTTCGCCTTCGATATGTCGGCCACCAAGAGTAAACAGTCCCCATTTGCCATCCGTAGAGACGCGAATATTTCCTTTTCCGTCTTGTTCGTAGAGTGCTTGAGAAAATGGGTGAATGATTCCGTGCATTACATGCCCCCAAGATTGTCGTTGCCGATGTACTCACCCAACATTTGATGAAGCCAACGCACCTTGGACTCTTGATAATTAGCCAGCGTGATTCCGGGTTTGAACGTCGTTTCGAGCCCTAATTGCACTTTGCTCATATTGAAAACATCTTGATCAAATACCTTGGCCAGCATGCCGAGTTCTGGAGCGTCCGTCCAAGATTGAGTCGCACTGAGCGCAGTGATTTTTGCAGGCGCAGGTTTGTCTCCCTTGAAAGGAGACATAAACAAAACTTCCATGATGGCCGAGCGGTGGTCGTCGCCATTTGGTCGGAAGCGATACACAATGCGGTTGAACGCACCCCATGGATGAAAGTTAGGAAACAATGTGTAGTCGATGCTGTCCATCATTTCTGCGTCGCTCATTTGGTCGACATGATCTCCAACAATTGGACGCCAACGTTCGCGGCCTGATGCGGCACCAACTGCGCGAGCGGTCATGCCGGCAGGAACAGAAATCGGATTGTCTTGGTCGACTCGCACGTCAAGCATCGAGCGCAACATGTCGTCTTCGCTGACGTCGTACCAGAGCAATGGACTCGGAGTCAGTCCGGCGGTAACTACTCGGGAGAAATTATCCCAAACATCTATTTGAGAGTTGGTGTCTCCGAGGTAGGGCAAAATTTGTGGATGTGTTGCATTGACGTGGTACGCCTCACAGAATGCCTCTTGAGCAACTTTCCAGTTGGCATGAATTATTTTGGTGACATGGGCTTCGACGTATCGATTTTCCATCTGCCACACTTCAAAGTGTTCCGCTAGTCCTTTAATGAAATCACCAAATGGCGCTGCATTGGCATCAGGATTGATAAAAACAAAACCTGCCCAAGTGCCAACAGCGCATTCAGGTAAATGAAAGTCGTCATCTTTGCGTTCAGTGACGTGCGGAAAATCCCACTGCGCTGGAACATCTTTGAGTTCTCCATCAAGTGTCCAGGCGAATCCGTGGAATGGGCAGCGAAGTTCTGAGCAGTTGCCGTCAAAATCTTTCAATTGTCGGCCACGATGCAGACAAGCATTTGGGTATGCCTTGATTGTCCCATCAGGAGTGCGCGTAATGATAAAAGACATGTTGGTGATTTCGTAGATGGTGTAGTCACCAGGATTCGGAATGTGTTCTTCGCGACATGCAAATTGCCACACTCTTTTCCAGAGTCGTGTTTTTTCTAGTTCGTGCCATTCGCGCGAGATGTATCGATCGATTGGGATGTCGGTGCTGCCAAGAAACTTCGGAGATTCTCTTCGCAAGACCTCTGGCACCGGATGCGTGTCGGCATCGAGGAGTTCTTGATATGTCACTCCAGGGGATCGGGCGGGACGAGGTTCAACGACGGTCATCTCTCTATTATTGACCGTCGGGTTACTTATGTCTATTACCCAAGCGGAAGCACCTCTCGGCGAGGGTTGCGGGGGCTAGGCGCTGACAGGTCTAATTTCAGTCTGTGCGTCTGTTCGCCTACCCTATGAAGCAAGGGGGAAGAGCGCATGTTGACGTTTGCCGATATTTTTGAGGCCTTTGCGGATGAGTTACCAGCAGTAACTGCCATTGTCCAAGGAGACAATGCGGTGACCTGGGCTCAATATGACGATCAGGCTGCACGACTTGCGGGGGCCTTTGCGGCGCACGGGTTGGGGCTTGAATCCAAAATCGGGATGTTCATGTATAACTGTCCTGAATATTTGACGACGCAATATGCAGGGTTCAAGTTACGCGCTGCGCCAGTCAATGTGAACTATCGGTATCTCGATGACGAGTTGTTGTACTTGCTCGACAACGCAGATTGTGAAGCAGTGGTCTTTCATTCCAGTCTTGGCGACCGCATCTCACGAGTGCGAGATCGACTACCCAAACTGAAATTACTTATTGAGGTGCTTGACGGACCTTCTGCGCAAGTCACTGGTGCAGTGTCGTGGCAGAAAGTGTTAGCAGATCATCAGCCGGCACCTCGACAGGTCCGTGCTCGTGATGATTTGTACATGTTGTACACGGGTGGCACTACCGGAATGCCTAAAGGCGTGATGTATTCGCTCGGAATTTTTACAGAGGGTTTTCTCGCTTTTTATTCCACGCCAATGGGTCGTGCACCATTTACATCTGTCGAAGAAATTGTGCAGACGGCCAAAGGTATACATGCTGCTGTTGGTCAACCTGTCGCAATGCCGGGATGTCCATTGATGCATGGAACAGGCGTTTGGCTAGGGGCGCTCTTGCCGCATCTCATGGCGGGCAAAGTTGTGTTGTCGGAGAGTCGTTCGTTTGATGCGCATGAGATGTTTCAGACGGTTGAAAAAAATGGGGTGACATCACTTGTGATTGTTGGTGATGCATTTGCACGTCCGATGGTGCAAGCATTACAAGAACGCGCCGCTTCTGGAACTCCCTACGACACAAGCTCCGTGGGTTCAATCGTTTCGACAGGTGCAATGTTTTCAGCGGAGATAAAAGAACAAATATTTGAGCACATGCCAACGACAATGGTGATGGATATTTTGGGATCAAGTGAAGGCGGCATGGCACAGACAGTCGCGACAAAAGACAATGTCAGCAACACCGCCAAGTTTGGTGCAATGCCAAATATGAAAGTATTTGCTCCTGACGACACAGAAGTTGTGCCCGGTTCCGGAGTGCAGGGAATTGTTGGCGTGAGCGGCGACGGCGTGCCGCGCGGATACTACAAAGACCCAGAAAAGTCAGACAAGACCTTTCGTGAAATTAACGGCGTGCGCTATAGCTTTCCAGGTGATATGGCAACGGTTGAGGCAGACGGAAGCGTCACGCTATTGGGCCGTGGGTCAAACTGTATTAATACAGCAGGTGAAAAGGTGTTTCCTGAAGAAGTCGAAGAAGCCGTCAAAACACATACTGATATTGCTGACTGTCTGATCTTTGGTATTCCAGATGAACGCTTTGGACAACGCGTGGTCGGTGTTGCGTCACTATCTGTTGGTGTTACCACTGCGCCCACGTCTGATGACGTCGTGGCTTTCACGAAAACTAAGTTGTCTAGTTTTAAAGTGCCACGAAAGATTGTGTTTGTGGCTGTGACGCCGCGTGCACCGAATGGCAAAGCCGACTACGGCACTGCTCGCAAACTATTTGATGAAACTGTGTCTTAAGGGGGATCAATGACTACAACAGAGCCAGCAATCGGAAGCATTCGCAGTCACGGACCAAGCGTGCAAGACCTGCACGCCGCCGAGACTCGGGTGGTGCCTCCTGCGTTACTTGATCATTCGTATGTTGCACAGGGAATGGCGGATGTTCCAAAGACGCGCTATACATCAGCGCAATATGCGGCGCTTGAAAATGAGTACATGTGGACACAGACATGGCAGATGGCCTGCACTGTTGATGAAGTACTAGAACCGGGTGATCACGTGGTGTATGACGTTGCTGATCAATCCGTGATCGTGACTCGCACTAAGAGCGGAGAACTCAAGGCGTATTACAACTCGTGCTTGCACCGCGGAACAAAGTTGCGCGTAGATGATGGCCGAGTCGCATCGTTTCGCTGTCCGTTTCACGGCTGGAAATGGGATCTCGACGGTAATTTAATTGAACTGCCGGCTGAGTGGGATTTTCCGCATGTGTGGCAGCAACCAAACTCATGCTTACCGCAAGCGCAAGTTGCCACTTGGGGTGGATTTGTCTTTGTCAATCTAGACCCCACTGCAGAGCCATTTGAAAAAGTCGCACAGAAGATGATCGAACATTTCAGCATCAGTTTCGGAATTGAGAAGCGTTACAAAGCATTTCACGCCGTCAAAGAAGTGCCTGCAAACTGGAAGGTGTGCATGGAAGCTTTTGGGGAGGGCTACCACGTGATTGCAACGCATCCACAAATTGTGGAATTTACAGGAGACGCAAACAGTGAGTATTCGATCTGGCCCGATTCACCTTATGTCACGCGCTTCGTGAATAGTTTTGGCATTCAGAGTCCGCATCTTGCGCCAATCAGTGAACAACAAGTCGCCGATGCGTATTTTGCTTTCTCGGCGCGATCTCCGCGAGGAGCCGTTGAGGTGCCAGAAGGTGAAACTGCTCGTCAGGTTGTTGCTCAAGCGTTTCGGTCAGCCTTGTCGCCAGTATTAGGCATCGATCTTGGCGATGTTTCAGATACCGAAATCCTTGATGCACATCTGTATCACTTGTACCCAGCATTTGCCCCGTGGGCCGGAGTTGGACAATCGCTCACATATCGCTGGCGCCCAGGTTCAACACCTGACACATGTTTTATGGACGTATTGCGCATGATGCCAGTGCCAGACGGTCAAGAAAGACCAGCCCCTGCTCCAATACAACGCCTACGCCTTGATCAATCATGGAAAGAAGCCGAAGGCATGGGCGGACTTGCAGATGTCTTTGAACAAGACATGGCGAATCTGCCCAAAGTGCAATTAGGTCTTAAAGTGCGAACACCTCACAACAAACAAAGCGTGAGTTTTGGAAACTATCAAGAGGCACGACTACGCATGGCGCAACGCCTCACGGATGAACTTATTCTTGAAGGTCTTCAACGTGATGGGCGTTCGCGGGCCGAAGTCGAACCTTTCCTTATTCCAAACGGCTAAAGCATGTTGTCAGAGAGTTGGGCCACGCTCTGGGAAGAACTTGCAGAGTCGCAACCTGACCATGTTGCTGTTGTGGTGGGCGACACACACATTAAGTGGAGTGAACTCAATCATCGCGCGTCACGATTAGCTGCTGCGTTGACGTCTGCTGGTGTTGGCGAGGGAGACAAGGTTGGTCAGTTGCTCTACAACTGTCCCGAATATTTAGAATCTGCATTTGCCGCATTTAAAGTGCGTGCGAGCACAGTTAATGTGAACTATCGCTACAAGGCAGCAGAAATTGCCCATGTTCTGAGTGACTCTCAGGCCACAACATTGGTCTATCACTCTGCATTCAGGAACGTTGTTTCTGAAGTTGGCGCAATGTTGCCGACATTGAGACTGTTGATAGAAGTGAATAGCAATGACGAAGTCGCAACGGCAGAGGTTTTGGGTTCTGTGGACTATGAAGTTGCGATTAGTGCAAATGAACCGATGCTGCCGATTGTGCGATCAGGAAACGATTCATTGCTGCTGTACACGGGAGGCACGACTGGTTTACCTAAAGGGGTTGTATGGAGTCACGCGAGTCTTTTTGGTGCGCTTGCGTTTACTGGTTATGCATCAATGGGTATCACGCTCCCAGTTTCATCAATTGAGGTTGCCTCGGTTGCCAAAGCACTCAACGTGTCAGGACGCAGTCCTGTCAACATGACCGCACCGCCACTGATGCATGGTACGGCAATGTTTTTGGCATTTTCAACATTTGTATTGGGCGGAACTGTTGTCTTGCTGGGTGGTCGCAAATTTGATGCTGCAGAATTATTACGTCTTGTACAGCGTGAAAAAGTAACGCAAGTGTCAATCGTGGGTGATGCGTTCGCTCGACCAATCGTTCAAGAACTAGAACGCGCCGAGGCGGCCGGAACGCCGTACGACATTTCAAGTCTTGGGCGAATTGTGTCAACGGGTGCCACATTGTCTGCCGATATGAAACGTGCATTGATGCAACGTGCCAACAGCGCTGTTGTGCTGGACATGATCGGAGCCTCTGAGGGTGGTCCGTTTGCGGTGTCAATGACGATGCCCGGACAAGACCCCGGGGCAACAGCACGATTTACGGCGACACCACTGACGGCTTTATTTGATGAGACAACGTGGGAGAAGATTCCTTTTGGCAGCGATCGCTCTGGAGTGCTTGCCGCATCTGGGCCGATGCCAGACGGCTATTTCAATGATGCACAAAAGACAGCGAATACTTTTCGGATGATTGATGGAGTGCGATACACAATTCCTGGGGACTACGCCAAAATCGATACTGATGGCACGGTGCACTTGCTTGGACGGGGTTCGGTGTGTATTAACACTGGCGGCGAGAAGGTGTATCCAGAAGAAGTAGAAGTTGCTGCGCGTTCGCATGCCCAGATACTGGATTGCATTGCAGTTGGTGTTGCAGATGAGCGATTCGGCGAAATAGTGGCACTCGTTGTGTCACGCACAGATACGTCTTCTCTTGGTGCAACGGATGTGATTGAACATGTGAAGTCCCAAATTGCTGTCTACAAGGCTCCACGCGAAGTGGTGTTTGTAGATCAGGTGTATCGCAGTCCGTCTGGCAAAGCGGATTACCGATGGGCCAAAGAAATTGTTCTTACTGCCCGCGGGCAGTAGGGCTACTCAAACTTTGCGCTGGCTTTCATGTCGGACCCATAAACGGGAGCGGACTTCGAGATGAGATGTTTGCGGCTCACCGCTGATTTAAGACCGAATCCACCGAGCATTTCTCGCATGTTGTGATAATTGGGATGATCAAAATGAGCATTGAGCGTGTCTTCGTCTTCCCATAGTTCGTAGACCTGAATCAGATCATTCTCACATGGGTCTGCGGCAAAGCAATACACCAAACAGCCAGGCTCATCGTCGCGTGTAGCTTTTTGAATCGGACCTGCAGCCGCAACTGCTGCGTCGCGCTTGGCTGGATCGCTGATCCGGATTGCAGCTTCAATAGCGATAAGACTCATTTTTCCCCCGATTTCTTGGTCGACTCCTGTCGACGCCAAAACATTAGGCGAGAATAGGGTCGGAATTCCCAGCGGACCACCCTTCGTGATTGATGGCGCAATGTCGTAGTGTTGCTTGGGCATACTTGGAGCAGACACGCAAAGAAGTTGGGGGACAAAATGTTTGCAGCACTGATTACGGGCAAAGGCACCGTCGAGATGGTGGAGTTCGCGGACCCCACTCCAGCGCCTAAAGGAGTTGTTGTAGATATTTCGTTCTGCGGAATCTGCGGTACAGATATTCATGCATATCAATCGGGTAAGCCGTATCACCCCGCTATCTGTGGGCACGAGTGGGCAGGTGTTGTGTCTGCAAAAGGAGCAGAAGTAAAGTCCTTCACAGAAGGTGATCGCGTTGTTGTGGCAACGGCCCCTGCGTGTGGTTCGTGTGAGGCGTGTCGCGCAGGTCAAGCAGATCGTTGTCAAGTGGCGTTCTTATCGATGATCGGACGAGATCCGTTGGCTCCAGCACATGGTGGATTCGCACAACGGATTCCGGTTGCAGCGGCACGTGTTGTCAAAACAAATACAGCGCTCACCGAACAACAAGCCGCAATGGTTGAACCCACCACGGTTGCTTTTCACGCAGTGCGGCGCAGCGGTATTCATCTTGGAGACATCGCTGTTGTGCAAGGAGCCGGACCAATTGGGCTCGGAACCATGCAATGGGTAAAAGCAGCAGGCGCAGGTGTGGTGATCGTTGTTGAGCCAAATGAACAACGGCGTGCGTTGGCTATTGAACTCGGAGCACACTACGCAATTGAACCCGGAGAACCTGCTGATCAATTGGTCAAGCAACTCAGCCATGGTTTAGGTGCAGACATCGTGTACGAGTGTGTTGGTCGTCCGTTTGCAGTGCAGGCTGCTGTTGATCTGGCGCGACGTGGTGGTTCGATGTGTTTGATCGGTCTTGCAGATCAAGACGCGGCAATCACTCCTGGCTCGTGGTTGATAAAGGAAATCTCCGTCACGTCAGCTCTTGCGTATATGCATGAGGAGTTTGAAATGGCAATGGGAATGATCGCAGATGGTCGGTTTAGAACAGAACCGATGCATTCTTCCACGATTGGCATTGATGGTCTTGATGCTGCGTTGAGCGATTTGGCGAGCGGAACATCTACTCAGACAAAAATCTTGGTCGATCCGCGTTTGTAGTGCTCTTAGCCTTTTTCGCGGATACCGGCCTCGCGCATGAGCGCAGATTCTTGTTGATGAAACCGACCGTTACCCCCAATGACAGTTTGACCTGAGTCCACAACCAGTGTGTGTCCAGTGATGTATCGGGCTTCATCACTAGCCAAGTACAACGCTGCATTAGCGATGTCTATTGGTAGCCCTGCAATACCCAACAGAGATGTAGACGCAATGTGTTGCATGGTGATATCAAGCGTGGTGGGATCTCCGGACATCACGGCAGATGTCATTGCTGTTGCCGTGTTGCCAGGAGAGATCGCATTTACGCGCACATGATGTTGCGCTAGTTCAGATGCCACGGACTTAGTGAGCCCAATGACCGCGTGCTTGCACGCTGTGTAGCAGTGTGGCCCGAGTCCGCCTTGAATTCCGGCGGTGCTAGATGTCGAAAGAATCACGCCGGACTGGCGTGGAACCATCACGCGTGATGCATGTTTCATTCCAAGAAAAATTCCGCGCATCAAAATAGCAACTGTGCGATCCCACTGATCGGAGTTGGTTTCTGCAATTCGACCAACTGCTCCGACGATGCCGGCATTGTTGAACATGATGTCAAGTTGACCGAACTCACTCACAGCAAGGTCGATAGCGCGGGCAACATCGTCTTCTGATGTGACGTCAGTGTGTACAAAACGAGTAGCACTACCGAGTTCTTTGGCGAGAGCGGCGCCTGGCGCATCTTGAACATCAGCAATGATGACCTTGGCGCCCTCTTGAATAAAACGACGCACTGTTCCTTCTCCAATGCCACTTGCTGCACCAGTGATGACTGCAACGCGACCTTCTAATCGTCCTTGAACCGACATTGTTCCCCCTTAATAGAGACACCACTTAATGGTGTCATGTCCTGATATCTAAACTAATCGCCTCGGGTACTAGCCACTAGAGGCGTGGTGACGGATGAAACCGATTTGGTACAAATGCTGGCTCGACAAGTTCTTTGGTGTCCCAATCTTGAGTGAGTTTGCGGTGAGCGATTCGCCAGTCGCCATCACGACACTCAAAGTGGTCGAAGTATCTGCCGCCAAAGCGTTCAAAGAATTCACCGTCATCACCGCGACAGCGATGGAGCGCCATGATGGGTGTTTCGACATCAGCCGTCAAGAGGGATGTGAAATCGAAAATGGAATCGCCAATCAGGTGCATTGTAGAAATGGCATAGACGCGCATCTTGGCAGTTGCATGCTTGGCAAAGTCGCTCCCTAAACCTACGAATGATCCGTAGTCGCCGGTGCCATCAACATGAAAAACCGACGCTACTAATGTCTCGTCGCAACGGTCAATGCCTCGGCAGTAGTCCAGCAAGCAACGGCGGATAGCGCGTTCGGCAGCGATTGCCTGGTCTGGGGTAAGGGGGCCATTGATGTGGGCAGAAGTGGTCATGGATGAGCAACTTAGTCCAAATCATTGCGCCACTGTTCAGAATTGACCGTCGGATGAGTTTCTGGGCAACCTTGGCAACTATTGTGATGGGTGTTGCGCTACTGACGGCCAACGCACTGAAATGGGGACAACAAATGGCACAAGTACCAGTGACCGAAGGCGTGTTTACATGGCCATCTGAAACGCCACAACTTATTGGTGCACGATGTGTTGCCTGCGACAACCATATGTTTCCGGGTCAATCGGGTTGCCCCCGTTGTACGGGTGACAAAACCGAAGAAGTTCTGTTGGGTCGTCGCGGAACATTGTGGACATGGACCATCCAAGGGTTTCCTCCCAAAGCGCCGCCATACGCGGGTGATGTCGACGTCAAAACATTTCAGGCTTTTGGAGTTGGATATGTGGAACTGCCTGGTCAAGTCAAAGTAGAAGCGCGACTGACTGTGGCTGATCCAGAAAAACTCAAGATCGGAATGGAGATGGAGATGGTGATTATTCCATTAACCACTGACGCTGACGGAAACGAAGTCGTCACATTTGCATTTGCACCTGTGGCATAAAGAACTACTCGACACATTAAAAATAACTGACAGACATCTCAACAAAGGAAAAAAATCATGACCATTGAAGTAGCCATCGTCGGAATTGGAATGCATGAATTCGGTCGCACCGAAGGCGTGTCAGGAATGGATCAAGGCGTGATTGCAGTGCGTCGTGCATTGGCAGACGCTGGAGTGTCGTGGGAAGACATGCAGTTTGCGTTTGGTGGCTCACTCGCTGCTGGTGCAGCAGACACAATGGTGTCCCTGCTCGGACTCACTGGTCTGCAGTTCATCAATGTTGCCAACGGTTGTGCCACTGGTGGCTCGGCGTTGTTCTCGGTCTACAACACAATTCGTTCCGGAGTCTTTGACCTGGGAATCGCCGTCGGATTCGACAAGCACGAACGCGGTGCATTTCGAGTAAACACAAAAGGTGCGGGTCTTGGAGACTGGTACGGCGCAAGTGGCCTAGCGCTGACAACGCAGTTTTTCGGAATGAAGATCAATCGCTACATGCATGAATACGGAATCACGAACTCCTCGTTGGCAAAAGTTTCAGAGAAAGCTTTTCGCAATGGTTCACAGAATCCGATGGCATGGCGACGCAAGCCCATCTCGGAGCAAGAAGTTCTCGATTCATTGATGCTGTCGTATCCACTCACGCAATACATGTTCTGCTCACCTGGCGAAGGTGGAGTTGCGCTCATCTTGTGTCGTGCAGACAAGGCTCACTTGTACACGAAGACACCTATCTATCTAAAAGCCGCTGTCGTGCGCAGTCGGCGTTTTGGAAGTTTTGAAGTTCTTGCACCATCGATCGCACTTCAGCACAATGCCGGTCCGACAGTTGATGGAGCCAAGGCAGCCTTTGAAATGGCCGGTATGGGTCCAAAAGATATTGACATCGCCCAGCTACAAGACACCGAGTCAGGTGCTGAGATCATGCACATGGCAGAGAACGGATTCTGTGAGCACGGCGAGCAAGAGTTCATGATTCAGGCCGGCGAAACAGAAATCGGCGGAAAATTTCCGGTCAATACTGATGGTGGATGTCTTGCTAATGGCGAACCCATCGGCGCATCTGGGTTGCGTCAGGTGTATGAGAACGTTTTGCAATTGCGTGGTCAAGCCGGTGTGCGTCAAGTCCCCAACAATCCTAAGACTGCCTATACACACGTGTATGGTGCGCCCGGCATTGCTGGCGTTACCATTTTGCAGCGCTAGCGTTTCGCTCACTCATGGCGATACTGACATCGACTTTTGCTGCTGACTGCGGCAGCGACATTGCGCTCGTTGATGATGTGCGCACGGTGACGTGGGCTCAACTCGACACCCGTGTTAACAAATTGATCAACGGACTTCGTGCAACAGGGCTCAAAACTGGTGACACGGTTGCTGTCATTGCAGGTAATCAGTGTGAGTGGTTTGAGCTGGCTCAGGCGTGTGCACATGGTGGATGGACATATGTCCCGCTGAACTGGCATCTTGTGGCTGATGAACTTGCATATGTGCTCGAAGACGCGGGTGTTCTTGCGTTATTTGTTGACCAACGCTTTGATGCACCCGTAGCCGCGGCACTTGCAGATCCACGAGGTGCATCGGTGAAAACAGTTGTCGGCATTGCAACATCTGACGGCGCAGCCGTTCGACAAGACGCGCGTTTTGTTGCGTACGAGACGGTCATTGCCAGCGGCAGTGCAGATGAGCCGGACGAACAAATGCTTGGTGGTCCAATGTTTTATACATCTGGCACAACTGGTCGACCCAAGGGTGTGCGCGGAATGTTGTCTGGCGGAATGTCGCTCACCCCTGACATCATGAAGTTAGTTGCCTCGGGGTTTTCACAATTTGTTCCGATTCCTGGCATTACCTTGCTGTGTGGGCCGTTTTATCATTCTGCACAGTGGGCGTTTTCTTTTTTGCCGATGATCAATGGTTCTTCCGTTGTGATGCAACACAAATACGATTCCGCCGGAGTGCTTTCGTTGATTGACGAATATGGCTGCACAAATGTTCACCTTGTGCCCACTCAGATGAAGCGACTTGTCGACTTGCCCGCAGACAAGAAACAAGCCTTCTCTGGAGCGTCAATGCTCGCGGCATGGCACGGCGCCGCGCCTTGTCCGCCAGCAGTGAAGCGTTCGCTGATTGAGTGGTGGGGACCAAAGATTACGGAGTATTACGGATCCACAGAAGGTTCTATTATCTCGACGATTTCATCTGCTGAGTGGTTAGACAAAGGGGGCAGTGTCGGAAAGCCACTGCAGCAGTTTGAAGTCATCGTGGTCGACGATCAAGATCAACCCGTGTCTCAAGGAGCCGAAGGCACATTGTATTTTCGAAATAAAATGGGGACAGATTTTTCGTATCACAACGACGAAGAAAAGACTAAGGCAGCACATCTCGAGCCAGGCGTCTTTACAACAGGAGATGTTGGCTATGTCGATGACGACGGATACCTCTGGCTATCTGATCGCAAGATTGACATGATTATTAGTGGCGGCGTGAATATTTATCCAGCAGAGATAGAGGGTGTTCTTTCAATGCATCCGTCAGTAGACGACGTGGCTGTTATCGGAGTTCCTGATGAAGAGTTTGGAGAGAGCGTTAAAGCACTCGTGCAACTTTTTGAAAACGTAGTTCCTTCAGATGAACTCAAATCTGAAATCCTGACATACTGCCGTGGTCTTTTGGCCGGCTATAAAGTTCCGCGCTCACTAGATTTCATTGCTCTTGTTCCCAGAACTGGAACCGGAAAAATACAGAAGCAACCATTGCGCGCGCCTTTTTGGGAAGGGCATCAACGCCGCATTTGAAATGGAGACACAATGATCGACTACAGCAAGTGTTATCACAATGGCGTGCGAGTTGCGCATCTTGAAACAGCGATGCAGGAAATTGGTGCGGCTCTGGGGGTGACGTGGTGTGAGCCACAAGAACGGGAACAAAATGTTTGGTTGCCCAATACCGGAGAGACAACTATTCCGTTGCGTTTTACGTATTCATCTCAGGGTCCACAACACATTGAATTACTTGAAGGTGCGCCAGGATCAATCTGGGATGGCCGCGTCACGCCGGGCCTGCATCATGTCGGCGTGTGGTCAGACGATGTTGCTGGTGATACATCAGCGTTGCTAGAAAGAGGCTGGAATCTGGCAATGGCTCAAGCGAGTCCTGAGAAAGGATTTGGGGCCTTTACATATGTTCAACCGCCGAGCGGTTTGATTGTGGAGTTGGTCTGGAGTGCGATCCAGCCGATGTTTGAACGTTGGTTTGCAGGCGGCCCTTTGGCGTAGAGGATGGAGCGAAATGTACGGCGAAATTCGCCGACGCACGTCGCGCCATTTCTATAGAGTCACTTAGTCTTTGGCAAGTCGGCGACGTCTGCAATGTCTCGTGGACGGCCCGTAGCCAATTTGTTAGTTCGGAGATCATCAACAGAAATGAACGGCGCTTGGACCTTGCCAATTGTGACATATACACGATTTTTATACGCATCAGAAAAATGAAGTCCGGATGCAAAGGTCAAAATATCAATGCGTTGAGGTTCATGTCCTAATTGCACCATGACATCTGGATCTTGAAAATCAGCAGCGGTGAGGCCAAGATCGCCGAAACCAAACTCTTCTAATGCGGTCATTATTCGCTGCGCATTTTCTGCACCAATCCACACCCAAACATCGAGATCTTTGGTGTATCGAGGATGACCGTGCGCCGCTAGTGCGTAACCGCCGACAATGAGGAATTCGACCTCATGTTCGACGAATAATTCGACAAATTCTTGAAAGTCTTGGTTCAGGTTCATTTGTCCATCCGTGGTACTCGGCTCGCAACTCTTCAACCATTGCAAGCCGCTCAGTTACGGGTCGGGTTACCCAATATGTCCATGCAGCATCGTCGTCACCTTTGCGCTTTCGTGTCACAACTTTCTGGATGGACTTCACGGATCAAATTCTACCCGACAGCCGCTGGATTTACGTGAGATAGTTCTCATTCACGCATCTAGGGTTTGGAATTACGCACCAGCCACTTGGCGTAGTGCTAGATAGCGCGCGCGTCACCCCACTCGAGATGTAGTTGGTTCAAGGCGCGCAATACGAAACCTGGCATATGTGTGAAGTCGTTCGTGTCTGGTGCGAGCCGCAGATGGGGGAGTCGATCAAGGACAACATTGAGCGCAGTTTTTTGTTCGAGGCGGCTTAAGCCGCTACCTGGGCAATGATGTTCGCCTAGCGAGAAAGCCATATGACGTTTTGTATTAGACCGCGCAAGATCGACTTGGTCTGCGTTGGGAAAAATTGAATCGTCTCGATTTGCAGCGGCGTATCGAATATGCACGGTGGAGCCTGCCGGAATTGTCACACCTGCAATTTCTGTGTCGGCGGCTACGGATCGATACAAGCCTTGCGTCGGAGACTCCAGGCGCATCGACTCTTCTAAAAATTGTTCGACAAGAGAGCGGTCGTTGTAGACCGTGTCGTATAAACCAGGTTGGCGCAACAGGATCCACAACGCTGACGTGATTGCGAAGGTCGTTGTTTCGTTGCCTCCGATATAGAGATGGTCAACAATGGTGATGATCTCGTGATTGGTGAGTAGTCGTTCGCCGTTATACACGGCAGTGGTGAGATCTGAGATGACGTCATCG
>Ga0209596_1002063_pt1 | contig 16764 bp, 16 predicted proteins | sample M_130807_MF_Meta_FD_187314 | JGI IMG/M metagenome (GOLD analysis project Ga0209596, IMG submission 187314) | Freshwater microbial communities from Lake Montjoie, Canada to study carbon cycling - M_130807_MF_MetaG (SPAdes) (version 2) | ecosystem: Environmental > Aquatic > Freshwater > Lake...
GGCGTTATGAGTGACGACACTCGAGCCCTAAAGGATGTATTTGTGGCCCGACATTTGTGGTGAGCAATTAACAACTAGTTAATGGGTCAGGTACCAAGTCTCACGTTCTGTCGGCTAATTTAGTCCCATGAGAGTTGACACAAATTTTTTCTGCACAGTTCCAATGCCCGATGCCGGGGACGACTCTATTACCCCGACTTCTCGTCGCTACGACAATGACGCAGTCATCGAGTGCTACAGAAACCTTGTCGAATGGGCTCGTACCGCAGACTCACTTGGATTCGACACGATGTGGCTGACGGAACACCACTTTCAGTATGAGGGCTACGAAGTTCTTCCCAACTTGATTCTTTTTGGCCAGCATCTCGCGAGCCAAACTAAGAACTTGAGACTGGGACAGATGTTCAATGTGGTTCCTCAATGGAATCCGTTACGTCTCGCAGAAGATTTCGCCATCGCCGACATCATCACCGGTGGACGAATGGAGTTCGGCGTTGGTCGAGGCACGGTGCCGCGTGAAGCATGGCCACTTGGAACCGTTGTTGCATCTGGCGATAACGACATGTCAGCCGAACACGACAAAATCAACCGACAAATATTTGAAGAGTCACTGGAAATCATAAAGCGGGCATGGACCAACGAACGCTTCTCCTTCAAAGGCGAACACTTCACGTTGCCAGCCGACGACATTCCAGATCGTGGCTCGAATGTTGATGACCTAACGCTCATTCCTCGCCCACAGAGAAGTATCGACATTTTTCAGCCAGTTACTTCACCAGAAACAATTGAGTACGTTCCGCGCGCTGGACACAAGGCCGTCTACTGGCTTCAAAATGCGGAGAGTCAGCTGGATAAGTGGAATAAATTCGCCCAAATCCGTGACGACATGGGTAAACCAGTAGCGCCAGGAGACGACCGTTGTCTCGTTCTTAATGTTCATGTCGGCAAAACTCGCGAAGCAGCCATGAAGAAAGGCAAGCCCGGTCATGACGAGTTCTGCCGATTCCTTGCTCCGTATGGCAGATTCGCCAGCTACAGAAACCCTGATGGTTCAAAAGTTGCATTCGACCATTGTCCAACTGTTCAAGAATCAATAGACCAGAAAATTCAGGCCATTGGCTCCGTCGACGACGTTGTCGACACCATCGGTTTCTGGCGCGACCTTCTTGATCTCAAGCATCTCATCATCTTTTTTGACCTACCAGGGCTCACTCGTCAAGAGATGAAGGACCAATTGCACATGGTCGCCGAAGAAGTGATGCCAAAATTAGGCGAAACCATGGACCGTCGACCACTACCTTCCCTGTCGCCATTGGTCTAAGTCCGTCGTGACGTCATCAATCCTATTTACAAATGCTCAACTGAATGATGGCTCAAGTGTCGATGTAGCGACAGATAACGGTCTCATCGCGTGGATAGGACCTACCGGGCAATGCCCCCTCACGACTTCGAAAAACATCTCTCTTTCAGGTCATGTCGTTACAAATTCATTTGTCGAGCCACATGCACACCTAGACAAAGCATTTCTGGCAGATCGCATCTCGAATCCTTCAGGTGATCTCATGGGGGCCATTCGCGGTCTTGAAGCAGTTCGCACAAGCATCACTCACGAAGACATAGTGGAACGCGCAACGCGAGCAGTGCATCTGATGTCTCAGAATGGCGTGACATCAATAAGGACACATGCAGACACGACCATTTCAGGTGGCCTGTCTTCTGTACGCGCATTGCTGGAAGTAAAAAAGAATTGCGCTCATTTCATGGATGTCCAAGTCGCAATGCTTCTTGAGTGGCCCGTCACCGGAGTCACCGGCAAAGAACACCAGGCGCTCGCTCGCGATGCGATCTCTGCCGGGATTGACGTTGTCGGCGGATGTCCTCACTTAGATCCAAATCCGCAGGGTGCAGTCGAATTCTTGTTGAGTCTTGCAGTCGAAGCAGGGCTGCCTCTTGACCTCCATGCCGATGAAAACATGCGATCTGATTCAAGTGACCTAGAGCACCTCGCAGACATTACGATTCGAGACAACCTGTCTCACCAAATGAATGCCAGTCATTGCGTTGCGTTGTCGACCAAGTCGGAAGCGGACATTGATCGCATCGCAGCAAAAGTAAGTGCCGCCGGAATCACAGTCACAGCTTTGCCACAGACCAATTTATTTCTTCAGGAACGTGGCATATCAACCAACCCGGCCCGCGCCATCACACCTATCCACAGGCTGCAACAAGCTGGGGTCATCGTTGCGGCAGGAGCAGACAACTTGCAGGACCCTTTCAACCTGGTCGGTCGCGGAGACCCTCTGGAAATTGGGTCTTTACTTATGGTCTCAGCGCACGTCACAGCCGCAACGGCGATTCAGATGGTCTCTTCACATGCTCATCATGTTGTTCATGGGGTCGCTAGCTGTCTTTCCGTTGGCGAGCCCGCAACGTTCGTAGCCACACTTGCGGCTAATCTTCGTGAGTCGATTGCGATGGGGCCCCCCGACAGAATTGTTGTACATGGCGGCGTCGTACTCGATAATCAAATTCGTAACAGAAAGTAAACCTTTTCGTGACACAGGTGACCCTCACAATGCCCTATCTTGTCTTAAGTGAGTTTGGCGGAGACAGTAATCATGAATGACGCTCCGGCTTCATCCTCTGCACTTCTGTCTTTCAACAACGTTTCGATGACGTTTGACGAAGGAACAAAAGCTCTCGACAAGGTCTCCTTCTCTATCAACGCTGGTGAATTCGTCACCGTAGTGGGGCCATCGGGATGCGGCAAATCAACTCTTCTTCGAATTGCTTCAAATCTTGAAGCAAACACCGGAGGCACTTGTGCTATCGACCGCAACAGCATCGGATATGTCTTCCAAGATGCGACACTCATGCCATGGCGAACCGTTGCGCGCAACGTGGAACTCATTGCTGAACTTCATAAACTTCCCAAATCAGAACGCCAGCGACTGGCTGCTGAAGCAATCGAACTTGTAGGCCTGAATGGTTTTGAAGAAAAGTATCCACGTCAACTCTCCGGTGGTATGCGGATGCGTGCATCACTTGCTCGGTCTTTAGTTATGAAGCCGAAAGTCTTCTTGTTTGATGAACCCTTCGGTGCACTTGATGAAATCACTCGTGAGCGTTTGAACGATGAACTTCTTCGACTGTTCCAGCATGAGGGATTTGCGGGTCTTTTTATAACCCACTCAATAACTGAAGCCGTGTACATGTCAACCAAAGTTCTCGTGATGTCAGTTCGTCCTGGCAAGATCATTGCCTCATTTGATGTTCCATTTGCATATCCACGCAATCATGATCTTCGATACGAACCAGAATTTGGCGAACTGTGCGGAAAAATTTCGCACGCTCTGCGCGGAGCACATGAATGAGTACTGCAAACATAATTACCAATCCAGTTGAGGAAGTAATTCCAGATAAAACAGACAGGTTTTCGTTCGTTGACTACATCGGCCCCATCATTGTGTTTCTAGCATTTATTGCGGTCTGGTATCTCTTGTCTTCAGCTGTGCTACCCGAACAGAAACGCTTCTTGCTACCAACACCTCACAGAGTCCTTACAGACGGATTCTTTGTGTGGCATTCGGGCGAACGTCGCGGACTACAACCGATACTTCTGTCGTTGTGGGACTCTGCAAAAATTGCCCTTATTGGCTTGTCGATCACCATCGTTGTTGGGATGAGTTTGGCTGTTCTCATGAGTTCAAGTCGATGGCTAGAGCGTGCGACATGGCCATACCTAGTCGCCGTCCAAAGCGCGCCTGTTCTTGCGCTGACCCCGCTCATTCGCGCACTGATAGACGGCACACGAACACAGCGCCTTCTCGTAGTTGTTCTTATTGCCATGTTCCCCATCGTCAGTAACACCCTGTTCGGACTCCTGTCAGCCGACAAGAGTCAACATGAGTTATTCACGTTGCAAGGTGCATCGAAATGGACCCGCTTGGTCAAATTGCAGTTTCCGGCAGCGCTTCCAAATATCTTCGTAGGGCTCCGTATTTCAGCAGGTCTCGCTGTTATTGGTGCAGTCGTTGGTGACTTCTATTTCCGTCAGGGAGGCGTCGTAGGTATTGGCGCACAGATAGACGTGTACCGAAATCGCCTGTGGGGCGCAGAGCTCATCACTGCAATCATTCTTGCCAGCACACTCGGTCTGGTGGTGTTCCTCTTTTTCGGATGGGTCTCTCGTAGAGCCATCGGAAAATGGCACATCACCAATAGGGGTCATTGACCCGCACATCACCAACTACCAGGAGAACATAAACCCATGAAAAAAAGACCACTATTAGCAACTGCAGTCATCGCTGTCCTCACGCTTGCTGCGTGTGGCGGCAGTGATTCAGCTGCTCCAGATACAACAGCTGCTGCAGCTACCGGCGTCGACCTTGTCGCTGCTGGTTGCCCCGCAACAGTGTCACTTCAGACTGACTGGAACCCAGAAGCAGAACACGGCAACTTGTACCAACTTGTTGGTCCTGGTTACACAGTTGACAAAGCCAAACTCCGCGTCACGGGAGACCTCATGGCCGGTGGGAAAACCACAGGTGTAAAGGTTGAAATCCGTGCAGGTGGACCAGCAATCGGATATAGCCAAGTAACTGCAGAACTGTACAAAGACCCAAGCATCCTTCTTGGTTTCACCAGCACAGACGAAGCGGTTGCACACTCGACCGACTTCCCAACACAGGCTGTTGTTGCACCGTTCAATATCAACCCACAAATCATCATGTGGGATCCAGCTACCTATCCAGACGTGAAGACCATTGCGGACTTGAAGGCAACAGGCGCAAAGGTTCGCTATTTCGATGGCGCCGCGTACATGGACTACTTCACAGCCACGGGCATTCTTGATAAGAAGCAAGTTGATGCAACATATGACGGCGCTCCTGCATCGTTCATAGCTGCTGGCGGAAAAGACACCCAACAGGGTTTCGGCACTGCTGAGCCGTACTTCTACAAGAACGTCCTTAAGGACTGGATGAAGGATGTTGCCTACCAGTACATTCACGATGCAGGTTGGACCGCATATGCGCAGTCATTGGGTGGCACGCCAGAGAACATCGCAAAGTACGACACATGCCTCACGGCACTCGTACCTGTGATCCAGCAGGCCGCACTTGATTATGTTGGAGCTCCAGATACAGCTAACGCAATCATCCTTGATGCAGTAACGCAGTACAACAACGGTTGGGTCTATGACGCAGGTCAGGCAAAAGCCGCAGTTGCAAAGATGCAAGAGGACAAGCTCATTGCTAACAGCCCAGACGGAACACTCGGATCTTTCGACACAGAGCGTGTAACAGCATTCATCGCGACAGCAACTCCAGTGTTCACCTCAACCGGTGCAAAAGTTAAAGATGGCCTTGTGGCTGATGACATCGTCACCAACAAGTACATCAACCCAGCAATCAAACTCGGTTAATCAACTACAACCTTTTGGGGAGGGGCAGCAATGCTCCTCCCCTTTTGTATTTACCGACCAAAGTCAAATCGACTTATTTCCCTCATCGCAGTACCTAACGACTCAATCGCGCTAGCAAACATTCGGGCACCAAGTTCGGCACTCGCTCCAGTTGGGTCACCGATATGCCCGTCTGGAAAGAAATCATTCGACAACCAACCAAAAGCCACACGGCCACCGAACTTCACTTGTTCGTTCTTGACAAGACCTTCAGGTATACGACGTACTGCAAGCGACATGTCAACAAGGTCAGGACGCAAGTGCAACATCACAGAAGTTTCATCAACTCCACCATGAACCCCCATACCAAGTTCAGACTCGGCGGAAGAACCACCCTGGTCTGCAGGCATATGAGGATGAGCGAGGAAGGTCTGAAGACCGTATTTCAACCGCAACTCCCTATTCATCATCGCCATCAGAGCACTGTTACCACCATGACCGTTAATAAACATGATCTTCTTTGCAGGAGTCGAGGCAACACATCGACCAATGTCGTCGATAACAGCCATCATGGTTGTTGCTGACAACCACATAGTCCCTGCTGCCCATGCATGCTCGTTTGATTTTGTAAAAGGAAGAGTCGGCAACAACCACGCATTGGTCTCTGCGCCAAACTTGTCCACTGCAGCCCGTGACACGGCATCGGCCACTACGAAATCCGTGTTCAACGGCAAATGTGGTCCGTGTTGCTCAATTGCGCCCAACGGCAAAACAATTATCGATTCTTTAGTTAGTTCTGCAGATAACTGCAATGCGGAAAGGTCACCTAGTAATCGTGAAGAAGCCATGCATCAAACCTATCTGAGTGCTTGAATAGAGACCGTGACTAAGCGTGCAGAGACTGATTTTGACGCCATCGTTATTGGAGCAGGCCATAATGGCCTCATAACCGCGGCATATCTTGCGAGACACGGACTATCCACATTGCTTATTGAAGCTCGAGCAGATGTCGGTGGCACCGCTGCCAGCGAGCAATATGGCGGGGCAACTGTCAATATTTGCAATTGCGACCACCTAACGTTTCGCACCACCCCTGTATCTGAAGAACTCAATTTGTCAGCCCACGGGCTTCAATACATCGATGTCGAGCCACCGCAAATAAATGGCGACTGGACTACTGAGAGGTTTTGGCCGCTATGGCACGACGTTGACAAGACTCTTGATGAACTCGCCATCGCGCACCCTGGTTCTGTTGACGGGTACAGACAGTACGCACAAACAGCCATTCCTGTCGCTCGCCTAATCCTCGAGGCTGCCGCAAACCCTCCGACCCGAGGTTCTCTTCTTTCCACTGTTATCCGCAGAGGCGGTCGCGGCGTTGCATCAATGCTTCGTATGAGCCGCATGTCCGCAGCAGACGTCATGCGACAATTCTTCGACGACGAAGCGGTCATCGGCCCCGCAATGGTGGAAGGTCCTGTTGTGTGGGGACTGTCTCCCGAGACCCCTGGTACGGGACTTGGTGCGATCTCGTATGCACTTCGTCATGTCGGAACTCTCGGCCGTCCTGTTGGCGGAAGTGGCATGTTGCCAGAAGCTCTGAAACAATCTTTTCTCGCTGCCGGTGGATTCTTACGGACCAGTACTCGTGTGGTCGGAATCATCTGTGAAGGATCTCGTGTCAGTGCAGTGCAAACCGGAGACGGCGCAACAGTCACAGCCCGAATTGTTGTATCGGCATGCGATCCACAACGGACTTTTATCCAATGGCTAAAGAATCCTCCTGCCAAAGCAAATTCTCTTATCAATCGCTGGAAGAGCCACACTCCTGGCGAAGGGTACGAATCAAAGATTGATGCAATTACTAATACACCACCGTTGTTTAACGTCTTTGCAGATTCACTCACCGATCTTCAATCCACTGGCTCTACAGTCATCGTTAGTCCATCGTTAGCGGAACTTCATCGTGGTTCGCAATTGATGCGTGAAGGAAAGACGATGCCGCGGATGGCATTGCTTGCGAACACGCCTTCCAACATTGATGACACCATTGCCCCTAATGGGAAAAACGTATTCAGTCTTGAAGCTCTCTATACGCCGTACTCATTTGTTGATGGTTGGGAATCTCGTGACGAACCAGAGCGTTGGTTACGTCAATTCGGGTCCTTGGTTCAGCCTGGGTTTATGGACTCAATAGAGCAATGGCGAGTTTTGACTCCGTCACATTACGAAACTCAATTTTATTTACCAAAGGGCCATGCACTCAGTTTTGGAGGCGGACCACTAGCAGCATTTATGGGTTCCACGCCTGAACTCACCAGGTATCACACACCAATAAAGGGTCTCTACCTCACAGGTGCAGCCACATTCCCTGGTGCTGGAGTGTGGGGGTCTAGTGGCCGCAACGCAGCACTGACCATCATTAAAGAAATGGGTTGACGCTTACGCGTCTTTCACGATCCCAGAACGTTTGACAACTGGGTCCTTGTCGCTCCATGGGAAGTTGATCCACAAGTCGGTGTGCTTCCAGACATATTCACACTGAACGACCGAGTGCGACTTTTCATACAACACTGCAGAGCGAACTTCTTTCACACGTCCCTTAAAAAAGTCTTGAACGATTTTAAGTGTGTGTCCGGTATCTGCAACGTCGTCAACAATAAGTACGCGAGCAAAACGTAATTCCACTAGGTCTGGGACCGGGGGAAGAATCATCGGGACAGGAAGACGTTCGTCAACACCCGTGTAGAACTCGACATTCATCGTGTAGAGATTCTTTACAGCCAATGCATAGCCAAGTGCACCAGCTGCAAGTAATCCACCACGTGCGATTGCCAAGATGATGTCTGGCTCGTATCCCCCCTCGGCGACACTGGTAGCTAGCTCTCGGCTCGCTTCACCAAATATTTCCCAGGACATGATTTCACGTTCGCTCACGACACAAAACTAGTCGCAATGGTGGGACATCACCGATTCCGTGTAATAACCAAACAAAAAGTTAAGGGCCCTCACGCTTGATACTGAGGAGGTCTCCCCTCGCGCTTTGCTCGCTGTGTCTCTCGCGCATCATCTGAGAAACTAGCCATTATCTGTTGGCGGTTCTCCATGTCGATAGCTGCCTGCAATCCAGGGATTTCGAGAGATGCCCACATGCCCTCTTTTGTGAGAGCGACACCTATCGGACTGTTCAGCATGATTTCTTGAGCCTTTATATATGCCGCATCAAGCAGCACTTCAGATGGCAGAACCTCTGTCACCAGCCCGATCCGTAATGCCTCATCAGCGTCGAATAAACGACCTGTCAACATAATCTCGTGAGCACGAGCTGCGCCAATGAGACGAGGAAGCAACCAACTTGTTCCGATATCGCACGCCGACAACCCAATTCTTATAAACGCAGCGTTGAATCGGGCTGTCTCTGAACACAAGCGCAGATCGGAACCGAGAACAAGAGCGAAACCTCCTCCTGCAGCCGGGCCATTGACCGCCGCAATGATTGGTTGCGGAATTGATCTCATTTTGGGAATAAGGGACGCGATGTGCTTTTGAACTGCAAATCCTTTTTCAACACTGCCTGTCCACTCGAACCCAGGTGCGTGGCCGTAGCCCCCAAGATCAAGCCCTGCACAGAACCCACGACCACTACCAGTAAGAACAGCAACGCGGATATCGCGCGACCGACCAATGAGAGAGAACGTCTCGTGGAGTGCCTCAACCATCGTTGATGTCATTGCGTTTAACTTGTCGGGGCGGTTCATTGTGACAAGTGCAATGCCCTCGCGCGGATATGTCAGTTCAATTTCGGCCATGTGCAATCGTGCCAGTTTTACCGTCCAATCAACGACGTGGAGAACCTCAAAAAGCACTACAAACGAGTCCCAATAAGCAATAATGGAAGTATCTGTTTCTAGGACGTTATGACAATTATTTCTTCTCCCCGCCGTTTACACATTCCACCAGCCACAGACCCTTGGGGGAAAGCAATACGCAAAGCCTGCTTTGTCTATCTCTTGTCTCGTCTCTTCGTAATAATGGGCGCTGCAATAGCAGTCGCCGCACAAGCGGTAGTCGACCGATCAAACGACGTAGAGCCTGCTAACGGGCTCAGCGGCTTGGCTGCCATTCTCGACAGTTGGGACGGGCACTGGTACTTGGATGTTGTGCGCGAGGGATACCCACATCACATCATGCCGAATGTGACCTACTTCGTCTCTGATGCACGCGCAGCGTTCTTTCCTCTCTATCCACGCCTAGTGCACTATTTTGACGTGGTCATTCCTGGTGGACCTGTCAGCGTGGCACTAACAATCAACATCATCCTCGGTGCAATGTTCGTGTTCCTTGCCGGCTACTTGTGCCGCGGTCTCTTCGACATCAAGACAGCCGAAAAGGCAATGATTCTTCTTGCCCTCTTTCCCGGCAGTTTCGTTCTCAGCATGGCCTACTCAGAAGCCCTCATGCTCACAATCGTTGCACTGTGCTTCATTGCCATACGAGACAAGCATTGGATATGGGCCGGAGTACTGGCCGCAATGGCAACAGCAACTCGCCCGAATGGAGTTGCACTAGTAGCTGCGTGTGCAGTCGCATCACTCATCGCAATTCGCAACGACAGAGACTGGCGATCGCTCATTGCCCCCGCGCTCTCCCCGCTCGGATTTATAGGCTTTATGTGGTTCCTGCGAATGCACACCGGCGAAGACTGGGCATGGTTTCGTGTCCAGCGAGAGGCGTGGCAAGAGGGCACTAGTTTTGGCGCTACTGCTGTCCAGAGAACTTACGATTTCTTTTTACATCCGGTTAGTTCCCCAACGTCAGTTCTTACCGCTGCAAGCGTGGCGGCCATGTTGATTGCCCTCTATATGGCACGCAAGTACAAGATGAATCTCATCTACTGGGCCTACACCATTGTTGTTTTGGCCTTAATGCTGATTCCTGCAACCGTTACAGCACGTCCTCGCTTCTTATTTACTGCATTCCCACTATTTTTCCCAGTAGCACGGGCATTACGTGATGAAGACGACACGTGGTGGCCATTAGTCGTGATGGTCATGATTGGCGGACTGGTGACAGTCATGGGTATCTATGGCGTGCGAGGCGCCATTCCCTAAAAGATCACAGTGGGAGACGACGCCACACGGCTGTGGGCAAATTCTTCAAGATCAAAAACATGTACTGCAGTAGGCCTGGGACCCAGATAACTGTTCGGGATGATGAGACCGCCTTCTCCACTGCTGTTGCAACTGTGAATGCATCGGTAGAGAAAGGTGCCTTGTCCATTCCCTTGGTCATCTTTGTAGTCACGAATCCAGGTCGTACTACCAGAACTGAAACACCAGAGCCGACAAGTTCGTGATCAAGAGCCAGTGCAAACCCATCGATACCGGCCTTCGTTGCGCCGTACACAGGATTACCTTTACGTACTCGTTCGCCAGCTACTGAAGACAGTAAAACCATTTTCCCATAACCTTGGGAGCGCATCTGTGCTGCAAGTGCATACATCAGCACCATGGTGCCAGTGAAGTTCACATCAGCGACAGTCTGCAATGATCCAGGGTTCGCGTAATAGTCAAACCCTTCTTGCAGAACACCCTGCGCAATAACGGCCACGTCAATATCCCCTACCTGCTGTGCAACCTCAGCAACCACATGAACCATTGATGCAGAGTCATCGGCGTTGAAACGCACGTGATGCATTTCAAGGTCCGGGTACCGTTCTGCCAATTCAGCAACCTGAACTTCAGCTGCATCAATGTCGCGGCTAACAAGAACGATGTGCGACACACCAGGCTTGACCAATTTATGAATAATTGCTTGCCCTATTTCGCTCGTTCCACCGAACAGCACAATATTTTGTGCAACGCCTACACCATTTTTCATAACGATCTCCTCTGATCTACTAATCCCAAACGACGTGACAAATCACTTCGCCACAAGCCAATGGGATCCATTTCTTCTTGAGTGCTCATCCACTCGTCGATGCGCGGGTACCCACGTCGTACCGCTGATGCAGATACATGGGAATCTTTCGCCAAGTAATGTCGGCCACCCGCATCCAAAACAAGGGAGTCGACTTCTGACAGCAGTTCAGCTAAACCAGAAATACCAGCTGCCATGTCAAGAGTCAATGTCCACCCCTCAGTAGGAAACGACATTGGAGCGCTATTTTGAGGACCCATTCTCTTCAGCACTGCAAGGAACGAAGCAACGCCTGCTGCAGAGAATCTCTCGATCACTTTGCGAAGCACATCCGTACGGTCAAGTGGAACAATGAATTGATATTGAATGAATCCTTGTTTGCCATACAGACGATTCCAACGATTGACCCCATCAAGAGGGTGAAAGAACGCAGGTATCGACTCAAGACCAATGTGGCTCTTTGCCGGCGCCTTGCGGTACCACGCCTCGTTAAAGGCCTTAATCGACCACTTGTTTAAGAGACCATTCGGAACCCAGCCCGGGGCAGACACTGTCAAGCGAGGGTCGTATGCCAGCGGATCCTTATTATTCACTTTGCTTGCGACTGCATGATCGCCGCGTGTCAACACTCCACGACCCATTGACGCACCAGTGGCAAGTAGATCAACCCAGCAGACTGAATAGCGATAATCATCATCTGAACCATCCGCACTCATCGCAGCACACACGGCGTCAAAATTCTCTAAGCGGACAGTTTCAACTTCGACTCGAGAACTTTCAATCTTCAACATTGCAACAGTCGCCCGAAGCACAACGCCGGTAAGACCCATTCCACCAACGGTGGCCCAAAACCAGACAGCATTCTCTTCGGGTGAAAGTTCAATCACCTCGCCACTCGACAACATCAGCGTCAACGAACGCACATGTTGCCCGAAACTTCCGTCAATATGATGATTTTTACCGTGAATATCTGACGCTATAGCTCCACCGACGGTGACAAATCTGGTGCCAGGAGTAACAGGAATAAACCAACCTTGCGGAACACACATTCGCAATATGGCATCAATGCTTACACTTGCCGCGACTGTGAGTAGACCCGTCAATGGATCGAAATCGGCATCGATACCCATCGGATCATTCTCAGATGACATTTCCAGAACTATTCCGCCAGCATTTTGAGCAGCGGCACCGTATGAACGCCCAAGGCCCCGGGAAATGACTCCGCGTTCACCTGCAGTGCCGATAGTTGACCGCACTACATCGACATCGGTGGTGTGAACCAGATCAGCAACGGTCCAAGCCGTGCGACCCCACCCTGATAAACGCTGCATGACCATGGTTCGAATTCTAGACGGTGCCCTCAATAAACAGAGGTCAACGCGTAATCCTCTACGAGGCGTACACCGCAAGGCCATACACGATGACCCACACTGCTCCATACGCCTGAATCCATCGATCATTGAAGAACACTTCTTCCGGAGCGCCCCCGCCGCCATTTTCTAGCACCAACAAGTACCGCAACAATGCCAGCACCATAGGAACCACAGATAAGCCATGAAACGGAATAGATACGTGGGCTATCGCAGCATTTTCAAATGCCCACATGCAATACGTCACGACTGTTGCAGTGCACGACACCCCAAGCAATTGACGCAGATACACGAGTGAATATGACTTCAGTGATGTGCGAGTTACTGCGGCTTGATCACCCAGTTCCAACAATTCGGCAAATCGTTTTCCGGTCACAATAAAAAATGAGCCGAACGTGATACACAGAACAAACCACATCGACATCGGAGTTTGGGTTGCAGCGGCGCCGACCATGGCCCGAAGAACGAAGCCGCTAGCAACGAGAGATAAATCTAGTAACGGAACGTGCTTCCACCATGTGCTGTATCCAATAGTAAGTCCTGCATACAGCGCAATGATGCCCCCAGCAGCTGGACGAACCATGTAACCGAGCACCGGTCCACATATCAGCAAAACTGAACCAACTATGCGAGCCACTGAGAGAGGAACTGCGCCACTAGCAATGGGCCGATTCCGCTTCTTTGGGTGTTGTCGGTCCTGTTCGACATCCATGATGTCGTTCCAGTAGTACGTACCGCTAGCGACCATACAGAACGCTGCGAAAACAATGAGGGTCTTACCGAGGGAAGACCATTCATCAAGAACGCCAAGTGCCGCAGGAGCCGCAAAAACTAGAACGTTCTTAGTCCACTGAGACGGACGAGCTTCCTTTATACACGCGAGAATCATGCTGCGTTCTCTTCAAGATCAATCGTATTAACCCAAGTTCCGTGTGAGAACAATTCGAGAAGTTGAACATCGCCCGAAGAATCTCCGTAGGCGTAGACGAGATCCTCCGCGTTCATTCCCGCACCTTCGCACCACTTCTGCACTCGTGAGGCTTTCTCTTCTCCGCGGCAGTTCTTCCCATCTAATTTGCCCGTCAGAATTCCATTGACTTCTTCTAGTTCCGTGCACAGAACTGCATCCACCTCAAGAAGATCGCCAAGAGGATGCAAGTATGCCCCTAATGAAGCCGACACCAAAATAACGACATGTCCTTGTTCTTGATGCCAACGCATACGTGCGGCAACATCGCTACGCAACCATCCGTCTGCAATCTTTGATGCGAACCGCACCCCGAGAGACTCAATTTCGCGAGCATCCTTACCCGCGAAAATACCTTCAACAAACTTCGACTTCATGGCATCCCTATCGCGACGCCTCACACTATGAAACGTGTCTCCAAGATTCGAAAAGAGAACTTTTGTCAGCCCTCCAAACCCTGCCACTGACCGCATAAACGGCACAACGCAATCACGTACTGTCAGAGTGTTATCTACATCGAAGGCAGCGACCGTAATCCTCATCGCCACAGGTTAGTTGCCCGTCTCATTATTGCCGAGGATTGGCGCCATATCTATGAAGAACTCCGACCAACTTTTTGTCACGACCTCTGGGTCCGCAACTTCCACTCCAGAAGCACACAGAGACAACAGTGAAAGCGCCATCGCCATTCGGTGATCGTGATGACTATCAAAGACGACTGGCTTCCACGTGCACGGTCCAACAATTCGAAGTCCGTCTTCTTCTACAGTCACATTTCCGCCGGCACGATTTAACTCGTTGGCCAGGTCGCCTAATCGGTCACTTTCCTTTTCTCGAATAAAACCAATGCCAGTAAGGACACTTTCACCAGTGGCCATGCAACACGCAACAGCAACTGCAGGCACCAAATCAGAACAATCCGACATGTCCATTACAAGCGGTAATACCTGTGTCGTAGCAACGCGAGAAACTGATATGTCTACACCACTGACAGCGCAAGACAATCCCATCTTTTTCAAGATGGAAATAATCTCTGAATCACCTTGCAACGATGCGGTGGCTAGTCCCGGAATAACCACCCGGCCTTCGCGTAGGGCAACAGCCACTAGAGGAAATGCAGCAGATGAATAGTCGGGCTCTATGGAATAGTTGCAACCGGCGTATGCACAGCTACTCACTGAGATTGTCGATTCATCGAGATGTACCACAGCACCAAACGACCTCATCACGTGTGCCGTCATCTCTACATACGATCGCGAGACGAGTGCACCGTCGATATGAATGATGAGACCTTCGTCCAACATCGGCCCAATCAGCATCAAGGCTGAGATGAATTGGCTAGAAACATTGCCCGCTATGTGTATTTCACCGCCTGACAACGACCCACGCGAAACAGACACTGGCAAATAGCCCACTTCACCGAGATGCGACAATTCAGCACCTAAGGAAACCAAAGCATCATGCAAATCAGCCATCGGGCGACTCCGTAAAACTGCTTCACCGTCAATGATTGTGGTTGTGTCGAACAAAGCAGCAACTGCCGTTAAAAATCGAGATGATGTACCAGCAAGAACTGCATCAACAATTCCAGGAAACTTGAGTGCACTTGTTACACCAATGACTACTTCGTTACCGATAATTGTGATTGAACGCCCAGAATCTCGAATAACGTCCAACACCACTCGCGCATCATCGCCATATGGAATTCCTGAAATACGCGATTCTTGTTTTGACAACATTGCGCACACCAGGGCACGGTTAGCAAGACTTTTTGAACCAGGAACCGACACCACTGCATCAATGGGGCCTATTGGCGGTTGCAATACGACCGTTGTCACGACAAAGGCTGAATAGCCGGACGAAATCCGCGGGCCAGCAACCCGCCTCTAAAGACCTCTGCGTGTTCGGCGCGTACAACCGTCACCATGATTCCTCGGTCGCCTTCAGCAGAGTGAACCACTTCAAAGTCGTAAATGTTGACACCGAGTTCACCAGACAACGTGAAAACATCTGCTGCCGCGCCTGGGCGGTCAGGTATCGGAATGCGCACTTCCGCAAGATCTTCAACGGCTCCTGCGCCAGTGGGCAAATTCATACGGGCCCGTCTCGCTTGTTCTAGCCGCGACAACAAACCGTCTCGATCTGAAGAAGCGACAACATCACGCATGTCAGTGAGACCAAGAATGAGGGCATCGAGACCACGCACAATCGAAACCTTGTTCTGTTCACAAATATCGAGCCAAATTCCAGGACGACCAGATGCGATGCGTGTCATATCACGAAAACCGCCGGCGGCAAGGCGAAGCAAGGCCATGTGTTCTTCAGAGCGATTATCGGCAATGCGCATCAACGTTGCAGCAGTCAGGTGTGGAACATGACTAACAACTGCCACCAGGTCATCGTGTTGTTCCGCATCCATAGCCACAATTTCTGCTCCGAATTTTGCGACCAATCCGGCCACAGCTGCAAAGGCGGCATCGGAAGAATAAGCAGTAGGAGTCAGAACCCACACAGCGCCGGCGAACATTGAAGCGTCCGCACCATCCAATCCGTCTAATTCAGATCCAGCCATCGGATGACCGGGAACAAATCGGGGGTCTGTCACCTGTACCGAAATAGCAGTCTTAACGGAACCGACATCAGTCACCACGCCGGTTGTCAGCGTCAATGATTCCAGTACCGCTTCGGCCACAGTGCCGACTGGGGTTGCAACAAAGGTCACCTCTGCATCGGAATACAGACCGGGGAATGAAATTATCTCGCGCTCAAGAGCTGTATCAATTTTTGACTTATCCGAATCATGTCCGCCAACGTCGTAGCCAGCATCGGCAAGAGCTAATGCAAGCGAGCCACCAATCAGGCCGAGGCCGAATACGTTCGCTTTCTTTCTTGTCGTCGCGTCTGCGTTCATTCCCACACCGTATCCGTGCCGTCTAAGTCAACTGCGCTCGATAATTGACGCACTTCTTCTATCGTTAATTCACGCCATTGACCAGGAGATAATTTCGTGTCCCGCAACGGCCCGATACGTGTGCGGACAAGTCGAATCACTGGGTGACCCACCTCTTCACACATGCGACGAACCTGCCTGTTGCGACCCTCAT
>Ga0209596_1002064_pt1 | contig 16760 bp, 13 predicted proteins | sample M_130807_MF_Meta_FD_187314 | JGI IMG/M metagenome (GOLD analysis project Ga0209596, IMG submission 187314) | Freshwater microbial communities from Lake Montjoie, Canada to study carbon cycling - M_130807_MF_MetaG (SPAdes) (version 2) | ecosystem: Environmental > Aquatic > Freshwater > Lake...
GGTGCAGGCGCGGCGAAAGGCCTCTACCCGCTGAAGGAATTCGGCAGCAAAATCGAGAAGCTGCGCTTCTACGAAAAAGTGAAGTAACCATCGGACACCACGGGAAGTGTCCACCCTTGGACGTTGAGCGTTCGGCGTTGGGCGTTTAACGTTAAACGTTGAGCCCGCCGCAGGCGCGTCCCGAATTCTGCGAGGCTTGCAAAATCCACTGCGCCGCTGCGCAGGCCTTAACGTCCAACGTCCAACGTCCAACGCTCAACGTCCAACGCAGCAGACACCCGCCCGCCGCGCTTGACACCCCGCACCCTCCTCCATCCCATCCGCGCGTGCTCACTCTCGCCCTCAGCCTCTTCGGCGGATATTTCCTCGGCTCCATCCCGTTCGGCCTGCTCGCTGCGCGGCTGAAGGGCGTGGACATCCGCAAGCAGGGCAGCGGGAACATCGGCGCAACCAACGTCTGGCGCGTGTGCGGCTGGCGCTTCGGGCTGCCGGTCTTCGCGCTCGATGTGCTCAAAGGCGTGGCCGCAGTGTTGCTCGCGCACTGGCTCGCGGTGCACTTTTCCGGCGACGCTTCGTGGGACGGCATCGTGGCTGCGCTCGCGTGCATCATCGGTCACAGCTTCCCCGTGTGGCTCGGCTTCAAGGGCGGCAAGGGCGTCGCAACTTCGCTCGGCGTCTTTCTCGGATTGATGTGGCTGCCGAGCGTCATCGCCCTCGCGCTGTGGTTCTTCGTTTTCAAAATGAGCGGCTACGTCTCGCTCGCGAGCATCGTCGCGGCGGTCGCGCTGCCTGCGACCGCGATCACGATGCAGCTCATCCACCGCGGCTACGGCTGGCCAGTCTCGGGATTCGCCGCCGTCGTCGGCCTGCTCGTCATTGCGCGGCACCGCTCAAACATCGCGCGGCTGCGTGCCGGAACGGAGAACCGTTTCGGGAAGAAAAAATCATGAGCTTTTCCAATGTCGGCATCATCGGCGCGGGAAGCTGGGGCACCGCGCTCGCGCTGCTGCTGCAAGGCAACAAGATCCCCGTCACACTCTGGGGCCACGACGGGGAACACGTGCGTGGCATCGCCGAGCGCCGCGAGAACTCCCCGTATCTGCCCGGCATCGCGGTGCCGGATTCGCTGCGCCTCACCGCAGAACTCGGCGACTTGAGCGCGTGCGATCTGCTCCTACTCGTCACGCCATCGAAGGCCATCCGCGAAGTCGCCGCGCGCCTGAGCGCCTGCGGCGTGCGCGACGGCGCGGTGCTCCTTAGTTGCACGAAAGGCGTCGAGCGCGGCAGCGGCCTGCGCATGAGCGAAGTCATCGCCGAACATTTTCCCAGCCACCCGCTCGCCGTCCTCAGCGGCCCGAGCCACGCCGAGGAAGTCGCGCGAAAAATGCCGACGTGCGTCGTGCTCGGCTGCGGCGACACCGCCATCGCGCAGAAGCTCCAGCGCGCATTCACCACCCCATATTTCCGCGCCTACACGAGCGACGACATCTCAGGCGTCGAACTCGGCGGCGCGCTGAAAAACATCTTCGCACTCGCCGCCGGCGCAAGCGACGGCCTCGGCCTCGGCGACAACGCAAAGGCCGCGATGGTCACTCGCGCGCTCGTCGAGCTTGCCCGCCTCGGCACCGCGCTCGGCGGAAAACGCGACACCTTCATGGGCCTCAGCGGCGTCGGCGATCTCATGGTCACATGCTTCAGCAAGCACAGCCGCAACCGCGCAGTCGGCGAACGCCTCGGACGCGGCGAACGCCTCGCGGACATCGTGGCTTCCATGCAGATGGTCGCCGAAGGCGTGCCCACGACCTACAGCGCCTTCGAGTGCGCGCGGAAGTGCGGCGTGGAGACGCCCATCATTGATCAAATGAAGGCAATCCTCGACGGCTCCATCTCACCCGCCGCCGCGATGGCCCGCCTCCTCGGCCGCGATCCGAAGCCGGAGTAACCCGTCCGGCGCTCACGTCGGTAGCCGGGACTTTCCAGTCCCGGCACTCCCAAATTCAGCCGCTGACGGAACCGGCCGTCACGTTCGCGGAGTTCCGCAAAAAATCCGCCAGCGAATCCGTGCCGTGGAAGCCGGAGGAAGTGCCGGAGTAGCGCGCCGCCTCAATCTTCCGGCAATCCGCTCCCCTTGTTTCTCGCTTCCAGCTGCCGCTGCTTGAGCCTCTCGATGAGTTCCTGATTCCGGACCAACTCCTGCGCGCGCTCCTCGGGTGTGGCTGGCAACAGGCTCCCAACTCCTGTCTTTGCGAAATTCGGCTCGGGCTTGTAGCGGTGATTGTTCGCCATCGCCTCCTCGGCGATGTCCTCCATCGTCAGAAACTTCAGCAGGTCGGTTCGGAGTTTCATCGGGAATAGGCTAGTCCGGGTGGGGTGCGATACAACTCGGCACCCGTCACGGCTTCGGTGGTTCTTCACGCACGATGCACGTCGGCTCCTCGGCATCCGCCCGGTCGTAGGAGACGACACGGTGCCCACCGGAGCCCTCGGGGCTGCGTGCGTCTTCAAAAATGCGGCGCAGCTCGTTGCCATTGCGGGCGGCGATCTCTGCGCGAATGCGGCGGACTTCTTCGACGATGGGATCGTTCATGGCGTTTCTCCCTCCACCTTTGGCATCAATTGCTCCGTCGTGCAAATCTCCGGGCACCGCCAACCGTGGCGCGCGCACACTTCGCGGATGCGCGGCTTCATCTCCGCGTTGGCGATGTGCCCGCCATTCCTCGTCCTCGATTCTGACTGAAGCGAAGGATCACCACCCCCTCAAAAACCCGCTGCCGAAAAAAGCTTGGCACAGCGGAGTGGACGGCCATGCTCGCGACAAGCGCTTCAACGCATGAATCTCGCCACAACCGAGTCCCACCCTTGCAAATCCGGCTCTCGGAGCAGCACCGGAACCCTGCTCAAGGGCTATTAGTATGAAAAAAGCATCCGGAGAATTTGTGGTGACAATCAAGGGGGGTATCGACGCAAGAGCATCTGCGGTGTTCGTAGCGACTGCGAAGATGCGAACATCCAAGATTGAAATCGCCTCTGACGGTGAACTGGTTGATGGCAAAGACATCATGGGAATCATGATGCTTGCGGCTGGCCCAGGCAGAGTTATTCAGGTTAACGCTTACGGGGACGACGCAGCGGAAGCGGTTCAACAGATTGGAGACCTCATCAAATCTGATTTTGGGCCGGTTGGTGAAGCGAAGATGCGCGAAGCAGAGCGTGGTTTAGAAGATGGACAAGGAGGATCCGCTATGAAACAGCAATTAGATAAGGAATGGCTGTGTAAGCCTGGTATCCCGGGATTTTCATCGAATCTTTTTGAACCTGACCCGGGAAAAAATATCCTGTCGTGGTTTCCTTGGTTTTCTGATTCCAGTCTGGCGGATACCATAACTGAGGGTCTTCAGAAGGCGGGGTTGGCTGTGTATCGTTGCCCGCTTCATAGAATACACGCCTCTCGATTGAACGCAGGCTTCTACGCGGTTCTGGTTACAGATTGCACGGACGGTTCGTTTATTCGGACGATCAATGAACGCGATCCGAGGCTACAGGTCGTCATTTATGCCGGTAGCCCCTATGTGCAATCCGTTGCCAAAGAACACCTTCAAGGCCTGCACGTTTCGGCCGTAGTTGCAACACCGGCAGGCGCGGATGAACTGGTTGCCCCGGTTCGAGATGTCGCTCTGCCACGCTATCGGTCAAACATCATTCCCGGCGATCAGGATATCGTAGTTCTCCATTCCGCTTCTGGCCTGAGTCCACTCTAAATCGTCAACTCCCTCACGATCCAGCGACTCGAACGGTGCGACGTCAAGTGTTGGTGGCGAGAGGGCCTGGCATGGGGTCCAGTGATTATAATGGCGGTCGATTTGTTCAAACACGCGCCCCGCGCACTGGCGACCGCATTAACGCGTGCGTGACTGGCAGGAAAAATGCTCTCTCACGCGTGTGAATTTCTCGCCAGATTACCTGCCTGAACGATGTACCCTTAAGATGAAAAAGGTCGCTGTTCTTCTGTCCGCGGTGGCACTTTTTGCGTGCTCACCATCCTCCGCTGCCGAACGCAAAAAGCTCGAAAAGACCGCGCAGGGACAAACAGAGGCAGTCAAATTGCTTCAGAAAAACGCCGAGCAGGGAGATGCAGATGCTCAGGGCCGACTCGGTTTCATGTATTTGACTGGCAAGGACGTTCCAATTGATGACGCCAAAGCCTTTCAATGGCTTCAGAAGGCCGCTATTCATGGGAACGCCTACGCGCAGTACAACCTCGGATCCTTCTATGCCAGTGGCAAAGGTGGCCCAAAGGGCAAAGCCAAAGCCATTGAATGGTTTCAGAAGGCTTCTGCTCAGGGAATCATCCAAGCTCATTACATCCTGAAAGCAAAAGACTTTGAGTTATTACAAAATGCCGCGCTTCAGGGAAACACAATAGCCCAGTTCAACCTCGGCCTCACGTATGCCAAAGGCGAAGATGTTCCAAAAGACGAAGCTAAAGCTCTTGAATGTTTTCAGAAAGCCGCCGCCGGAGGAAACGCTGTGGCCCAACTCCACCTCGGAGTCATGTACGCCAATGGCAAAGGAGTCCCGAAAGACATAGCCAAAGTCGTGGAATTGTGGCAGAAAGCCGGCGCTCAGGGATTAGCCCAAGCCCAGTACAACCTCGGAGCTATGTATGCCAATGGCGAAGGAGTCCCGAAAGACATAGCCAAAGTTGTGGAATTGTGGCAGAAAGCCGCCGCTCAGGGATTTGCCGAAGCCCAGTACAACCTTGGAGCCATGTATACCAATGGCGATGATGTCCCAACAGACTATGTTCGCGCCTACGCTTGGATCAATCTAGCGGCGATCCAGCAACATCGCTTAGCCATGGAAAACCTCGGTGCGCTCGGAAATCAGATGACCGTAGAGCAAAAACGCCAAGCTCTGAAACTCTCGGCGGAACTGTTTGCAAAAATACCGAAGAAGCAGTGAAACGGCAGGCCGACGCTCCAGCGCATAAGTATTAGGCCTCTTTTGGGTGAAGCATACCTTTGGGAAGCGACACTTCCAACCGGTTTGGAATTGCGAGCCAAGATGTTCCATTGTTGCTCTGCTTGACGTGGTAAACGATCTCGCACCAACCATCATCGTCCCCCCCCCCACAAAGCAGGGGGGCATAAAGATGCAGTTAATCTCGCCGTCTCCCTCCCAGCCTGCGGCAGTGAAATGTAATTCAAGTTCTGCACGGAGTTCGCGCTCTCTCTGGCGTTCTTCGGGGCCTATCGGAAGCTCTGAGTGAGGATTTTGGACGGATTCGATGAGAGGCCGAAGGCACCGATAGTCATCTATGAACTGGAAGTCCACGACGTAGAAATTGTCTTTGATGGGCATAAGTCAGGGGTGCGCTTGGAGTGAAGGATCGTAGGGATTAGTTCGACTTGAAAGCGATGCGGACCGTAGCAGTAAAAAGCGAAACGGGCAAACTGGAACACAGGGCTTTGGCATACTGCTGACCCCCGTTCGCTACGACACCAGCGGCAGCAGCCTGCCCAGCAGGTCGCTGATTTTCACGCGCTCCTGCGAGCCGTCGTCGCGGTGGCGGAGGGTGACGGTGTCGAGCAGTTCGGGGCCTTTTTCGCCGAGCGTGTCGAAGTCCACGGTGACGCAGAACGGCGTGCCGGCCTCGTCCTGGCGGGCGTAGCGTTTGCCGATGCTGCCGCCTTCGTCGTAGTCGGCGGCGACGTGCTTCTTCAGCGTGTCGTAGATGGCGCGGGCCTTGGCGACGAGTTCGGGCTTGTTCTTCAGCAGCGGGAAGACGGCGACTTTCTTCGGCGCGATGCGCGGGTGGAAGCGCATGACGATCTGCGTCTCCTTGTTGCCCTTCGCGTCGGTCTTTTCAACTTCGGTGTAGGCGAGCGTGAGCACGGCGAGCGCGAGCCGGTCGAGGCCGGCGCTGGGCTCGATGACGTGCGGGACGTAGAAGCCTTTCAGCAGGCGCTCGCAGAAAAGCGCGGCGTCCTCGCGCGACTTGTTGTGATCGTTCCAGTCCTCCTGCACTTCGGCGATGAAAGCGGCGCGCTGCTCGTCGGTGAGCTTCACGGCGGCGGCGCGGAGTTCCTCGTCGAATACTTCGAGCGGCTTGCCGCTGTGCTTCTGGTGCTGCGTGAGATCAAAGTCACCGCGCGCGGCGATGCCTTCGAGTTCTTCCGTGCCGAAGGGGAACTTGAAGAGGATGTCCACGCACGCGCGGGCGTAGTGCGCGAGGTCGGCTTTGCCCTGCCAGAAATAATCGAGCACGTCCGGGCCGAGTCCGATGCCCGCGTAGTAGGCCGTGCGTTGCGCGACCCAGTAGCGGTGCCACATTTCCCAGCCCCAGTTGGGCTGCGGCGATGAAAGGTCGGCACCTTCGCTCCATGCGGCGACGCTGCCGTGGACGAGCCGCACCGCCTCGTCCGGGGGGATGAAGAACTCCAATTCCATCTGCTCGAACTCCCGCGAGCGGAAGGTGAAATTGCGAGGAGTGACCTCATTGCGGAATGCCTTGCCGATTTGGCAGATGCCGAATGGCACCTTCACGCGCGTGCTGTCCACGACGTTCTTGAACTGCACGAAGATCGCCTGCGCGGTTTCAGGTCGCAGGTATGCCTTATCGTCCTCGGACGCCGTCGCGCCGACGTAGGTATGGAACATCAGGTTGAACGGTTTCGGCTCCGTGAGTTGCGCGCCATTCTCGGGGTTGAAAGCACGGGAATCTTCGACCTTGAAACGTGTCGGTTCGGCTTCCACCAAGACTGGGTTTGTGATGCCTCTGGATTCGTAAAACTGGCAGGCAATTTTGGCTGCGCTTTCCTGCGGTTTGCCTGCAGGAGCCAGAACTTTGAATTCGTTCAACACGAATGACTCCAGAAGTGCCTGGGCTTTCTTTTCAGCATTCACGACTTCGCCTTTTTGCTGCGACGCAGCACCTTTTTGAATTAGCCCTGCGAGGCCATCGAAGGTCTTAAACTCGCTGTATGCTCTTGGGAAAAGCCAACCAATCCAAAATTCCGGTGTCAATTCGCTATCTGCAAATACATCAAAAATCACACGCTGCGGCAGTGCTCCAATGAAGTTGTAAATGATACCGGACTGCGGCTCAACGTGATCTGAACGGAAACGCTTCTTGGTCACAAGGCAGTCACTCATCGGATCGCTGAACGTATCCACATGGCCCGACGCTTTCCAAATGTTCGGGTGCATGATGATCGTGGCGTCGAGGCCGACAACATCCTCACGCTCGCGGGTCATCGCGCGCCACCATGTCTCGCGCAGGTTGCGCTTCAGCTCTGCGCCGAGCGGGCCGTAGTCCCAGAAGCCGTTGATTCCGCCGTATATTTCCGAGCTTTGGAAGATGAAGCCCTTGCGTTTGCAGAGGCTCACGATTTTTTCCATCAACGGGATTTCTTTGGTCTGGCTCATAGGATTTGCGAAAAGGGCGGCGAAGATGCGAGGCGCGCGCCGGTGGTGCAAGGCGAATGGCGCGACAGCCGGATGGCACGCCCCATCCTTCCTCTCCGCGCATGTTTGCAATTCCCCCTGCCCCGCTGTAAGAATCCGCCAATGTCACGATCCGACGCATTCACCGAACAGCAGCAGCCGCCTTCGTTGACGCGCGGCTGGTTCATCACCGCACTCACCGGATCGCTCGTCGTCCACGCGGGACTCGCGCTTTATTTCAACGCAAAGACGCTTGAGAATTTCGGCGTGCCGGACATGCCGCCCGCGAAGCCGGAGTCCACGCTGCACCGGGTGAAGGTGATCGAGGACAAGCCGAAGAAGGAGGAGGAGGTGAAGATGGTGCTGCCGGAAAAGAAGGCGGAACCGAAAAAGGAATTCACGCTGCCGACGGAACTGCCAAAGCCGGACGAGATCAGCGTCTCCACGAAGCACAAGGAAATTGACACCTCGAAGCTGCTGCCCGACGAGAAGCCGGTGATTGAAATGGCGAAGGCAAGCACGGTGCCGAAGATCAATCCTGACGACCTGCTGCCGAAGCTCGACGACTCGTTTTTCAACTCCGGCCGCACCGGGCCGAAAGTCTTTGCGCGACCGCAGAACGATCCCGGCCCCGATGGCGACGGAACGGCGAAGGCGATCCAGGTCGCCGGGCAGAATGTCGAGGGCATCCTGAGCGGGCTCACGAAGGGAACCGGGCAGAGCCGCCGGCTCTCGCTGCCGGGCAATCTGACGTTTGGATACGACAGCGCGGACGTGAGCAACGAGGGCCGCATCGAACTCGACAAAATCGCAGAGGCGCTGAGAAAATTTCTAGGGAACGACACCGAGACTTCAAATTTCACGATCGAGGGCCACACCGATCCAACGGGGACGCCCGAGTACAACCAGAAGCTCAGCGAGCGCCGCGCAGAGGCGGTAATGGCGTGGTTCGTAGCGAACATGAACGTCCCGCCGCGGAACATGAAGACCGTCGGCTACGGCTCCACGCGTCCCGCCGAAGGGGTGCCGCTCGACGGAACGATCGAGGAAATGCAAGGGCACCGGCGGACGGAGATCGTGATTCGCCGTACGAAGAAGTGACGAACCGCGATGCGGCAGAAGGCCGCGAAAGGGCGCGGATGGCGCAAAAATAGAGCAGCGGAAGAGCGGATGATTTTCGGTGTCAGGCAGGCAAGCCTCCTGAGAGATGCGGCTCTCTCTTTTTGCGTCTCTTTGCGGCCCCTGTTCGTCCTTCGATTTTCCCCTGCGCCACTTTCGCCCTTTGATTTGCCGCGCCCCGCACGCAATCTCCCGCCCATGCCAGCAGCAACGAAATTCGACCCGATAGACGACGTCATCCGCGACATCCGCGCAGGCCGCATGGTGATCGTGACGGACGATGCGGATCGCGAGAACGAGGGCGACCTCGTGATGGCCGCGGAAAAGGCGACCGCGGCGAACGTGAATTTCATGGCCACACACGGGCGCGGGCTCATCTGCGCGCCGATCACCGAGGCGCGCGCCGATGCGCTCAGCCTCGAACGCATGGCCCGCGAAAATCGCGAGGCGCACAGGACAAACTTCACCGTCGCGGTGGATGCGGCGAAGGGAATCACGACGGGCATCAGCACCGCCGACCGTGCGCGGACGATCAGCGTGCTCGCGGATCCGAAATCCTCGCCGAATGATCTCGTGCAGCCCGGCCATATTTTTCCGCTGCGCGCAAAAGACGGCGGCGTGCTGCGGCGCGCGGGCCACACGGAGGCCAGCGTGGATCTCGCGCGGCTCGCCGGGCTCGAACCGGCGGGGGTCATTTGTGAAATCATGAACGGGGACGGCTCCATGGCGCGGCTGCCGGAGCTGCTGGCATTCAAGAAAAAGCACAAGCTGAAGCTGTGCAGCATCAGCGACCTCATCGCGTATCGCCGCCGCAGCGAGCGGCTCATCGAGCGCGAGCAGATCGTGAAAATGCCCACGCAGTTTGGCGAATTCGATCTGCACCTCTACCGCTCGCTCGTGGACGGGGCGCACCACCTCGCGCTCGTGAAGGGCACGATCTCCGCGAAGCGCCCCGCACTCGTGCGCGTCCACAGCGAATGCCTCACCGGCGACGTGCTCGGCTCGCTGCGCTGCGACTGCGGCACGCAGCTTCACCGTGCGATGCAGATGATCGAAAAGGCGGGCAACGGCGTGCTGCTCTACATGCGCCAGCACGAGGGCCGCGGCATCGGGCTGCCTGCAAAAATCCACGCCTACAAGCTGCAGGAGGCGGGCCTCGACACGGTGGAGGCCAACGTGAAGCTCGGCTTCGCTCCCGAACTGCGCGACTACGGCGTCGGCGCGCAAATCCTCCACGACATCGGCGTGCGCAAGATGCGCTTCATGACGAACAATCCGAAGAAGGTGATCGGACTTGAAGGCTACGGACTGAAGATCACCGAAGTGGTCCCGCTGAAATCCGTGCCGAACCGGCACAACGCAAAGTATCTCGAAACGAAGCGGCTCAAGATGGGCCACCTGCTTTAACCTGAAAACGGCGATGAGATTTACCACGGATTACACAGATGCCACGGATGAAGAAGATTAGACTGGTGGATGGGCGAAATCCCGTTCACCCACGGGGTGAGTACCCGATCGGCGGCAAGTCCCTTCCTATCCGTGTCATCCGTGGTTTCCATTCCCGCTTTTAGATTTAACGCGATCATGTGTTCGGGGCATGCAAATGCATTGCGCGAAGCACCGGTGGAGCGTGACCTCCGGGCACGCTTCGGAAGGCGGATTGCGGGCGCGTCTTGCAGTCGGGAATCGCGCCCGGAGGTCGCGTTTCACCGAGGCTTCGCGCGGTGATCACGCCGAAAAACATCGCGGTGATCGGAGGAGGGCCAGCGGGATTGCGCTCCGCGGAAGTTGCAGTGCAAGCAGGTGCATCAGTCACAGTTTACGAAGGGCAGCCATCCGTCGGACGGAAGCTTCTCATCGCGGGCAAAAGCGGGCTGAACCTCACGAACAGCGCGGAACCGGAGACTTTTGCAAACGCATATTCCGGCGGCGAAATGCCGGAGAATTTCTGGCGCGACTGCATTGCGGAGTTTGACAACTGCGCGCTGCGAAAATGGGCTGCGGCCCTCGGCGTGGAGACGTTTGAGTCGTCCAGCGGAAAGATTTTCCCGACACAGATGAAGGCCGCGCTCCTCTTGCGGCAGTGGACCGCACATCTTCACACGCTCGGTGTGAAATTTGAGATGAACCACCGGTGGTCCGGCCTGCGGCCCGATTCGCCGATCGGCGTGCTTTTTCAACGCGGGACCGAAGTGCGCGAGCACGACTCCGTGGTGCTCGCGCTCGGCGGTGCTTCGTGGCCGGCGACGGGATCAGATGGCGACTGGGTCGGCATCCTGCAATCACTCGGCATCGCGGTGAGTCGGCTGCAATCGGCGAATTGCGGATGGGAAGTCGCCTGGACGCCGGAGATGCGCGGGCGTGTCGAAGGCCAGCCGCTGCACAATCTCTGCGTGCGCGCCGGGGAAACGTCGGTCATCGGCGAACTGATGCCTGTGGCTTACGGCATCGAGGGCACGCTCATTTATCATCTTGGTCGCACACTGCGCGCGATGGCTTCGCCAGAGATCCGCATTGATTTCAAACCAGCGTTCACCGCCGAACAGCTCGTGCGGAAGATGGAATCAGTGCGTCGCAATTTCATCGCGGAGGCCCTCATCCGCTGGAAACTGCCCGATGCCGCGTGCGCGATACTGGAGCAATTCCACGGCCCGTTCGACTCCGCGGAAAAACTTGCGCTGGCCGCAAAGGACTGCCGCATTCCGCTGCTCGTACCGCGTCCGATTGCCGAGGCGATCTCGACCGCGGGCGGCGTGTGCTGGAGCGAACTCGATGAAAACCTGATGCTCAAAAAGCTCCCCGGCGTTTTCTGCGCAGGCGAGATGATCGACTGGGAGGCACCGACAGGTGGCTTCCTGCTTCAGGGCTGCTTCGCAACGGGCACGCGTGCGGGTCGGGCGGCGGCGGAGTTGTGACTGGTGACTGGTGAAAAGTGACTGGTGTTCCGCACAGGACAGTCTCGCGGGAAACCGAAGACCCAGTCACCATTCACAAGTCACCAGTCACAGCCTCGCGGCGATGAAACCGCTCAATCCCCGCGAGCGTGGGAGAACACTACGGCCGCTCCTTGCTCTTCTTGTCGTCCGGGAAATCCGCGGGGACTTTCTGCGTGACCTTGCCGGTCGCGGCCCACTCGGTGGCACGCTGGAGAGTGACGGCGAATGCGACGCAATGCACCGCCTCCGCGCCGTGGCCGAGCGCATCATGCACCACGCGCCCATTTCCGAACGGGATCACCATGAGCATTGGTTCCTCTTCGCCGCTGCCGCCCATTTCCTTCGGCGACATCGCGCTCGCGAGCACCGTCACGTTCTTCGCCGGGCCGCGCAGGCTGTTGTAGAGTTCGTCCTGCCGGTGCATGAATGCGGAGGGCAGCCCCTGCATGATCGGATGATCCGCCGCGCGGTTGTTCAGCGGGAATTCGTGCTGCTTGCCGTGGCTGCCAGCGCGACCCGGCGTGGTGTCGAGCGTCCACTTGCCGTCGCGGAGGCGCAGATACGGGCCGCTTTTTTCATCGCGCCCACCCCATCCGCCGACGCCGATCATCTCGTTGTAGGCAGGCCATTCGGGGAAAGAATTGTCCGCCGCATGGACGGACACGAAGCCGCCGCCGCCACTCACGAATTTCTCGAATGCCTCCTTCGTCGCCGCTGACCACGGCTCTCCGTTGTAGTTCGAGACGACGACGGCGTAGTCGGAAAATTTCGGCTGCCACGATTCGATCCCCTTCCATTTCTCGGGCGAGGTGGACACGTCCACGCTAAAAATGCCCGGCTCCTCAAGGATCTGCTTCATCACCGGCGTGGTCATCTTCCACTGGTGATTGTTCTGGCCGTCCACGATGAGGACTTTGATTTTGTCCGCAGCGGCGGCGGAGACTGCGAGTGTGAGCGAGGCGAGGAGGAATGTTTTCATGCGCGCGGAAACTGACGGCTCTGCGCACGCGTGGCAAGCGCGTGAGAATAGCGCGACCTGCGCGTTGCTCCCCGGTTTGTTCCTGTTAGCGTCGGCGCACTATGGCATTTGGCTCCTTCCGCGATTTCGTCAACGCCCTCGACCGTGCGGGGGAATTACGGCGCATCACTCAGCCCGTCGCGACCGAACTCGAAATCACCGAACTCGCCGACCGCGAGATGAAATCGCCCGGCGGCGGGAAGGCGCTGCTCATCGAGAAGCCGACGATCAACGGCGTCGTGTCGCCATTTCCCGTGGCGATCAACACGATGGGATCACACAAGCGCATGGCGATGAGCATGGGCGCGAATTCCGTGGATGAGGTCGCCGCCGAACTTGGCGCGCTGATGAAGGCGAAACCGCCGACGACTTTCCGCCAGACGCTGAAGCTGCTCGGCCAGGCGCTCGAACTCCGCCACGCGCGGCCGAAGATCGTCCGCAGCGGGCCGTGCAAGGAAGTGATCCACAAATTCGACGCTCCGCCGACGCGCAGCGAGCCGTGGCCGGGTGCGCCGGATATTTCCAGTGCTCAGTGCTCAGTGCGCAGTGCTCAGTCGTCCGCGATGGGCGCCGCATCTTCACTGAGCACTGAGAACTGCGCACTGAGCACTCTGCTGAATCTTCCCATCCTCAAATGCTGGCCGCTCGACGGCGGTCGCTTCATCACGCTGCCGTGCGTGGTCACCAAGGATCCCGACACCGGCGAACGCAACGTCGGCATGTATCGCATCCAGATTTACGATGACCGCACGACGGGGATGCACTGGCAGCTCCAGAAAGTCGGTGCGCGCCACGGGCGGCGTTACTACGAGCGCGGAGAGCGCATGCCGGTCGCGATTTTTCTCGGCGGCGATCCGATGTTTCCGTTCGCCGCGACCGCGCCGCTGCCGGACGGGCTCGATGAATTTCTTCTCGCGGGATACCTCCGGAAAAAATCCGTCGAGCTGGTGAAGTGCGAGACAAACGACCTCGAAGTCCCGGCGAATTCGGACTTCGTGATCGAAGGCTACGTGGACCCGCGCGAGCCGCTGCGCGACGAGGGGCCGTTCGGCGATCACACGGGCTACTACACGCTGCCGGAGCCGTATCCCGTCTTCCACATCACGGCGATCACGCACCGCAAGGACGCGATCTATCCAGCGACGATCGTGGGCATCCCGCCGATGGAGGATTTCTACATCGGCGGTGCGTCGGTGAAAATTTTCCTGCCGATTTTCAAGATGAACTTCCCCGAGATCGTGGACATCGCACTGCCGGCGGAGGGCGTTTTTCACAATCTCGTCTTTGTCTCGATCAAGAAGACCTACCCGTTGCAGGCCTACAAAATCATGCACGGCCTGTGGGGCATGGGGCAGATGATGTTTTCAAAATACATCGTCGTGGTGGATGCCGACGTGGACGTCCACAACACGAGCGAAGTGCTCTTCCACCTCTGCGCGAACACGGATCCGCAGCGTGACAGCATCTTCACGAAGGGCCCGTCCGACGTGCTCGATCACGCCACCAGCGAAATCGCGATGGGCACCAAGATGGGAATAGATGCGACGAAGAAACTGCCGGGCGAAGGCTTCAAGCGCACATGGCCGCCGCTGATCAAGATGGATGAATCCGTGCGGAAGAAAATTGCCGCGTTGTTTGGAAAATAGAAAATGCGTCTCGCAAAGCCGTTTCTGATTTGGGGCAAAGCTTGAACCGGGCAGCGTGCCGCCGGGGCGGAAAGCGCGGTTGATAAAGGAACAGCCTTCCATTCTCTTTACAGCCATGCATGCCCAATGGCGAAGACCATGAACCAGCCCTTGCGAGTGCTTTTGGTGGAGGACTCGGAACCCGACGCCGCGCTCGTGCTTTTCACGCTGCACAGTGGCGGTTTTGCGCCCGAGCACCAGCGAGTGGACAAGCCGGAGGCCATGTCGGCGGCACTGCGCAGCGGTCCGTGGGACGTCGTCATCAGCGATTACACGATGCCGAAATTCAGCGGGCTGGAGGCGCTCGCGCTGCTCCAAGAGAGCGGGCTGGACGTGCCATTCCTCATCGTGACAGGCGCGGCCGGCGAGGATGATGCGGTGCGCTGCCTGCACGCGGGCGCGGCCGATTACCTGCTCAAGGATCGCCTCGACCGGCTCCCGTCGGCAGTGCAACGCGCCTTGGCGATGGCCGAGGAGCGTCGCCAACGCATACAGGCGGAGCAAAAGCTCGCCGCGAGCGAACAGCGGCTGCGCACGATCTTCGAGTCCGAACCGGAATGTGTGAAACTCGTCGGGCCGGATGGAAGGCTGCTGGAGATGAATCCCGCGGGACTGCGGATGATCGAGGCGGATTCACCGGCCCAGGTCGTCGGCCAGTCCGTGCTCGGCCTGATCCTGCCGGAGCACCGCGCCGCCTTTGCGGGACTGTTGGAGCGTGTCATGCGAGGCGAGTCGGGCACGCTCGAATTCGAGATACAGGGGCTCAAGGGAACGCGCCGCTGGCTGGAGACCCATGCGGCGCCTTTGCGGGACGCCGACGGTGTCGTCCAAGCCTCGCTGGAGATCACCCGCGACATCACCGGGCGCAAGCAGGCGGCGGAGGCGCTGCGTGCAAGCGAGGAGCGGTTCCGCGAGCTGTTCGAGCACTCGCCGGACGCGATTTTTGTCGAGAGCCACGAGGGCGTGGTGCTGGATGCGAATTCGGCCGCGTGCCGGCTGCACGGGATGACCCATGGGCAACTGGTGGGCCGGCATGTGCTGGATCTTGTGCCTCCTGCCGAGCGGGAGCAGGTCGCGCGCAGTTTTTCAAAGCTGGCGGCTGGCGAGTTTGCAAAAATAGAAGGATTCAGCAGGACGGCGGATGGCCGTGCCGTGCCGGTGGAAATCACCAGCTCCCGGATCGCATTTTCCGGCCAGCCCGCCGTGCTCCTCCATGTGCGCGACATCACCAAGCGCAAGCGGGCCGAGGAGGCAGTGCGATTGAGCGAAGCGCAACTGGCCGTCGTCATGCAGAACCTCACCGAGGGCATGGTGGTTTCCACACTGGATGGCCAGATCCTGCACTGGAACCAGGCCGCGGTTCAGCAACACGGTTTCGCGAACGAGGAGGAAGCGCGCCGAAAGATGGAGGCATTCAGGCAATTTTTCACCGTGGCGACGCTGGACGGCGAGATCGTTGCCTTCGAGCAATGGCCGCTGCCACGCATCATGCGGGGCGAGAAATTGCGCGCTTGCGAGCTGTGCATCCGCCGCCTTGACGCCGATTGGGAGCGCATCTTCAGCTACAGTGGCGAAATCGTGCATCCCGCCAGCGGCCCCGCGCTGGCCTTTCTGACCATCGGCGACATCACCGAACGCAAGCGGGCGGAGGTGGCCGTGCAGACCTCGCAGCGCATGTTGCAACTGGTCTTGGACACCATCCCGCAGGGCGTCTTCTGGAAAGATCGCGAATCCCGCTACGCCGGCTGCAATGCGCTCGTCGCACGGACATTTGGGCTCGCTAGCACCCAGTCCGTCGTGGGGATGACGGACTTCGATTTTGTCGCGCTGACACGAGAGCAGGTGGAATTTTTCGTGCGGAAAGACCGCGAAGTCATGGACTCGGGGAAGCCGCAACTGGGCATCATCGAGCAGGCGACGATGGCCGACGGTTCCACCCGCTGGCTGGAGACAAACAAGGTGCCCCTCTTTGGCACGGCGGGAAACGTGATCGGAATACTCGGGACATGGCAGGACCTCACCGTACGGAAACAGACCGAGGAGACGCTGCAAATGATGCGGTTCAGCGTGGATCGCGCGGGCGACAGCGTCTTCTGGGTCAGCCGCGACGGGCGCATCCTCTACGTGAACAACGCAGCTTGCGCAGGTCGCGGCTATTCCCGCGGGGAACTGCTCGCCATGAGGATTTTCGATCTGGATCCGGACTACCAGCCCGGAGTCTGGGACCCGCATTTCGAGGATCTCAAGCGGCGCGGAACCATGACCTTTGAAACGCGGCACCGCGCGAAGGACGGCCGCGTGTTCCCGGTCGAAGTCAGCGCCAACTACGTCTTCATCAACGGACAGGAATTCAATTTTGCCACGCTGCGCGACCTCTCCGAGCGTAGGAAGCAAGAGCGCCTCGCCCTGCGCTCGCAGCGGATGGAGAGCATCGGCACGCTGGCCGGCGGGATCGCCCACGACCTGAACAACGCCCTCGCCCCGATCATGATGAGCGGCGAACTGCTCCGCATGGAGTATCCGCGCGAATCCCCCTTGCTCGACCGGATCGAAGCC
>Ga0209596_1002069_pt1 | contig 16752 bp, 16 predicted proteins | sample M_130807_MF_Meta_FD_187314 | JGI IMG/M metagenome (GOLD analysis project Ga0209596, IMG submission 187314) | Freshwater microbial communities from Lake Montjoie, Canada to study carbon cycling - M_130807_MF_MetaG (SPAdes) (version 2) | ecosystem: Environmental > Aquatic > Freshwater > Lake...
CGAAAAAATAATCCACTAAACGATGGCGCTACTACAGCTTTTATCCCCAAATGCACCAACACACCAGCAGCCTGTTCGCGCGAGGAGCCAATGCCAAAGTTAGGACCTGCCACCAATACATCACCAGGTCGCACCTTATTTGCAAAGTCTGGTCGAACGGTTTCTAAACAATGTTGGGCAATGACATCAATTCCATGTTTCATATAAGCACCAGGGGCTAATGCATCGGTATCGATATCAGCACCTAATTTCCATACGCAAGACTTCTGTGTCGTCATAGGAACTCCCGAACATCACTGATTCGCCCACGCAAAGCCGATGCTGCGACAGTCCATGGGGATGCCAAGTAGACTTGGACACTGGCGGGCCCCATACGGCCTTTGAAATTACGCGCTGTACTAGAAATGATGGTGGCGTTATCTTCAAAAGTCGCACCATATCCTGCGCAGGCACCACAACTGTTCGCAAGCACCTGTGCGCCAGCATCGCGCAAAATCAGCATAACCCCTTCACGCTCCGCCTGCGCTTGGTCTCTCGCGCTAGCGGGGGCTACCATCAAACGAATACCATTTGCTATTTTTTGACCACGTAGCACATGAGCCGCAGCACGTAAATCTTCTAACTTTGCTCCTGTGCAAGCGCCAATATACGCAACATCAAATGGAACATCCATGAAGTCGGCGACTGGTTTGGTATTTGCTGGGCTATGGGGTGCTGCCACTTGCGGGCTTAAATTAGATGCATCGAAATGAAAATCTTCTGATGCAGCTTCTTGATCGCCTTGCCAATCAATTGAATTTTGCAAATCTTTTTGGTTCACGCCAACGCTCTGCAAATAGGCAGACGTCACGTCGTCTGCTGCAATTAATCCAACCTGTGCTCCTAGTTCTGCACTCATATTAGAGAGCGTCATACGTTCTTGCATCCCCAATGCCGTCACAGCTTCGCCAGCAAATTCCACCGCCTGGTATTGACCGCCATTCATTCCAAAGCGTCCGATCATATGCAACATCATGTCTTTGGCACAGACTCCCTGATGAAGACGACCGCTCCACAGCATTCTTAAAGTTTTAGGCACTTGCACCCAAATTTCACCCGTCACCACTACACCGAGCATCTCAGTGGCGCCAATACCAAACATATAGGTAGCAAAAGCTCCGCCAGTTGGGGAATGGGAGTCTCCTCCGACGCACATCATCCCTGGGTGCAAATGGCCACGCTCTGGCAAAACGACGTGGCAAATTCCTTCGGAATCAATGACATTGGGCAACTTCCACTCTTTAGCTGTGTCTCTAGCTATTTGAACAATTCGCTTTGCGTCAGCATCTTGTGCAGGCACATAGTGGTCCATGACTAAAACTACTTTGGAAGGATCCCAAATCTTCGCACCTAACTCATCCAACATTGGCTTTAAACGACGAGGCCCTGAAGAATCGTGAAACATAGCCAAATCTACTTTGCAGGTTACTAAGTCACCTACAGCAACATGATTCTTGCCTGAAGCTCGGGCGATCAATTTTTGCGCGAGGGTTTGAGACATGCTTACCTCAGACACCCAAATAAGCCTGACGCAAAGTATCGCTAGCTAATAATTCAGTCGCGGTTCCTGAAAAACGGATGGTGCCGTTTTCCATCACGTAAGCACGATCTGCAATATCAAGCGATTGCCCCACGTTTTGTTCAACTAACAATATTGCCATTCCATCAGTCCGAAGTTTTGCAATCAGAGTGAACAACTCTTCTACTAATAAGGGTGACAAACCAAGCGAAGGTTCATCCAAAATCAATAGCTTAGGTTCAGCCATCAATCCACGACCAATCGCCAACATTTGCTGTTCGCCCCCACTCATAGTTCCAGCGAGTTGCGCCGTTCTTTCCCGCAACCTTGGAAAAGTATCAAATACCCGACCTATGTTTTCCGACAATCTTTGGCGTGCACGGGTGAAAGCACCTAACTCCAAGTTTTCTAAAACAGTGAGATTAGGAAATACCTTGCGTCCTTCTGGAACTTGTATCAAACCTGCTTTTACTATTCGTCGATAGTGAACACCTGTTAAATCTTCACCATCAAATACGACTCTTCCGCTTCGAGGAGGCACCAAACCAGACATCACTGCGTTGAGAGTTGTTTTACCAGCGCCATTGCTACCAAGTAAAGCGATCAACTCGCCATGCGAGATACGAATATCAACACCGCGCAAGACCTCCACCGCACCATAGCCTGCACGTAAATTTTCAATTAAAAGCAACTCACGCATGCGTTACCTGCTGTGATTTGAGCAAACGCGCAGCAGTGCCGTGCCCTAGGTAGGCCTCCACCACTTGCGGGTTTTGCGTTACTTCGCTTGGTGTACCTTGCGCAATAAGTTGCCCTTGCGCTAATACCCATACATGTTGGGCCAAATTCATAACAGCTTGCATGACGTGTTCAATCAATAAGACAGTGACGCCGTCGTCGACCAAGCCACGCACTACGGGCAACATCTCTTGGATTTCTTGAGGGTTCAAACCTGCTAAAACCTCATCCAAGAGCAGCAACTTAGGTTGTGTAGCCAAGGCCCGTGCCAACTCCAATCGTTTGCGTCCTGCGACGGTTAAATCAGCGGCTGGCTTATCAAGTTGTACATGCAAATCTAAGCGTTCGGCAACTGCCTCTGCAGCACTTAATGCCTCGTCGCGATGCGCAAACTTAAGGTGTGCACCCACTGCAATATTCTCACGGACCGTTTGGGATGCAAAGGGTTGCACAATTTGAAACGTACGCGTCAACCCAAGCAGAGCGTTGAGGTGAGGCGCGCGCCCGGTAATGTCTATTCCATCAAAAACAATCTGCCCAACGTCAGGGCGAAGAAATCCTGACATAAGAGCGAACAAAGTAGTTTTACCTGCTCCATTAGGGCCAATCAATGCAGTCAAACTTCCAACCGGAACATTCAAGCTCACATCTTCTACAGCACGTAGCCCACCAAATGCACGTGAGATATTTTTGACTTCTAGTAAGTTCAAGCACGCTCCTTACCAACTGAAGGAGTTTTGACGGGTTGTTTGAATAAATGAAGTCTGATACCAGCAATACCGCGTGGCATGAACATCACAATTAAAACCAATACACAACCATAGACCACCATATTGATACCAGGCAATTGACCAAACAAATTACGCGTGACATCCGCCAAAACATGCAGGGTCAATGCACCAACCACTGGACCCCACAAAGTTCCCATGCCACCAACAATAGCTCCAACCAATGCTTCTACAGAAGTGTGCGGTCCAAAAGCCAAGCTTGGATCAATGTACTGGAAAACTTGCACATAAAACGCACCACCAGAGCCCATTAAAGCGCCTGAAATAACAGTGGCCCAAAGTTTGACCGTGAAAGGATTTACCCCAATCGCTCTTGCAGCGTCTTCGTTATCGCGCACAGCTTGTAAATAGGCACCAAAGCGAGAGTGACGCAACCATGCAGTGGTGCATAAAGCTAGCGCCACTAACCCTAAAACTAGCCAAACATAGCCAGCTCTAGAAGTAAACTGCATGTTGGTAAAGGATTCACGCAACGGAAGCATCAGACCTACTCCAGCACCGGTGAACGTCACCGATAACGCAACGATTCGAAACACCTCAGCAAAAGCCAAAGTTACCAAAGCAAAGTATGAACCCTTCAACCCATAGCGAAAGGACAAAGCACCAACTGAAAAACCTACAGCAGCGCTCATAACCATTGCAGATAACAAAGCAATCCAAGGATTCCAACCCAAATGAACCTGCGCCATCACTTGCACATAGGCGCCCGTGCCAAAAAAAAGTGCATGCCCAAACGAAAACTGACCACCGAACCCACCCAAAATATTCCAAGCTTGCGCAAGTAAACAAGCGTACAAGGCCATCATCACAAAATTCAACACAACCCCAGAATCAGTAAAAAAAGGAATGCACCCAACCAGTAATACAAAACCCGCGATCGAAGAAAAATCTTTCACGTGCGCACCCCAAACAAGCCCTGTGGGCGCAAAAGAAGTATTGCAATAAAAATAACAAAAATTCCTACCTGCCCAAGCGACTCACCCAGATATAAACCACCGATAGACTCGACTACACCAATCAGAAGACCCCCCACCAAAGCCCCAACAAAACTACCCATACCCCCCAGTACCACAATGGTGAATGCTACTAATACAAATCCATTTCCCACCATGGGATTTACGTAGTAAGCCGGTAACAAAAAACATGCGGCAGCCCCTAAACAAGCTGATCCGATTCCAAAACACATGGCATAAACGTGGTCTACATCAATGCCCATCAAACGTGCACCATGTTTTTCTTTAGCAACAGCCCGAATTGCACGCCCTAGAAAGGTAAAGCGCATCACGGCTAGCAAAATGGCTGATACAACCAATGCACCAATAAACGCTACTAATTTGGGAAGTGCGATCATCGCCGTACCAATGTTGACAGTGGTCAAGGTATAGGCTGTCTCAATATTTCGCGTGTCTGATTTAAAAAATAATAATGCCAAATTTTCAAGAACAATCGAAATACCTAAAGTCACCAACAAAATGTTTTCGTCTTTGCCATGACTGGCACGATTGATAATGACGCGCTGCAATACATAGCCAAAAGCAAACATTGCGGGCACCACTATTGGCAGGGCCAAATAAGGATCGAGGCCGATTTTTTCTTTTAAAAAATACACACCATATAAAGCCACCATCAGCGACGCCCCGTGTGCGAAGTTGATGATGTGTAATACGCCATATATCAAAGTCAAACCCAGTGCGATCAATGCATACACAGCACCGGTCGTGATGCCGTTGAGCACTGAAGCAAAGAGAATCGACAGATCAAACATGGCTTAACCCCGTTGGGTTTAGCCGTTCAAAGGGAATATAGGTTCAACTTCGCGGTAATCACGCGGGATTATGACCTTGATATCGCCTTTGACTACTTGGGTCATCAAAGGTTGTGCGCCCATGTTTTGGCCATTGACAAACTGGGTGGTGCCGTAGGGCATGATGTGATCTGAAAATGTGCTCTTATTCAATGCATCAATGATGGCTGCGCGGTCTGTAGACTTGGCACGCTCAATGGCATCGGCGAGTAAACGCATAGCTGTATAAGCCATGAATACCTCATAGCTAAAGAATAAATTTTTAGCCTCTACACGTTTTTTGAGTTCCAGCGAACGCTTGTCGCGCGGACTAAACCAGTGATTGCAGTCAATGATGCCATTGGCTGCCTCTGGAAACTCTTTAACAAATTTATAACTTGAGGCAGCACCGCCCAAAACGGAATAGATTGCCTTTGGCGTTACTTTTTGCTGCTGCATAGTTCGCACTAACAAAGCGTATTCGTTGTAGTAATTGGCAGGAATAACAATATCTGGGTTGACCTGCTTCATTCGCAAAACGATATTATTGAAATCACGTGTAGGGTTCGCATGTTTAACTATTTCTTTCACATCGTAGCCATACCCAGGGAGTTCACGGGCCAATAAATTGGCAGTACCCGTTCCAAATAATGACTCTTCGTGAATGATCATCACTGAGCGCGCTGGCTTACCAGCCGCTGTATTGAGCACGTGTAAGTTAGCAACAGCAACTTCAGCGCATTTTTTATATCCTGGACCAAATCGGAAAGTATTTTTCAATCCGCGTTCAACGATTTGATCAGCAACGCCCACATCCACTACATGGGGCAAGTTGTATTTAGCAGCGGCTTGCGTAGTAGCCAAACAAATAGCAGAAGCGAAAGCACCCACAATGGCACTGACACCCGCTTCGTTCATCTTTTCGACTTCAGCCGCACCCGCTTGGGGCGTGGACTGGGCGTCACCCAAAAGCGCTTCAATCTTGGCACCTCCCAAAGACTTGATGCCACCTAATTTGTTGATGTCTTCAATAGCCATCATCACGCCTTCACGGCATTGCTGGCCAGAATATGCAAGTGCACCTGTTACAGGATGCAATACACCTACTTTCACTGTTTTTGGCTGTGCACCACCTACCAAGGGAAATGCCATCGCCGAAGCTGCGGCTGCTGACTGACCTATAAATTGACGACGTGAAGTCATGATGTGCTCCTTTGAAAAATTAATAAAAATTGGCTGATAACTCTTTAATAGCCCACACCTTGGCATCGATACTGCCCAGGCGAATGAACCAGTTCTATTGAACTGTCAATAGAACATTTAAACGCATTTTTAAATTTTAAGGGCAGCAACTGCCCAAAAATATCAGAAAAAGCGAAATTTAATTGGCAAGTTTCTATTTCAACATATCAGGCGCGAATGTGCGTGGCATAAATAACGCCAACTCAGGAAACACAATCACGCCACACAAAACGACCAGCATAGGAATGAGCATGATCATCGTGTCTTTTAGCGCGAACCTAAGCGGTACTTTGGCCACGGCACACGAGATCATCAGACACATCCCATAGGGCGGCGTGATCAATCCAAAAGCTAAAGATACGATACCTACGATTGCAAAATGCACAGGATGCATACCGACTGATTCAGCCAATGGCTGCAATGTAGTGCCAACAATAATGATGGCCGGAATAGCGTCTAAGAAACAACCCACAACCAAAAATGCACCAGCTATTAACATTCCTACGCCTATCACCCCCAAGCCCCAAGCTTGTACGTTAGAAAGCAACGCTTTAGGAATTTGATAGTAAGCCAGTAACCAACCAAATACAGAGGCTGTACCCACACAAAATAATGCTACGGCTGAAAGTCTGCCTGTATCTACGATTGCTTCCCATAACTGTGATGGCGACATTTCTCGATAGAAAAATAGCGATAACACAACGGCATAAATCACAGCAACAGCTGCAGATTCAGTAGCCGTGAAAAATCCTAACAAAATGCCACCTACGATGATGACTGGCGTCATCAATGCAGGAATAGAGATAGAAGCAGACTCCACAATCCCAGAAAATTTTGCTTTTGGATACACAGGATAGTTGCGGCGCTTTGCGTAAGCATGCACCGTCAACATTTGTGCCCCGCCTATTAGTAAGCCAGGAACAATGCCTGCCAAATACATGGCGCCAATTGATGTAGAAATTACTCCGCCCCATACCACCATCAAAATAGACGGCGGGATGATCACGGCCAGCACGGCAGAAACTGCAGTAATCGCAATCGAGAAAGACAAGTCATAACCTTCTTTCACCTGCGCATCAATAAATAACTTTCCTTGGCTAGCGGCGTCAGCAGTAGATGAGCCGGAAATACCAGCAAAAAATACAGAAAGTAGTACGTTGATTTGGGCAAGGCCTCCAGGGAAATGCCCCACTAGAGCGCGCGACAAACGCATCAATCGATCTGTGATGCCTCCCACGTTCATCAAGTTAGCCGTCAACAAGAAGAAAGGTACCGCTAACAAAATAAATGAGTTGTAGGACTTGAACATTTCATTGAACAAGACCATAGGAGACAAACGAGGCTCTATCAACAGTACAGGCAAGGCAGATAACCCAAGCGCAAAAGCTACTGGTACCCGCAGAATCAGTAAAAGGAAAAACCCACCAAACAACACCAACGCAGCCATGCCTGGCGATAAAACTACAGAGCTCATATTGTTCTTTTCTATTTCCTAAGAAATGCTAGGCAGACGACGCAGATCGCGCAAAGTACCGTCGATCAAAAATGCCAACCATAAGGCGCCGCATAGAGGCCAGGCAATAAAAATCCACCACATAGGCATGTCGGCCAATTCGGAAGACTGGTTCCAGCCAAACTGGGTAAATTCAATTCCCCAATATAAAACTACGGCAGCAAATGCAATGACAAATAGATTGCTCACCATCTTCAGCAGAAGTGATGCCCTGGGCTTAAGACTAGGCCAAACATCCACATCAAAGTGCAAACCCTCGCGCACCCCTACTGTTGCGCCGATCATGACCATCCATATGAACATGAATCGGCTCATTTCTTCAGTCCACATATAACGGGGAATCAGCTCGGTAAATCGCGAAAAAATCTGCAAACTGACGGGCACCATGAGTAACACCACGGTGACCGCCAAAATCCAAATTAAAAAACGGTGTATGCCGTCTAAAAGTTTTTGCATGTTTTATTTCAGGGCGTTGATCTTGTTATAAATAACTTCTGCACCCACCTCTTTGGCATAAGCGGCCATGACAGGCTCGACTAGCTTTTCCATCTGAGCACGCTCGGTAAATGTGATCATCTTTAACTTGCCTTCTTTGGCGTATTTATCCAATTTAGCCTGGTCCTCAGAAGACTCCACCTGGCGCCCATAGGCACCTGCTTCTTTACCCGCTTTGACAATGGCGTCTTGCAACTCTTTCGGTAACTTATTCAAAGTTTTGACAGAGAAGCACAAAGGGCGAATCGTAATGGCATGGCGTGTCATCAAAATATTGGGGCCCACCTCGTAAAACTTCATCGCCTCTACGCCAGCTGCTTCGTTTTCACCCGCATTGATCACATTGTTTTGAATAGCGTTGTAGACCTCGTTATAGGCAATCACGGTAGGTGCCATACCAATAGCACCGAATGTACGACTCCATATGGGAGCTCCCTGAACGCGTACCTTGAGGTTTTTCAAATCGGCAAGGTTAGTGGCTGACTTGTTTGAGAAGATATTACGCACACCGCCACCGGCATACCCGATCAACATCACCTCTGCTTTTTGCGCGACTTCGTCAGCAATGGGTTTGAGTAAATCTTGGTCTAGTACTTTGTTCCAGTGTGCAAGATCTGAGAACAGAAACGGCGCATCAATAAAAGGCGCCGCTTTAGAAAAAGTAGACATATGGGCAGGAGATACTATGGCATAGTCCACCGCCTTACCTTGATTCATGTAAGCAAAGTAGTCTTTTTCTAGGCCTAGTTCACTATTTTTGTGAATGACAAAGTTGATGGGCTTGCCGTAATATTTCTTGACCAATTCTTCAAAACGCACCATGGTCTTGGTGAAAGCATGGTCATCGCCAAATTGTGAAGCGCCATGCAAAGTGATGACTTGCTGGGCATAAGCCACTCCAGTAAGACTGGCGATGAGCAAAGCCCTAGATACGAATTTAAATAATTTCATACATGTCTCCTTATTCAGTTTTGTTACCAACAATAAGGATACGCGCAAGAAGTGCTTGACTGCACTAGGGTTTTTATGGTGATTCAGCGGTATTTAGGGCGAAAAACCTCATAAATTTCTCAAACCAACTCAGATATTTCTATTAGGTTCAAATCTGGATCACGCACATAGACTGACCTGATTTTTTGGGTGGCACCTGTCCTCATTACTGGTCCCTGCTCAATTGGCCAGTTTTGCGCTTTCAGTTGATCCACAACCTGATCTAACGGTATGGAAGAAATAAAGCATAAATCTAAGGCACCCGGCACTGGTAAATGTGCTTTTGGATCAAACTCCTTGCCGCGTACATGTAGGTTAATTTTTTGATTGCCAAACTTAAAGGCCTGTCGAGTAACTGGCGGAGTACCTCCTACAAAGCTCTCGAGTCTCATACCTAATATACGCGTATAAAAATCAATGCAAGCATGCTCATCGACTGTAGTGAGTACCAAATGGTCTAGATGACTTATCACGTTATTACCCCTTTTTTTTGCAAATATTAGCTCAGCAGGCATTGTTGAAGATATTTATAGTAAATAAAGCAATATGGTTTAAAGTGAGATTTATCTTTAAATATTACTTTTCAATTTATGCAGACCCTATCTCAATTGATCCAATCTCCCGGCCTTATTACTGCTCCGGGTGTTTACGATATGGTGTCTTTACGTTTGGCAGAGTCATACGGGTTTGATGCTTTATACATGACTGGATTTGGCACGGTTGCTTCTCACTTGGGCCTACCAGATGCTGGACTCGCAACTTATAGCGACATGCTTAATCGAGTGGCAACGATGGCCTCCATGTCTAAAACTCCTCTTATAGCGGATGGTGACACTGGCTACGGAGGCTTATTAAACGTTCAACACACCGTAAGGGGGTATGAACGTGCTGGGGCTGCTGCTATCCAAATTGAAGATCAAGAATTTCCCAAAAAATGCGGTCATACCCTTGGACGCCGCGTAATCCCAATGGATGATATGGTGCAAAAAATAAAAGTGGCTGTTGATTCCCGTAGTTCTCAAGATTTTCTGATCATTGCTAGAACAGACGCTCGAACCTCTTTGGGCCTAGATGAAGCACTCAGACGCGCTCAGGCTTACGCCCAAGCTGGAGCAGATATTTTGTTTGTTGAATCGCCTGAATCTATTGATGAAATGAAGCAAATAACAAAGCATGTCAATAAACCGCTTATCGCCAATATGGTAGAAAAAGGAAGAACCCCTATATTGAGTCAACAGGAGTTACTTGATATTGGTTACAAGATAGCTATTTTTCCAGTTACCTCGCTGTTAGCTTCTGTCCAAGCCATGTCAGATGTGTATCAAAACTTCAAAAACACTGGCTCTTCTAAAAATGGGACTACTTCGTTATACGACTTTACAGAACTTACGAAACTTATGGGATTTCAAGATGTTTGGTCTTTTGACGAGAAATATGGCGGACCTAGTCAGCCGAATAAATAAAGGATTTATATGATGTCTGTTTTAAAAACTTTATGCATTGCAATTGCATTTACATTCAACCTATATTTGATTGCGCAAGCACAAACACCCTATCCCAGCAAACCCATCCGATTAGTTGTTCCGTTTACCCCAGGTGGTGTAACAGATACCAGCGGACGATTAATCGCTGAACAACTTTCCAAAAGACTAGGGCAACAAGTTGTCGTCGACAACAAGTCTGGTGCATCTGGAAATATTGGCACTCAATTGGTGGCATCCGCAGAACCTGATGGTTACACCCTATTACTAGCCTTTGATGGCACGATGGTTATCAACCCTCATGTATTTGAAAAAGTACCTTTTGATACTCTGAAAGACTTTGCACCAATTGGAAAAATTGGCGATGCCGTATTGATTTTGGTGGCGCATCCAGGTCTTAATGCCAAGACGCTCAAAGAGGTTATTACTTTATCTCAATCTCAGAGTGGAGGCCTTTCCTATGGCACCTCAGGAACTGGCGGAACTCCTCACATAGCTGGAGAACTATTAAAACTTAAAACAAATGCCAATTTAATTCATATTCCATATAAAGGCGGCGGGCAAGCGATGATCGACGTACTAGGTGGCAATATTCCCTTGGTTTATACAGCTATTGCAGGTGCGATCCAACACGTCAAGTCTGGCAAGTTACATGCTGTAGCTGTATCGAGTGGCCAGCGTGCCAATTCATTACCGCAAGTACCTACATTTATAGAAAGTGGTATTGCTGATTTTGAAATTAATTCTTGGGTAGGGTTGATGGCACCCTCAAAAACTCCAAAGGCCATTTTAGATAAATTAAATACTGAGCTAAATGCTGTTTTATCTGACACGGATACTAGAGAACGACTCAATGCTTTAGGTATTACCGCCATGCCTGGTAGTGCACAAAAATTTGGTGACGAAGTAAAACGCGATTTAATTCGGTACGGGCAAGTTGTCAAATCTGCCGGAATCAAGTCAGAATAAAAAATTATAGATTTTTATAAACATAGGCCCTATGTTTTCTTTCATAGTCCAACGATTACTACAAGCTGTCATCGTGATGGTGTGTGTTGCATTTGTAGCCTTTCTATTGTTCCAATATGTTGGCGATCCTGTTCTTTTTATGCTTGGGCAAGACGCAACCGCGGATCAAATCATCGCTTTACGCAAAGATTTAGGACTCGACAGATCTTTTGTCATTCAGTTTTTCAACTTCTTAATCAATGCAGTCCAAGGAGAATTTGGAATCAGTTTGCGTCAAGGCGCGAAAGTTTCTAGGTTAATTGCCGAACGCTTACCAGCAACGCTTGAGTTGGCTTTTGTTGCTGCTGGTTTGGCTTTATTGGCTGGCATTCCCATGGGCGTTTATGCTGCTCTAAAACGAGACGCATGGATGAGTCAATTACTAATGACAGTCTCTTTGCTCGGCGTATCTCTTCCTACTTTTTTAATTGGTATTTTGTTAATTCTTTTCTTTTCTGTTTTGCTCGGATGGTTCCCCAGTTTTGGCCGAGGTGATGTCATTCGATTGGGGGGATGGAGCACTGGCTTACTCTCTGCCAAAGGCTGGCATCATATTATTTTGCCCGCCTTGACTTTGGCAATTTTTCAACTGACTTTAATCATGCGACTCGTCAGGGCAGAAATGTTAGAAGTTTTAAGGACTGACTATATTAAGTTTGCCCGCGCGCGTGGACTGTCAAATAGTGCCATCCATTTCGGCCATGCGCTTAAAAACACCTTAATCCCCGTCATGACTATTACAGGATTGCAACTTGGCGGTTTAATTGCTTTCGCCATCATCACAGAGACGGTATTTCAATGGCCAGGAATGGGTTTGTTATTCATACAAGCAGTCACCTATGCGGATGTCCCAGTCATGGCCGCGTATTTATGCTTAATTGCACTGATATTTGTAGTGATCAATTTGATTGTGGATTTACTTTATTTCGCCGTAGATCCAAGGCTTCGCATTGGTAATTTGGGTGGACGTTCAACATGAGGAATCCCATCGGCCATTGGCTCAACAGCGATATAGGTCATAGCTTCAAAGCATCTAAAACAGCCACAGGTGCCGCTGGCATCGCTTTTGTGTTTATTTTTTGCGCCATATTTGCCCAATGGGTTGCACCCACCAACCCCTTTGACCCCGCCAGCTTGGACTTGATGGATGCACGTCTACCACCCGCTTGGGTAGAAGAAGGTAGTCTCAAATATTTACTCGGTACCGATGACCAAGGACGAGATATCTTGTCGGCATTGATATATGGCGCACGTATTTCGTTGATAGTAGGAATAGCCTCAGTCGCGGTATCTTTGTGTGTGGGGGTGAGTCTAGGACTTTTGGCTGGATTCAGAGGGGGCTGGCTGGATACCTTCCTAATGCGACTATGCGACATCATGCTTTCTTTCCCAGCTATTTTGGTGGCCTTGCTTATTGCCGGTGTTGGCCGCGCCCTACTTCCCCAGGCAGATGAATCTTTGGCATTTGTTGTATTAATTGTGTCTATTTCACTCACGGGTTGGGTGCAATATGCGCGCACTGTGCGCGGAACCACTTTGGTCGAACGCAATAAAGAGTATGTACAAGCTGCCCGCGTCACGGGTGTAGCACCTTTCAGAATCATGGTGCGTCATGTTTTGCCTAATGTGCTCGGTCCTGTATTGGTCTTAGCCACTATTCAAGTAGCGACCGCCATCATTACGGAAGCGACTTTGTCTTTCCTGGGTGTTGGCGTACCTCCCACTTCACCTTCACTAGGAACGCTGATTCGAATTGGTAACGACTTTTTATTTTCAGGCGAATGGTGGATCACCATATTCCCAGGCCTCACCTTGGTGCTAATAGCCTTGTCCGTCAATTTATTAGGTGACTGGCTTCGTGATGCACTCAACCCACGCCTACATTAAAAATCTTCTCCTTATGCATACCCGAGCCCGTCGACCATGAACTTACTAGAACTCAAAAATTTGGTGGTTGAGTTTCCTAGTCGCCATGGAACCTTGCGCGCACTTGACGGTATTTCCTTTGAAATATCCCCTGGAGAAATTTTAGGAGTTGTTGGCGAATCTGGTGCCGGCAAATCACTCACTGGGGCGTCCATCATTGGGCTACTAGAACCCCCGGGACGCGTTGCTAGCGGAGAGATTATCTTAAAAGGCCAGCGAATCGATAACTTGTCTAACGACCAAATGCGCAGCATTCGTGGGCGCAAGATTGGCGCTATTTTTCAAGACCCACTGACATCGCTCAATCCTTTGTATTCGATAGGCAAGCAACTTACCGAAACTATTCAAACCCATATCCCTATGTCGGATGCCCAAGCCCGTCAACGTGCGATTGCACTATTGCAAGACACTGGAATTCCAGCGGCAGCTGAACGTATTGACCATTACCCGCATCAGTTTTCTGGCGGCATGCGTCAAAGGGTTGTCATTGCATTGGCCTTAGCCGCAGAGCCAGAACTCATCGTGGCGGATGAACCTACTACCGCATTGGATGTCTCGATTCAAGCGCAGATCATTGGATTGTTAAAGAATATTTGTAAACAAAAGGGGGCCGCAGTGATGTTGATCACCCACGATATGGGTGTGATCGCAGAAACCTGTGACCGAGTTGCAGTCATGTATGCAGGCCGTATTGTGGAGATAGGCCCTGTTCAGCAAGTTATCCACCAGCCTCAACATCCCTACACCGTCGGTCTGATGGCCTCCATTCCAGATATAGAAAATGACCGAGAACGACTCAACCAAATTGATGGCTCCATGCCTCGTTTAAATGCCATACCTGCGGGCTGTGCTTTTAATCCAAGATGCTCACAAGTATTTATCAAATGCAAACAGGCTAAACCTGAATTGAAAACGGTAGATGGTTTAACCCGCACCGAAGTCGCTTGTTGGCTACAAAGCGATTTAACAAGAAGTACTCTATGAACACTTCTAATTTATCTAGTTCCTCTAAAGACGCATTAGTTATTGCAAATGATTTAGCCAAAACATTTGATGTATCTGCCTCGTGGCTGACCCGCGCCATTGAACGTAAGCCACGTCAACTTCTAAAAGCAGTAGATGGCGTCAGCTTTCAGATCGAAAAAGGTACAACATTAGCCCTGGTCGGCGAGTCGGGTTGCGGCAAAAGCACAGTGGCGCGATTACTTGTTGGTTTGCACGAACCGACACGGGGCGGGTTTACCTTTGATGGACAAGATGCACACGCCGCTTTCAAATCTGATAACGCTAAAGCAATGCGTCGACGCATTCAAATGATTTTTCAAGATCCCTATGCGAGCTTGAATCCACGCTGGACAGTTGAAGCCATTGTTGGAGAGCCTTTGCATGAACATCAGCTTATTGAGGATGAAGGAGAACTTCAAGTCCGAGTCACCGAGTTATTGCAATCTGTAGGCTTGTCAAGCCAAGACATGTCTAAGTACCCACACCAATTTTCAGGCGGTCAACGACAGCGTATATCTATTGCCCGCGCGCTTGCTACTGCACCAGAGTTTTTGGTATGCGATGAGCCCACCTCTGCTCTAGATGTCAGCGTACAAGCACAAGTGCTCAACATCATGAAAGACTTACAACGTGCGCGCGGTCTAACTTATCTATTTATTTCACATAACTTAGCAGTGGTGAGGCATGTCAGTGACAAGGTAGGGGTCATGTATCTAGGGCAACTGGTGGAATTGGCTGATAAGCACAGCCTATTTAGCAATCCAAAACATCCGTACACCCGTATGTTGTTAGATGCCATCCCCAAACTCAAGGATACTGGGCGTGCACGAACACCGGTACAAGGCGAAGTACCGAACCCACTTAACCCTCCATCGGGTTGTGGTTTTCACCCGCGCTGCCCAATAATGAGTGCACGTTGCAAAATCGAACGACCTTCTCTAAAAACTATACAAGGCATTCAAGTCGCATGCCATGCAGTAGAGGAAGGTCGCCATTAATTTCAAGGCAACGTGTGAATTAAATTATTTCACATTGACGTAATACATCTTCGGCGCATCATTTGAGTTGTGCGACATCGTGACGTTTTGTTTCATAGCCCAAGGGCGCATTTGGTGATGCAGTGGGATATACAAAACTTCATCACGCGTCAAAGTCAAGGCTTCTTTGATGAGTGCGTCGCGTTTGTTTTTATCGGTCTCCCCCTTCATCGCTTCAACCAATGCGTCGATTTTGTTATTACTGGTTTTTGAAAAATTAAAACTGCCATCTGCACCTTGTGTTCGCGTCATCACCAATGATTGCAGTGTGTACTGTGCGTCGTAGTTAGCAACACCCCAACCCAACATATAAGCGCTTGAATCAAAGTTTTGTATTTTCGCTATGAAAGGACCAAAGTTCATCGCATTAAGTTTGGCTTTGATACCAGCCTTAGCCCACATATTGATAATCGCTTGGCAAACTTCCTCGTCATTTACATAACGGTTGTTAGGACAATCCAGCGTGAACTCAACCCCATTGGGGTAGCCAGCATCAGTCAGTAATTTTTTTGCCCCTTCTATATCTGTAGGTTGCACTTTGTCTAAGTCGGCAGAATATCCATTGACTCCTGGTGCAACCAGGATGCTCGCAGGCAAAGACAAACCACGCATGATGCTACGCTGAATCGCAACGCGGTCTATCGACATGCTCATGGCTTTTCGCACGCGGGCATCTTTAAATATATTTTTCCCTTTAGGCCCATACTTCAACTCTTCACTTCCTTGGTCCATCGCTAAAAAGATAGTCCGTACTTCAGGGCCATCGAGTACTGCGAGAGATGGGGTATTGCGAAGGCGGGCAACGTCTTGGGTAGGTAAGTCTGTCACGGCATCTACATTGCCAGATAACAAGGCAGCTATGCGGGTAGGGTCAGATTTGATAGGGGTGTAGACCACATCGGTCACATTGCCCTGTAACTTGTCCCACCAAGCCTTATTAGCAGTCATCACTAATTTTTGATCAGGCTGCCATTCTTTGATGATGTAGGGGCCCGTTCCGTTGGTGTTAGTTGCTGCATAGGTGATTTCTTTAGCTTTATAGTCTTGAATTTTTTCAGACTTGTTTTTTACACACCACGCCTTACTCATGATGAGAAATGTATTGAAATTATTTAGCAAAGTTGGATTGGGCTTGTCAGAGATCACATCTATCGTGAAGTCATCTATTTTTTTTATTTCTTTAATACC
>Ga0209596_1002070_pt1 | contig 16751 bp, 15 predicted proteins | sample M_130807_MF_Meta_FD_187314 | JGI IMG/M metagenome (GOLD analysis project Ga0209596, IMG submission 187314) | Freshwater microbial communities from Lake Montjoie, Canada to study carbon cycling - M_130807_MF_MetaG (SPAdes) (version 2) | ecosystem: Environmental > Aquatic > Freshwater > Lake...
AACTAAAAACTTTGGAAAGTCACAATTCCCACTTTAATAATCAGCGCTACAGTTACAAGTAGAAAAACCTTACGCACAAGTGTAGATCCGCCCTTTATTGCCAGCCGAGAACCCAGGATTGCCCCACATATATTGGCCCCACCAAGGACTAATCCGATCTGCCAAATAATGGCGCCATGAAAGCCAAATATAAGAAGCGCACCGATATTAGTTGCGACATTTACTACTTTTGCAATTGCAGAGGCTGTGATAAATGCATAACCTAGAGATGCCACAAGTACAAGTATTAAAAATGAACCTGTGCCGGGACCAAAGATTCCATCATAGAAACCAAGACCAAGACCAGCCAGGATGCAGATGTGAACCCGACGGTGTGAATGGTGTTTAAGAAGCTCGATTTTGCCTAAATCCGGTTTTAGCCATGTATATATCGCTACGAACACTAAGAGAATAAGAACTATGGGGCGCATGCTTGACGTAGGGATTCGCGATGCCAGTGTTGCCCCAACCGCCGAACCAACAAATGCCGGAAGCGCCATCGCTAGAAGTACCGAAGCTTCAGGTTTAATCTGTCTGCGATAGAGCGTGGCCGAACTAATTGTTCCAAAAACTGAGGCTAATTTATTGGTTCCAAGAAGTGTTGCCGTCTCTGTCTTGGGTAAGCCAATAAGAAGTGCCGGTACCTGAATTAGGCCACCGCCACCTGCAATGGAGTCTACAAAGCCGGCAAAAAAAGCGGCTAAGAAGAGAAAGAACGCTGTAGAGACACCTAAATCTAGAAACACGGATTACTTCAGAAGGTGCGTAATCGTCGCTACTGCTTGACCAAGGGCAACTTCCTGCTTGTCGCCACTTCTGCGCACTCGAACTTCAACATTTCCATCAGCCAGTGCCTTGCCAACAACGATAATAATCGGATTTCCAATCAGCTCAGCATCTTTAAACTTAACTCCAGCACTTGCATCTCGGCGATCATCTAGCATCACAGAAATTCCGATCGCTTCTAAATCCTCACCTAACTTAAGTGCGGTATCAAAGGGTAAATCCTCTTTGCCCGTGGCAACAATATGAACCTTTGCAGGTGCGATCTCGACTGGCCAGTTAAGGCCAATTGCATCACTTGTCTGCTCAGCGATTGCAGCTACTGCACGGGAGACACCAATTCCATAAGAGCCCATGGTGACAACCTGAGACTTTCCATTGTTATCAAGAACCGTCAAATCTAAAGCTTGTGCATACTTTTGACCCAGTTGGAAAATATGACCAATCTCTATTGCCCGGTCGATAATAATCTCTGTATTGCACTCTGGGCAGGCATCCCCAGCACGAACTTCGGCAGCTTCGACATATGCATTTGGAGTGAAGTCGCGGCCATTGACAACAAAGCGTGCATGTCGATCCTTTTTATTAGCACCGCTGATCCATGAAGTGCCAGGTGCTACACGAGGATCTGCATAGACGGTGATTCCAGATTTAGCTGCATCCTGAGGGCCGATATATCCCTTCACTAAATCTGGATAGTCAGCAAAGTCTGCCTCTTCAAAGACGCGCAGTTCGTGCACTCCGCCTAAGTTTTCTTGAAGCCTCTTTAGATCAACTTCGCGATCTCCAGGAACTAGAACCGCGATTGGTTTAGCATCGGCAACTAACATAATATTTTTCAGCGTATCGGCAGCCGTGTATCCCCCACCAAACTTTTCATTCATAACTGCAACAAGTGAATCAATCGTTGGCGTATTAGGGGTATCGAGCTCTTCAAAGGCTGGTATTCCAGTTGGATCGCCATTGGCAACTTTTGTCACCATAGCCTCAACATTTGCTGCATATCCACATGATGGACACAGAACATATGTGTCTTCACCGGTATCGCACGGGGCTAAAAACTCTTCTGACTTTGATCCACCCATTGCGCCAGATACGGCTTTAACTATGTTGTATTTGAGTCCTAAACGATTAAAACAACTGATGTATGCATCGCGGTGTTTTTGATAAGAAACTTCTAGCCCTGCATTATCGATATCAAATGAGTATGAATCCTTCATGACGAACTCACGGCCACGGATAATTCCACTGCGAGGTCGTGCTTCATCACGATACTTTGTTTGAATCTGATAGATAGACAGTGGCAAATCTTTATACGATGAGTATTCGCTCTTGACCATCAAGGTGAACATCTCTTCGTGGGTTGGGCCTAAAAGATAGTCTCCGCCTTTGCGATCTTGAAGACGAAAAAGTGATGGGCCGTACTCTTCCCAGCGATTCGTTGTCTCATATGCCTCACGCGGCAATAAGGCAGGAAAATGCACCTCTTGGAAACCTGCTGCATCCATCTCTTGACGAACTACGTTTTCGATGTTGCGAAGGGTTATTACGCCAAGCGGCAGCCATGAGTAAATACCTGCAGCAATTCGTCGAATGTATCCGGCACGAACAAGTAAGCGGTGGCTGGTGACTTCAGCATCGGCTGGATCATCGCGCAATGTACGCAAAAAAAGCGTAGACATTTTCAACATGGGGTGAGCCTATCCAACATCAACAGAGGGTTGACCCGAAGCAACGCCAGCTGCCTCCATTTCTTCGGCTAATCGCATCGCTTCTTCTATGAGCGTCTCAACGATCATCGCCTCAGGCACCGTCTTTATGACTACACCCTTAACAAATATCTGCCCTTTTCCATTCCCCGATGCAACACCAAGATCTGCCTCGCGTGCCTCACCTGGACCATTGACTACACAACCCATCACTGCAACGCGAAGCGGAACAGTCATACCTTCTAAACCTGCTTGAACTTTTTCGGCCAAGGTATATACGTCCACTTGGGCACGTCCACATGAAGGACATGAAACGATTTCAAGTTTGCGCTGTCGCAAATTAAGCGACTCTAAAATAGAGATACCGACTTTAACTTCCTCAACGGGTGGCGCAGATAATGAGACGCGAATAGTGTCGCCAATACCTTCAGCGAGCAAGATTCCAAATGCCGTTGCAGATTTAATCGTTCCTTGAAAAATCGGTCCAGCCTCAGTTACACCTAAGTGCAATGGATAGTCACATTGAGCAGCTAATAATCTATAGGCCTTCACCATAGTGACGGGGTCATGATGTTTTACTGAGATCTTTATATCGGAGAAACCATGCTCTTCAAATAGAGATGCCTCCCATAATGCAGACTCAGCTAAAGCCTCAGGAGTCGCCTTTCCATATTTTGCGAGTAATCGTGGATCTAAGGAGCCAGCGTTAACTCCAATTCGAATTGGAACTCCAGCATCTCCTGCAGCCTTAGCAACCTCTTTAACCTTGTCATCAAACTGCTTAATGTTGCCTGGATTAACGCGCACCGCGGCGCACCCGGCATCGATGGCGGCAAAAATATATTTTGGCTGAAAGTGAATATCGGCGATAACTGGAATCTGAGACTTCTTAGCAATCTGAGCAAGGGCATCGGCATCATCTTGACTTGGAACTGCCACGCGAACTATTTGGCAGCCGGCCGCAGTTAATTCGGCGATCTGCTGCAACGTTGCATTGACATCTGAAGTTAGTGTTGTGCACATAGATTGAACGCTGACAGGTGAGTCACTGCCTACTCCAACTTTTCCCACCATCATCTGCCTGGTCTTACGGCGTGGAGCCAGTGTTGGCGGTGGGGCGCTTGGAATACCTAAATCAACCATGTGGGTATTCTGCCGTATTAATTGGCAGAGCGCTAAAGATTAAGAAGTACTGGATTTACAATGTCGGCTACGAGAAGCAGCACAGTGAGCGCTGCCAAAATCACAAAGACCACCATTGTTATTGGGGTAAGGGTGGTCACATCGATTGCAGCAGGTCGTGCGCGTCCGCGCAAACGGGCGATAAAGGCTCGAATCTCATCAGCGATCGCCACTGCCATATGCCCACCATCTAGCGGCAGGATCGGCAGCAAATTAAATAGGCCAACAAATATATTTAAACTTGCGATAATTAATATGAAGGTAGCAAAGCGCTCCATTGGTGAGCGTTGGCTATTGCTCAATGTCTCACCGGAAACTCGTGCGACTCCTACTACTCCCACTAATCCATTGGCATCACGCTTGTCACCATTAACGGTCTGGCCCCATAGCGCCGGAATCTTGCCCGGAAGTTTTGCCAGTGATGTAACGCTCTGGCTCAAGAAGTCACGAGTCACAAGACCAGCGTTCTTAAAGGAGGTAACAACTCCCGTGCGCTTAAGTCCAATATCGCTGATGATTCCAAGAATAAAGCGATCGGTACCGTCAACGGTTTCAAGTTTAGGGGTAGCAACTACAATCAAATCCTGTGAATCACGTTTAATTCCTAAAGTGAGTTCCTTGCCATGAGAGTTTCTAATCTTTAATACATCGACATACCAATCGGTGACTTTAACGCCGTTGATAGAGGTAATCTCATCGCCGACTTCTATGCCGACGTTCTGTGCAACCGATCCCTTAACAACTTCACTCACAACTGGAAGAAGTTGGTTGGTGCCAATTCCTGCAAAGAGTACAAAAAGTAATAGGTAGCCAAGAACAAAGTGTAAAAATGAACCCGCGCCTAAGACAATAAGTTTGCGACCAGAAGTAGCGGAATAAAAAGCTCGATCTTCTTCACCCGCGGGCATGACATCTCCCGGCGTCATTCCTTCAATCTTGCAGTATCCGCCAGCGGGAATTGCCTTGATTCCAAACTCAGTCTCACCGCGACGTATCGACCAGAGACGCTGTCCAAAGCCTAAGAAAAACTCTGAGACCTTCATGCCAAAGCGTCTGGCCATGATGTAGTGGCCAAACTCATGGAGCATTACTGAGAGCAGTAGCGCCACAACGAAGGAGAGAATTCCAAATATCTGCATTATGGTGCCAATCGTAATAGGTGTTCGTTGGTCCTTATTCGTGCATCATCTTCGATAGCACTGACATCGGCTAAATCACGTAACACAACGGCGGCACCATTGTCGAAATCGCTCACAACGGCCCCCACTACGCTCACAATGGATGAGAACGCTAAAGAGCCTGCAAGGAAAGCATCAACAGCTACTTCATTGGCGGCGTTGAAAATTGCAGGAAGTGCACCTGAAACTTGACCGCAATGGCGTGCTAAATCAACTGCTGGAAATCTCACCGCATCGATGGGCGCAAAACTCCAGTTGTGCGAAGAACTCCAGTCGATAGCCTTCGTTGCACTCTCTAAGCGATGCGGCCAATTGAGGGCATAAGCAATTGCGCCTTTCATATTAGGCGGACTTGCTTGAGCAATTGTGGAGCCATCGTTGAACTCAACCATCGAATGGACCACAGATTGCGGATGAATGACAGCTTCAATCTTTTCATAGGCCATTGAAAATAAATGATGGGCCTCAATAATCTCTAAACCTTTGTTGACTAAGGTCGCTGAGTTAATAGTTACGACTGCGCCCATGCTCCACGTAGGATGTGCAAGGGCATCACTAATACTGACGCTGCTTAAATCGGCGCGATCTCTAAATGGTCCACCACTTGCCGTCAAAATTAATCTGCTTATTTCACTATCTTGTCCAGCCTGCGCACACTGCCAAATCGCACTGTGCTCAGAGTCAACAGGAATTATCTGGTTGGGCTTGGCTCGCTTCATTACTAAATCGCCACCGGCAACTAAGGACTCTTTATTAGCAAGAGCCAAAGTATTGCCAGCATCTAGGGCCGCAAGCGTTGGCCCCAAACCAATAGATCCGGTTATTGCATTGAGGACTATGTCGCATTCAATGGCTGCAATCTGGGTCGATGCAAGCCGACCGTCGATGACCGTTACCCCAGGAAGTCCATCCCTGATCACTGCAGAGTTATTTACTACACCTACATACTTAACCTTAAATTTTTTCGCTTGTCCAATAATCAGCGCTGGGTTTTTTCCAGTCGAAGTCAGCGCGATGACCTGAAAAAGATCGGGGTTAGTGGCGATGATTTCTAAGGCTTGAGTTCCAATGGATCCTGTAGACCCAAGAATTACTACTTGATGCATCTATCGATCCAAAAGATTTTGTGCTGGTGAATAAAGCTCACCTGAACGGCGTTTAGCAATTGCGCTGAGCGCTTCAAGGACAACGCGGTTAGCTAAAATCGCAGTGATATCGGCGCTATCAAAGGCTGGTGCAACTTCAACAATATCTATTCCAACTATTGGCAGCTCTAAACAGATTCGACGAACCGACTCCAGAAGTTCACGGCTTGTCATTCCCCCAGGTTCAGGAGTACCAGTACCTGGAGCCATTCCTGGATCAACGACATCGATATCTACTGATAAGAAAACTCCATCGCATTCATTAGTCAAGATCGCAAAGGATTCATCGAGGACTGTATTTAATCCACGGTTGTGAATCTCGGTCATCTCATATGAACGCATTCCTTGATCGCGCATCCAATCGAGGGTCTTTGAATCCGGCCAATAACCGCGCAAGCCCAGTTGCAAGAAACGATCACCACGCACTGTTCCAGTATCAATTAAACGTCGCATAGGAGTTCCATGACCAATTAGGGCGCCAAATTGATCCTCGCCAGTATCGGCATGTGCATCAAAGTGAATCATCGAAATCTTTCCTAGACCTCGGTGACGCGCAATTCCTGCAACATCGGCCGATGCAATGGAGTGATCTCCACCCAAAATAACAGGGATTGCACCTGCACGTGAAATTTTTTCTGTAGCAGCTGCTAAGACTTCTAGAGATGCGACAAGGTCTCCCCCTGGCATTAACAAATCTCCGGCATCAACGACCTTCATCGCCTTCAATGCATCGATTCGCAGCGCTAGATGAGGACGCTCACCATCGTGCGGAAGATAATCTCCGCCCCGAATTGCTTGAGGTCCAAACTTTGCACCCGAGCGATGTGAGGTTCCGCTATCTATCGGAGCACCAACAATGACAACATCGGCATCGGCAAAAGTTGAGGCGATATCTAAATCACAGCGCTCGATTCCAAGAAAAGTAAAATCAGGGCCGTACATATTGCCGTGGTTTGTCATTGTTTAAGGATAGGCGTAAAGCATTAAGAATCGAAACCCGCGCAGTTGTGAAATTGTGCGTGTCAGCCGACTCCTAGATAGCTCTCTTGTACACGTGGATCAGCCAGAAGGTCACTAGCTTTACCTGAGAGCACACAATGGCCAGCCTCTAAAACATAGGCGTTCTTAGCGATAGTTAAGGCGGCATCGACATCTTGATCAACCATCAAGATTGAAGTTCCAGATTCGGCGATGCTAGGAAGAGCTTGAATAATCTCATCGACGACAACGGGTGCAAGGCCAAGAGAGAGCTCATCGATAACAATTAAATTCGGCTTACTCATCAGGCCTCGAGCGATAGCGCACATCTGCTGTTCGCCACCGGACATGCTTCCAGCAATCTGATTAAGACGTTCGCCAAGGCGCGGAAATAAGTCAACAACGTGATCTACACTTGTCTCTTTAGTGCGCCATGCACCAAGGATTAGATTTTCCCGAACAGTTAAGCCAGGAAATAATCGACGACCTTCGGGCACATGGGCGATTCCACGCGAAACAATCTCTTCAATCGACTGTCCCTTAATACTCTCTCCCAGAAAATCTACTGATCCAGACTTCACCGGAATCATTCCCGTAATTGCGCGCAGCAAAGTAGTTTTTCCAGATCCATTTGGACCAACCAAAGCTACGATCTCATTTTCACCAACGGCTAAATCGATCTCCCATAGAACTTGAATTCGGCCGTATCCAGCTGAAAGCTTCTTTACTTCAAGCATTAGGCATTTCCTTTCTGACGCTTTGCATATCGGTGACCTAGATATACCTCGATCACACGCGGATCTGCCAATACTTCACGTGGGCCGCCCTGCATTAATACTTTGCCTTGAGCAAGTACAAGTACTCGATCACTAACGGCCACGATCGCCTTCATTACATGCTCAACGACAATCACAGTTGTTCCGCGCGCTTTTAGTTTTCGAATTAACTCAAGGCTTGGTTCGATTTCAGTGGGACGCAACCCTGCCATCACTTCATCAAGTAGAAGCAGCCGGGGTTTAGTAGCTAAGGCCTTTGCGAACTCAAGTCGTCTGATATCTGCAGTAGATAGCTCTCCTGGCATTCGATCACCAGAACCGCCAAGTCCAACCTCTTCTAGAATCGCTTCGGCCTGTTCAAGAGCTACCGACAGGCGATTAGTTCCATGTGACTCATACATAATTCCTACTGCAATATTTTGACGAACAGTCATACCGTTAAACGGTTTAACGATTTGAAAAGTTCGCGCAACACCGGCACGAGCTATATTCCAAGGAGCTTGACCTGTCATATCTTTTCCATCAATCAAGACTTGTCCTGACGTAGGCTTAATATGCCCAGTAACTAAGTTAATAAAGGTACTTTTACCGGCGCCATTTGGCCCGATGACTCCAAGAATCTCGCCCTGATTAACGCTAAAAGAGACATCAGAGACGGCATCCAAGGCACCGAATCGGCGACCAAGTCCACGAGTCTCCAAAATTGGAACGGTGCTCATAGTCGATACCTCCGAATATTTGCTAGCAGTGAATAGTTCTTTGTTCGACGTCCTTCACGAATGTAGTTAACTAATCCCTGAGGTATCAAAATCACGGCCAGAATGATGATGCCACCTAAAATGAAGGTGTGCATATTTGTAAAGTGCTCGCGCAAATACTCTGAGATAAATTGCAGTCCGAGCGCACCTAACAATGGTCCAACAACCGTTCCACTTCCACCGATAACCACCATCATGATCATCAGAACGGTTATCTCTACATCAAAGAGGCGTTCTGGGAAGATCGTGACCTGCTGAAATACATAGCTGGCTCCAACCATTCCGGTAATGAAGGCCGATAGTGAGTAGGCCATAACTTTGCTGCGAACAGTGTTGATTCCAACGGCAGCAGCCGCATCTTCATTTTGATGTATAGCTCGTAATCCATAACCAAACTTATTGCGCGATACAACTGTTCCCACTGCAAGTGCAAAAAGAGCTAGAGCTAAAAATAGGAGGTAAAAACCGCCGTCGCCCAAATACTGTGTCTTTGCAAATGTGCCGGCGATAGGAACACTGATTCCGGCTCCCCCACCAGTGATATCTGGCAAGTTAATAACAACTTCACGCATGCCTTCGGCGACACCTAGAGTTGCAATTGCAAAGTAGTGACCTTTAAGTTTTAGCAGTGGTTGGCCAATAATGACGGCGAAGACAGCACCAAAGAGTCCGCTGAGCGGAAGAGCTAACCAAAAACTAAAATGAAGATGCAGCATTACAGCGGCGGTAAAATAACCGCCCATTCCGAAGAATACGACTTGTCCAAAAGATGCATATCCCGTAAAGCCACCAATAATGTTCCAAGCCTGTGAAAGCGCAATGAACATAAAGATTGTTGAAACAGCGCGCAATTCGCCACCAGGAAGAGTGGATTTAAAGAAAATTGCGCCTGCGACGACAACTAGGACGAGCAGACCCTCAAGCAAAGTTCGCTTAAAGCCATTCACGGACTTCAAAGCTTTAAGCGTAGACATTAGATCTCCACTCTCGCTGCATAAAACGCCTTACCCACAAGGCCATTTGGCCTGAAAACAAGGACGATGATGAGAACTAAAAAGGCGATCGCATTGACCCATGTTCCAGACAAGTATTGACCAGCCCATCCCTGTACTAATCCCATCAATAAACCACCTACCAAAGCACCATACATATTGCCTAGGCCACCAAGAACGGCGACAACGAAGGCCATCAACGTGAATTTTCCAGCCTTAGATGGATCAAAGGTCTCAATGGTTGCAATCATCGTTCCTGCCATTCCGGCAAGTGCTGCAGAGATTCCAAAGGTCAAGGCATATACGTGTCGTGCACGAATACCCATGAGCCGTGCTGCACCGCGGTCCATACCGGTTGCCATGATTGAGATACCGGTTCGAGTGTGTTTCACGAATGCTACGAGGGCAAATGTAATAACGATTGCTAGCAAGAAGGCTAATAATCGAACCAGTGGAATTCTGATATTTCCAACCTCAAAGCTATTGCTGCCATAAGAGGTTTGGATACTTCTAAAATCTGCGGTGAAGAAGAGATTCATCCCCTGAATTAAAATCATATTGATTCCAAATGTCAGAAGCAGGGTGATAAATACGGGTCCATTAACAATAAGGTTAATGAGAAAGCGCTGGAAAATATAGCCAACGCAAAAGAGAACGGCAGCAGAGATAAACATCCCTAAAAAGGGATCGAGTCCAAGCCAGCCTTGAATCTCCCAAGCGATGTATGCACCAAGAATTACAAATGCACCGTGACTTAAGTTAACGATATTCATGATGCCCCACACCAGAGAGAACCCCACTGCCACTAGGGCCAGGAGTCCTCCCTGGAGTAGACCATAAGCCGTAACTTGGAGGAATGTATCCACCGATTAGCGACCTGTAACGATATTACTTAACATATGGCCAAATCATCTTTGCCTGTGCAATGGAACGTGGCCAGACTGTAATGATTTTGCCCTTTTGAATTTGAATGACAACCATTGGCTTGAAAGTATTTTGCCCCGTGGAGTCAAACTTAATCCGACCAAAGAATGACTGCACATCTAGAGCTGCAAGTGCGGTCTTGATCTTCTCTGCGTCTGCAGATTTAGTCTTTTCAATAGCTAAGACCATTGCTAAGCAAGCAGCACTGGCTTCAGCGTTGTGATAAGTCGCTTCGTGACCAAACCGTGCCAAGAACTCAGAAGCGTAGTTACTCGCCTTTCCGAAGTACTTCTCTTGACCTTTGACTGTTGAGCTCCATTGGCTTGATCCCAAAACGTTTTCAGCTAAAGGTCCAAGCGTGGATGCGAAATCTAGAATTGGAGGTGCAACGGTCTCAGCAAAGGACTTAGGGGTTATCCCTAACTCTTTGGCCTGCTTAATCATGGCAACACCTTCTACAAAGTGAACTGAACCAAGAATGACATCTGGCTTATCAGCTTTGATTTTATTGAGTGCTGCGCTGACATCTGATGTTGCATTTGGGAAGTACTGCGGTCCGATAACAGTAAATCCAAGTGCTGTAGCTGCCTTCATTCCACCGGCAGTAACTGTCTTTGAGAAGCCGTCATCTGCAGAGAGAAAAGCCATTGTTACTGGCTTTGGTTTTGCCATTTCAGCAATCGCCCTAACCATGCTCGTGGCATATTCGCTTGCAGGTGACATTACGTTGAAGGTACGTGTGTAACCCTTATTAAAGATTGCATCATCTGCACCACCTGAATCCACCATCGTCTGCTTATTGAGCTCTACAACTGCGGCCTGCGCGTTAACGTTTGCAGAGCCATATGAACTCAAAATCAATTTAATACCTTTATCGTTGAACTTTGAAAGATTTTGGGCTGCTAAGTCAGGCTTTGATGTGTCATCTTGAAAAACAATCTCAATCTTTTTCTGCTTGCCACCAATAGTTGCAGTACTGAGAGCATTAACTTTTTCCTGACAGAATTGATAACCTTCTTTTGTCAGTAATCCTTCTTTAGCTAAAGAGCCGGTCAATGGAACCGATGCACCTAATGTAATTGTTACTACATCAGCGGCACTGGCTGCGGGTATTGCATTGATTCCAAATACAGCTAAACATGACGCTGCAATAATCGCAGCGCTAGTACGAGGGGTTTTCTTCATATTTCAAACTCACTTCCTTGGGAGTTAATTAATTACCGTGAAAGTAATACCAACGCCACAACAAGTGAACACAAAACCCGAGAGGTACCCCTACAGTTTCCGTAAAACCGGACAGAGTTTAAGAATCAAAACCTAAGCCCAAAGCATCTAACAAACGAAGCCATGCATTGCGCTTACCCTGATGCTCATCGGCTCTGTTAATCGACCACTGCGTCAGGCGAATAAAGATAAATCTCAACGGCTCAGGTGGGAATGGAAAAGGCTTTTTTCGAACCATCTCTAGGCGAGTACGTTCGTTATCGACGTTATCTAAAAGATCGAGCATGACTTGGGCACCAAAACGAGTAGAGCCAACACCAAGTCCGGTATATCCCATCACATAGGCAACCCGACCGCCAAAGGCCTTGCCCCAAAATGGTGAGAAGCGCGAACACGTATCAATTGCTCCACCCCACCCGTGTGTGAACTTAATTCCCTTAAGTTGCGGAAAAGTCTCCAAGAAAGCTTGTGCTAAGTGGGCATAGGTTTCGGCATCTGACTCATACTCTTGGCGCACTTTGCCGCGGAAGTTATAGATCGCGTCATAGCCGCCCCATAAAATTTCATTATCTTTTGTCATTCGATAGTAATGGAACTGGTTACCAGCATCGGATAAACCTTCGCGCTCATTCCAGCCAATTGATTCAAGTTGCGCGGGCGTCAGCGGCTCTGTAACTAATTGAAAATCATAAACAGGTACAACATATTTATGTGCACTACGAACAAGAGATTTAAAAACATTGGTCGCTAACGCAACTTTTTGTGCATACACGCTTCCATAAGGAGTATGAACAATCATTCCATTGTTGGTTCGCTCTAACCACTCCACATGGGTATTTTCAAAAATTCGCACTCCCAGCGAAATACTGGCACGCTCTAATCCCCACACTAAACGAGCTGGATCAACTAGGGCCGTTCCATCTGGATCCCACAGAGCTCCTTTATAGAGCGGAGATTTAATTCGAGCTTGAACTTGATCTTGTGTTAAGAGCTCTACGTTGTCACCAAACGAATTTCGCAGCTCTGCCTCTTCAACCATTCCAGCCATCTGCCACTCTTCAATAGCAACTCGCAGTTCTCCATTCCATTCAAAGTCGCATTCGATGCCGTATTTTTTAATAGTGGCTTCAATACCATCAAGATTTTCGCGGCCCATACGTTCAATGATGGCCATCTCATCTTTAAAGCGGCTATAACCATTCATAAATCCATGTGTGAGTGTGTAACTACAAAATCCACCATTTCGCCCTGAGGCTCCTGCACCGGTTTCACGTTGTTCTACAAGAATGACTTCGCGCTCTGGGTTTTGTTCTTTGGCTAAAAGCGCCGTCCACAAACCGGTATAGCCAGCGCCGACGATGCATAAATCCGTGGTGACATCACCAATCAACGTTGGATGTGGCAGTGGTTCTAGTGGATCCTCATCCAGCCAATATAAAGCTGGCTGCATATGGGATAAGTGTTTAAGAATGGAAGGGTCGATGGTTGCCATCGCGCTATCCGGCCTTGACCGGAATCACCCCTTCAATCACATCTCAGAGTTGGCCCGGGTCCTCCGGAACCTAACCCCATAACGCAGGTCTTCTTATACAAACCTGTGGTTCGCTATGGTTATAAGAGGGTACTTTACCGCGCTTTTTTACGATTGACGAGTTGCCCCGCTATGACAATTGCTAAAGCTAAGAAAAACATCGATGAGCCTATGACGTTGGCTTGGGCTGGAATTCCACGGGCGGCGGCTACATAGACAAATTTCGGAAAAGTGATGAGTGTTCCAGAGTTGAAGTTAGTAATGATGAAGTCATCGAAAGAAAGCGAGAATGCCAGAAGCGCAGCCCCTGCAATTCCAGGTGCGACTAATGGCAGTGTTACGCGGCGGAAAGTCTCAAGCTCATTGGCGTAAAGATCCATCGCAGCTTGCTCAAGTCGCGGATCAAGGCTTGCAATACGTGCCTTAACGGTGACCACTACGAATGAGATACAAAACATGACGTGGGCAATGACTGTTGGCCAAAAACCAGGATTAATTTTAAAGACCAGAAAAAGCGAGAGTAGCGATGCACCCAAAACAATTTCAGGGGTAGCCATAGGTAAAAAGATAAGTAGGTTTGAGCTAGAGCGACCTTTGAATTGATATCTGCCAATTGCAAAGGCAATCATTGTCCCAAGAATTGTTGCAAATGTTGTTGCTAGTAGACCTATTTTTATGGAGTTGCCTAATGCGCTGCACACTTCTGGCGCACCACACGGGTTCTTCCAATTATTTAAGGTGAAGCCCTTCCAAATCAAATTACTTTTTCCTGAGTCATTAAATGAAAATGCAAAGGTATAAGCAACTGGAATAAAGAGATAAGTGAAACCAAAGATCATATAGATGCGCAGTAAGTTGCGACCAAACCAGCGCGAGAGACGAGCTTTAAAGGGAATTGTTGGAATCGATGCATCCTTGATTTTTGTGCTCATACCAACTCCTCCGTTCCCGCTTTGCGAATATAGAGGGTGACAAGAATGAGAATCGCGGCCATCAAAGTAAATGAAAGCGCCGCCGCAGTCGGATAATCGACAATCTTAAAATATCGTGACTCAATTACATTGCCGATCATTTTGGTATTAGGGCTACCCAAAATTGATGCATTCACATAATCACCGGCAGCTGGAATAAAGGTCAACAAAGTTCCAGCCACAACACCGGGCATCGAAAGTGGAACCGTGACCCGACGAAATGTAGTTAATGCATTGGCATATAAATCACCTGAAGCTTCAATCGTTCGTGGATCTATTCGCTCTAAAGATGCATAAAGTGGCAAGGTCATAAAAGGTAAGAAGTTATAGGTCATGCCCGCAACTACCGCAACTGATGTGGATGTAATCGTTGTCTGTTGTCCCAATAAATGCAGAGTTCTAAGCGTTGGAACAACAAAGCCTTCTTCACCCAGAATCTGCTTCCAAGCAATAGTACGCAGCAAGAATGATGTGAAAAAGGGTGCAACTACCAACACCAGCAGAATATTTTTAAATTTTCCAGATTTAAATGCGATCGCATAAGCAAGCGGATAAGCAATTGCCAGCGCAAAAATGGTTGAGAGGGTTGCAAAGATAAATGAGCGCGCAAACTGTTCACGGTTATCGAGAAAGGCATGTAGGTAGTTGCTAAATGCGAACGTCTGCTCATATTGCCCAGTGTCTCCACCTGAGATTGGAGTTTCAGTAGAGGTTTGTGCAAGATTGACGATTGGTAGAATGAAAAAAGTAAAGAGAAAAGCAAAACCTGGAAACAGAAGCAGGTAAGGAACACGAACCTTTGGCAAGGTAATGTTCATTACTCGTCGATCTCCTCGGGGTTAACTTCGGTGCCAGCCTCAATATCTTCATCTCCACGAAGGCCAAAAGTAAAGCTTGGCTCCCACGAAATGATTACTTCTTCACCCTTGTTAAATGGTGGGACTCCATCGTCATTTTGTTCAAAGACCATGAGCTCTTGTCCCCATGGCATTGCAACAACATATTGTGTACTCACCCCGATGTAGGAAACATCTTCAATGCGTCCACCAGCAAGTGTATTTCCACGAACCGCAGTGCCCGTACGTGAAATTCTAAACTTTTCAGGACGTATGCCAGCATACAAAGAAGTATCAACGGCATGGCTGCGTGATTTAGGCATCGAGATTTTTTGGCCAAAAAGGTCGATAACTAAATTATCGCCATCATTGCCATCAATCTTGCCCTTAATTAAGTTGGACTGACCTAAGAAATTAGCAACAAATGCGGTCTCAGGATCATCATATAAATCGGCAGGTGAACCCATTTGCTCGATCTTGCCTTCATTCATTACCGCGATGGTGTCAGCCATAGTCATAGCCTCTTCTTGATCATGGGTAACGTGAACGAAAGTAAGGCCTACCTCGCGCTGAATCCATTTAAGTTCGATCTGCATCTGACGGCGAAGCTTCAAATCAAGTGCACCTAATGGCTCATCCAGAAGTAGTAGCGCCGGACGGTTCACTATGGCGCGTGCAAGTGCGATGCGCTGCTGCTGTCCGCCCGACAGCTGTGTTGGTTTGCGTTCAGCTAAATGCGGAAGTTCGACCAAGCTCAGCACTTTATCTACTTGTTCTTTGACATCTTTTATCCCACGTCGGCGTAAGCCGAATGCGATATTTTCAAAGATTGTTAAGTGTGGAAAAAGTGCGTAGTTCTGAAATACCGTATTGATGGGACGCTGGTAAGGACGTGTTGTCGTGATGTCCGTTTCACCCAAATGAATACTTCCAACTGTAGGTTCTTCCAACCCTGCGACCATGCGAAGGGTTGTAGTTTTGCCACAACCCGATGGTCCAAGAAGTGCAAAGAAAGATCCCTTCGGAATCGTCAACGTTAAATCATCGACGGCTTTGAAGTCGCCGTATGACTTGGTAATTCTCGTTAAACGTAAATCCCCACGCGCAGTAATTGGATCACTAGACACTAGTTGCCTTGTGCCTTTTGAAACGCCTCGGACCACTTTGTCTCTTCATCAGGAGTTAATGAACGGAAGACCTGTAGACGAGATGCGGTCTTTTCCGTTGGGAAGATGTATTCACTCGTTGCAAGCTCTGGTGCAATCTTTTCCATCTCGGCCTGTGCACCCTTTACTGGGCATACATAGTTGACGTAAGCGGCAACTTCGGCGGCAACTGCTGGATCATAATAATAGTTGATCAACTTCTCGCCATTGGCTTTGCCAGTAGCCGATGCCGTTGAAGGAATCATCAAGTTATCACCTGAGATAGTTCCACCGGATTCAGGGATTGCAAAGTCAAACTTGCCTGCATTCTCACTAGAAAGTATGAACATGTCACCCGACCAACCAATAACAGCGGTTGCATCGCCAGACGTTAAATCTTGAGCGTATTCATTGCCCTTGACTCCACGAATCCATCCATCTTTAATCTTCTTGGCCATAAAATCAACCGCGTTCATAAACTGTGCTTCGGTTACTTTTGTAATATCCACGCCCTGTGCCATCAAAATAACACCAATGGTGTCGCGCATTTCAGTTAGGACGACAATCTTTCCCTTATTTT
>Ga0209596_1002072_pt1 | contig 16740 bp, 25 predicted proteins | sample M_130807_MF_Meta_FD_187314 | JGI IMG/M metagenome (GOLD analysis project Ga0209596, IMG submission 187314) | Freshwater microbial communities from Lake Montjoie, Canada to study carbon cycling - M_130807_MF_MetaG (SPAdes) (version 2) | ecosystem: Environmental > Aquatic > Freshwater > Lake...
CCAGTAATCCTGCTGTTGTGCCGACGGCGGCAGTTTCGCCAACCCCACCCAGTAACGCCGCTACCGATAAACAAGCCATTATAATCTCCTTGCGTAAGTTTCGCTATACTTCGTATAACCCGTGCGGGATAGTATTGCCCCAAGCCTAGGGAAAGCCGCCGGTGCGTGATACATCACCCAAGCGCACTCTCCCTTCAATTGCTCATTAACATAGCTAATCAACTTCATCGCATTACCTGCCTTCCGATATTCCGGTTTCAGATACAGCGCATCTTCCATGCCTGTCACGAGTGACCGCCGCTGGTGCGAACGAACAATGAAAATGGTGCAGTAACCCACCAGCGTCCCTTCATCTCTCATCGTAAACACCCGCAACTTATTCAACCGTTCTAAGTTCCTATAAACCTCCATATCTACATCCAGCGGCCAGTCTTTAAAATCTTCATGCGCCACTGTCTCATCATGGAGGAGCATCAGGGGAATAATATCCTTCTCTACTTCCGCCGCCGTTTCCCTCTGCATGTCCAAGCGATGCTTGTCAGTATCTTTTTTGTAGTCCATAAACTCAGCGTGAGATACTACATCATCTGTTTTTCGTCGCCGTTCTTCCATTTTGCCACCCATTTTTGTTTTATTAGAAAGATGTAGCGGCGGTGTAGGTGATACTGAATTCAATGCGGCTTGTGTTTGTCCACGCAGCAGGAACGGCAGCACCAACGGCGTTTGCATTTGCCAAGTAAAGCACCGCTTTTGTACCGGCATTCTCTATACGAACAGATGCTGAGTAGTAACTGGTTCCAGTAACTAGCAACCACGCAGTTCCAGTTTCATACATGCCTAGTGTAGTGTCCGCTGCCACTGGCAAATCAAAAGTGTAGTAACCGGTGCCAAGTGTTGTAGTGTTCCCGAACGCAAGGACAAAATTGTATGTAACCCGTTGTCCTCTACGGCTGTATGCCCCGGCGATAGTGCCGTTGCCAATAGCCGGAGCAACTACTGAGGCACCCCAAGATGTAGTGGTTGCAAGGTTATCCACATGGTTGTTGATTCGGATAACAGTTGTGTCAGTGTCTCCCGTCCCCACTTGCCTATTATTGAGAGCGGTTACTTTTTCAGCTAGTTCAAGGCCACTAAATGCTCTACCGGGAACAGTTTCAAGCACCAAGTTGTCAATCGTAATATCAGCAAGTCCTCCGGCAACTGTTGAAATGATCGGCTTGTCTATGTTGTTGTAAGCAAATAAATTAGCTACTCTAACCCCATAAGACTTATTGCCAGCGGCAGTGCTGCGCTTGGTAATTCCAAAGACAATAGAATCTTCCGTAGATACTTCATATTCACCACCTTCAATAACAAGAGATTTTACACTTGTAGCAATGATGTGGTATTTGCAACGATCAAAATTATTATCAATGAATCGGTGACTAGTCCCCCCATCGTCATAAATGCCAACTCCGTCCGAGAGGAACCCGTTGTTAGCAATGGTGATCTTGTTGGTGAAGTTAGCAGATGCTGCACCATTCTTATCCGTCCCGTTAACAAGCCAGATGCAAGCGCCATTGACTGTGAACGCATTAAGTGCGCAGTTGGTAACAGATGAAAGTTCCGTCTGATCAAAGATAATACACGCGCCGCCGGACACAAACTGACAACGATCAATAGTCAGATAGGACGAACCTGTATCAAACAAGCACCCGTTATTAATTGTGATATTCGGCGCGTAAAAATAAATCCCAGATATATCTATGTGCGCGGAAGTACTGGTATTCAACGGATTACTGATTTTCCAAGCATCAGCAGTTCCAGTGTAGATGAACTTGGTACCTTTGCCATTAATTAAATCAACGCCAGCGCCTTTATACCGAACACTATTTTTCAACGTGATTCCAGCAGCACCCGCTCCAAAGTTATACCAGCCGGGAGGATTAATCAATTCACCGGCGACCGCATACGCACGATCTCTTGCTTTCAGCCACGAAGTCGAAATATCAGATGCGCCAACAAATCCCTGCACATCATTACGCTCGACCTCACTCATAAACTGCAATGCAGAGATTCTCTGCCGTGCATCATCCTGCACGTTTGTAACAACTGCGCCAGTGCCCTCTTGCAGAAATTGCAGTAATGCCGCCCCGCGTAATGCGCTGCTATTCCCATAGCGGAGGTCATTAACGTCATTCAGCCAGGCGGCATTAACACGATTCGCTTGCGCCAAATCACCATCTACAAAAGGGGGAGTTTGATTAGCCATAATACCTCAAGGGGTGAAATAAGAATCAATATACATAGGACTGAGATACCCAGGGATCATGCAGCCAGGCTGGGCTTCGCCGGGAACTGCACTACTTCCCTGCGGAGTGCAAAGCGCACCAAAGATTTCCGAGACGGGCTGTGTCCACGGCGGCGTTTGAATATCTGGGATAGCACGAACAAAGTCCTGGGGCTGCCGAGGTTCCCAATGTTCCGGACACACCCAGTAACCTTGCCAATGCTTCTTAAGCATCGACGCCTTGAACTTGCGCCCGCACTCATAGCAGATGGCATTCCAATCACCAAGTGCGAGATAATCAGCGCGTCCCATAGCTACCAAGCCGGGATGTAACGAGTTGTGCCATTATCATCTATCCCTATCCATTTAGTTGGGTTGCCGGCGGCAGGGGCGGTAAGGAGTGTTCCCGCCGCGACACCTGCCCCATTTGTAAGTGCTGTATTCGTGGTGAGGAACTTTGCCCCTCCCACTACCGTAATGCCGCCAGTCAGCACGAGGCTTGTTCCCGTCGCTGCGCCCAGCACTGGTGTAACAAGCGTTGGCGTCGTTGCGAGGACAGGTGCTCCCGTTCCCGTGGGCGCGGTCGTCCAAGTTACCGTGAATCCACCCGAAGTCGTGATCGGGCTACCGGCGACGGAGAAGGCCGCCGGCATCGCTAGTGCTACCGACGACACACTCCCCGCACCATTACTCCCTAGATTTGCAGATAAGTCAAGAAACCACTTCAACCAGATTGGATTGAATATAGCTTTCCCTGTCCGCTCATCCGGTATCACGGGAAGGGCATAGGTGGGGGGCGGTTGGAAAGTGCCAGCCATTACATTGTGCCTATATCGAGTTGTAGCTCAATTGCTTGCAGGCGAAGAGACGTTGGGGCCGTGTGGCGAAAGTGGTAAGCGCGGCGCCTAAACGATCCGTTATCTGAGAGGAAGGGAGTATCCATCCCGAGATCAACTTCCCGGAACGCTGTCCACGCATCGGCGGCATAGTCTTTATCATTCGCCCGCGCGTAGAGGGTGCTGCCGACTTGCTGATCCGCAATGATGTAGAGCATACCCGCAAGCTTCTCCCGCCGAATTCCGCCATCAAAGTTAGGGGTGTATAGATCAAAGGTAATCTGCGCAGTATCATCTGTATAATAAGTCGGATCGACGTAGTATAACTTCCCATTACTTTCATGTTGGAGGAGGAGGTTGTAACTAGCGTCGAAGGTGGCTGATACAATGGGGAAGTAATTACCGTCTACATCTGTCCACTGTGACCACATCTGCTCCGCCGCGTCGTAGACGAGGGTGAGGTTCGCTGTCTTAAGTGTGAGCACGTAGAACTTATGCCCGTCGATTTTAAACGCGAAAGAGTAAACTGTCCCCAACGCCGCGTGTGCAAGCAGTCTATCAACAGGCTTCGTCGAAACTACAATCGGCTTAAGGTTATCAAGTTGCATAACTTGCGGAGACGTTTTACGATTTACTGCCAGCCAGAATATCGTGCCATCAAGATCCTGCAACGAGTCTGCATTCACGCATCCGTGATTAATCTTCGCCCCTTGAACTGGGCCGAGCGGGGAGGCGGTAGCATTCTGAGCATCGTAGAACACCTCCGTTGACCACTGCTTGAACGCGATAACGTAGACGAGCTGTTTAAACAATCCTACTCCCCCGTCCGGTTCAATCTGCGCGGTTAGTCTATTGAGCACATCTGTGTAATCAGTCGGCGCGTTGATAACTGCACACCCTCGAATCGACGCCTTTGAGTCCATCACGTAGGTTGTGCCGTCGAGGTAAACAATTCCCTTAGTTGTTGCCGCCGGGAAGTTTGCCCCCGCGATAACTGTAAGAGGAGTCGTTCCGTCATAGTTATAAGTTGCTACTCCATTTCCAAATTGCAACGCTGGCGTAGCGCCGAGGCAGGAGGCGAAATGATAAATCCCGCCAGTCGTATCCAGCGCACCATTCGGCGCTCCGCCCCCTATCGCCACATCATCTTCATAAATCGTCGCGCCCTGGATGCGATATACCTTTCCTTGCCAATTATATACGCCAAGTCCAGCTCCCGCTATCGTGCTCTTATTGAGCAACCCAGGACGCTTATATACGTGATACTCCCCGTCTTTCTTTCCTTTCTCCATATACCCGTTGATGAGCTTCGCATCCTTGAGCGTAGACTCATCCCGGTTCTCCGGCTCAATGACGAGAGGAAGCCGCTTGGGTAGACCGACGGTATCAGATTGTTGAGCCATTAGCGGAACCTACTCGTTTGGTAGCCGCCGCGAGCATCCGGCGCGAATGAAGTGGGCGCATCCTCTACATCCCATCCTTGTAGGGCATCACGGTAAAAGGCAGTGCGTTGCTGCGCCCGCTGCACAATTGCCTCCGGCTGCCCAGTCGACAGTTCGTCCGCAAGCGCCCAGTGAAGGAATGATCTCCACTCAACGGGGAAGTTCATTTCCTCAGTTACGGAGATAGGGTTTGTGACCTGTGTTTGAAGGAGCAGATGCGCTACCCCTGTCGCCGCCGTAGCATCCGGCACCAGCCAAAAGAACACACTCAGTTCACTCTGCTTCTTATTAACGAAGAAAGAGTTTATCGGGCCGGTCTGTGTGACTTGGGACAATCGAATGTAGTTGTCCCAGGATAGCACGTTAAGCGGGCGGCGAATAGAGTTCACGTCTACGTAGTAACCTTGAATGGCTCGCGGCGGCTTTGGCATAACTACATCTCCAGCTGGGCCAAGAGAATACGTGCCATTTCCGGCGACAAGAGGAATCGGCGTGTCTACATTCAACCACAGCTTCAGCCCTTGCGTTTGCTCGAAGTTAATGATATCAGTGAGTATCCGCATACCCCGCACAAGCTGCTCACTGTTCGGGTTCTGCCCTTCCATCAATTTCCCGGCATCAAACATACCATCTTTGATGATGTAGAAAGGAGTGTTATTTGCAGGTGCAGTCATTAGCGGTTACCCTCCACATCTTTAACTTTCTCAAACGTGCGATACGCGCCCAAGCCAAGAATGCCAAATAGCACCTGCATGGTGAGGTTCGTGTCGATCACCGGAAAGTCGCCGGCGTAATCAAATCCTACCCTGGCGACGAATCGCAATAGTGGCTCCAAGAGGGCGACATACGCAAACGCGAAACCACAGCTCCACATAATAAAAGGTCTAGCACCAGCAACGAACCAATTAACACTTTTAGCCTCTTCAAGGTTAGTTAAAATTTGCGCCTTCGCAAGCTCGAAGACGTGGGTGGCTTCAGCCATTTCTCCGGCTTGAGTGGCTTTGAATAGTTCCAACTTTGCCGCATCCCGTTGGGCGGGGTCGGGCCAAAGGCGCTCAATAACCTTTCCGCCAATGTCGAGGACAGCGGTAATAGGGTCGAGGCTCATTTTGACGCTATTGGCAAGGTGGTGATAAGACGAAATATGACAATGCCGGCGGCAATAGCGCAACCGATAACAGCCTGGGTTGCGGGCGAAACAGGAAGTTGCATTACAAAACCTTGTAATACACTAAGCACCGCCACGAGAATCGCGTACCAAACAGTCTTAGATTTAAGCACTTGAAGAAATGTCATTATACTACTCCTGAAATTACATCGGTGAAGGCGATTGCGCCAGTGAACTTCATCCCGCCATCGTGCATATCATAGACGCCAGTCTCGAAGATCCTCCGCTCAGCCTGGCGGCGAAGGGTCAATCCTGCGAGCTCTACTAATTTTCCATTCACTGTTCCCTTATTCCAGCGAACAAATTGAGCCGCCGCCCCTTTGTAATCCCCGGCGTTAAGGAGACGAAGAAGGGTGCTGGAGCGGAGGGCGGTTGCACCTGCGTTGTAAGTGAATGATGTAAGGGCGTCGAATTGAGCTTGGTTGAGAGTCTGTGTTACACAAGCATCCACCACATCCCCATATTGCGACAGCTCGGCGGCAAACCAATCAAATGCTTGCTTCGCAGAGCACACGTCCCCGCGCCTCACTCCCTGTGTCCGCCCTATCCCAATCGTCCAAACTCCACAACCATCATCGTAAGCAGTAAGGCGAACCTTCTCAAACGAGATGATGAACTCTTCTCCCAGCTCACTTGTTTTCATAGCCACCCCATTTGATGCGCAAATAACGCGGTGCTGGCAGCAAAGGTAACAAAACCAGCAAGCAATCGCCACGCCCACCTCGCAATCTTGCATACGTTGTCAATATGATCACTTATTTTTTTTGCCGTAATCATTAGCCCTGGCTGTTTATTCGCGTTGTCCGAATCTGTAGCAAAGAGGGCAGTGTGAATATCATTCATTCTACGCTGCATCACACCTCTAGCTTCACTTGCCACAATTTTATATGCCTCAAAATCTGCGTATGAAACCAATGTGTCAGTTGCCCGCCGACGCTCTTCCATTTTTATTATCCCTGTTAATTCCAGATTCCGTTACGAATAGTATTGCCCAGGTTCCAAATTCCATTACGAACAGTATTAACGTCTGTCGCCAATGGCGGAATACTTGAGGTGCGGCCAAAAAACAACCGACTGTTATGGTCGTATTGCGGCGGGTGCGGATCAACGCGGTTAATTCTTACGTTGGTGTGCTGCTGGATTACATGGCCGTTCGCCGTTACCGTGATGCTGCGGTAAGCATTTAAATCGTGCCTTGGCTGCCGTATGTCCTCTGGTGGCTGCAACTCAATTTTGTAGGAATACCAATTCCAGACTGGCTGCGTTACCTGTGGCGCGGCAGCGACTACCGACTGCCGATAAGGGGCCGTGACTGGCGGGCTGATTACCTCCGCATCAAATATCGGCGGCTTATAAGTTGGCCACGTAGACCAAGGCTGGCCGACTGTCTGGTAATTGGTTCTATACGTGTGCAGTGCGTTGTGGTTCGCCCGCCAAGTTACCGCCTCTGCCTCTGGCGGCGCAACAGGCGGCTGCCAAGAAAAGAACGGCTGTCCTGCGGACACTACTACGGGCGCAGTTCGCCCAAAGAACATCCGATTGCTGTGGTCAGGCGTTACCGGCTGCGTTTCAGCCTTGGCGATCCTTACCTGAGTGTGTTGCTGTATTACATGGCCGTTTGCCGTGACGGAAGCCGGAGAACGATAAGCGTTCAGGTCATGCTGCGCCGCCTTGATTTCCTCGGCGGGGAAAAAGCCGAGCGCCACCAGCGAAATAGCTGATAGCATGTAGGCAAGCGGACGGCTACCTGACGCCCCATCTGGCGCATCTGGGCGTAGCCGCACACCGTTGGTGCCGTCACCGGCATCTGGTCTTAGGTATACGTCGTTGGTCGCCATTATTGGCCTGGCGTAAACTGCGTTGCGGTGTTGGTGTTAGGACTTGTGCCGAACACATCAGGACTTCCGGCTTTATATTCCACAAAGTAATACGGCCCTTGCTGATTAGGGTATGCAGTCCAATTACCGCTGCCATCGCTTACTGTTGACGCCACCAGAACATCATCATCGGTTCTAAATACCTTCACTACACACGTTCCGAGCGCGACACCCGTAGCATCACGACTAACCCCAACAATGCGATTATTCTGCTGCCCTAAATCACGGTCATAAGAAACATCTATGTCATACAATTCATCAATCAGCGCGGCAGGATTGACTACCGCCGTTTGATCTGGCGCGGTATACATCGTATTCAGTCGCCGCACGTTCACCGCCCGCTTCGGGCTTACCCCTGTTCCGGGATTCATTGACCATCCGCTAGAACCACCTACCGCCCAAGACTGCAATGGGAATCCCACACGCCCAAGATTAGGCGCAGGCACTACCGCAAACGACTTGCTGGCTTGTCCTAGCCATGCCGCTGCGGTCAGCGCGTTATCCCTAGACGGGAGTGGGAAGGCGATTGGCATTAGGAGGTTAGCTTAACCAAGGCGATCGTAGCGACTGCGTTTTCTGTCCGCAGGTCTCGCACGGCACTGACGGCGGCATAAAACTGGGCGGCAGATATGTCACCGCCAGCGAGCGCACCTGAAAAAGAATCTTCGTCCCACCCAAGCGCATCAGCCTTGTCTACAAGCGCCAGCGTTTTTTCAAACGTTGAAAGCATTGCGCAAACGGACGCGCGGAAGTCAGCAACAAAATTTGTTTCTCTAGCCATGATTTATCCTTAATTTAAAACCTGCACGATGTAGTTATGAACAGTGAATGAACCAGTAGCAACAGTCTGCGTAAAGAAGCAATCCAACGCGCTTGACGCAGTGTTATCCATACCCGCACCGACAGCAGGAGTTCCAACAGGCGCGTAAAGTAGCCCGTTCCCGCCAACAGCAGGAAGTGGAGCACCGATCACAGCCTCAGACTGGAATCCAGGCCCTGTAGGAAAGAATGTCGTCGTCGTTCCTGTTCCGACTGCGCGGCAAACCAACGTAACATCAAAGTTCCACGGCACTGTAGTCTTGGCTACAATGTTCAAGTTTAATGCGCCCGTATCGTGAACGATGGTAGTTCCCGCAGAGCCAAAGCAAACATCAATACGCGCAGTTCCAGGCGTAGTAATGACGCATGAAATTCTGCCAGACATTTGGATGCGAACTGCTCGCCCGATGTAGAAAAAGTTATTGGGCAGAATGATACGGTTCGCCGTAGGTATGCAAGACGCTCTAGACGCCGCCGTGAGCGTTGGCCCATCGGTAGCACTACAGACAATTGTTTCAACTGACATTGTGTATTCCTTTGGTAGTAAGTGTTAGCGGCGACCAGCGCAAAGAATGGTTGCGTTGGCCGCCCGGTTTTAAATCTTAGATTTCTTCAACATCCATTTCAAAGCTGGCGTTGTAAGCAGCGCCCAAGCCAGCCTCAAGATTGATACACCAGCGCGTGCCAGCAGGCACCAGAATACGTTGCGCGGCAGTCCAGACGCGCTCCCACGGAACGATGATGGAAGGCTGTTCGCTCCCCATCACGTTGCCCACAGTCCCCGGCGTTGTTACCGTCCTGGTATATGTCCCGGCAGCAGCCAACGTATTGCGCTGGTTCGTCGCGCGCGGGGTGATGGCAGCGCCACCGGAGCCAGTAGTAGACCGGACAACTGTTCGCAGTTGTGCCCGCACGTCCTGCGCCACACCGCTGGTAATCGTCGGAACAAACGTCAGTTTCCATGCGTGGATAAGCACAGGCACACCGGCGGCACAAACAATCTCGATGATGTCTTGCGCGACGTTAGTTACCGATATTGCATCGAAAGAAACTTTATACATAACTCCATTTGCAGCACCTGACATGATGGAACTCCTTTAGTTAAAAAATTACTCGTTGATGTAAATCGTATTGTAAAAAGGCATGGGAGAAATTATTGCGCCGCCAGCAGCGGCACCCGCCCTAGACCAGTATTGTCTCGGTTTGTAAATCCCGGCGAATGGCTCTTGAAATAAACGCAATACTTCAGTGGGGGTTAGCACCCTATCCCATCCTCGAAACCCGCTTAATTTTGCGCCGGACGTCATGGGAGCGCCGTCACCGGTTGCGCCGCATAGTTCTGCTTGAGCGCTTCGGTTAAACGTCTGTAAGCTCGTAGCGGAGCCATCTGCTTTCCCGTTTAGATAGAACTGCACAGTTCCCGATGCGTTGTAAGTCATGCAAACAAAAAACCATTTATTTGTAGTAAGCGCAGTTGTCGAAGAACCGATAAAAACTATCCCTTGTTCATTAAGCGTTTGAACTGCCGTTGAGTAATCTATTCGCCACTGAGTATTAAAGCCCTGTCCTCCGATAATAGATTGGTTGCCAGTCAAAAATGTAGTGAAATAAACCCAAGCGGAATAAGACATAACATTTCCAGCGCCCCAACCAGAACCAGAAGAATTGCCAATATTAATCGCGCTTCCTGTGCTGTTGCAGATAACGGCTGACCCCCCGTTGCCAGTAGACCAAGCGTTATTGGCACCAAAAGCTGTGACGTTGCCTTTCGGGTTTACCAAGTTAGTAAGGCGTTGCCCGCCGCCTTCGTTCAAAAGATAGACAGCGAATGCTCCGTTGTTAATAGGATCGCCCCAATCAACCGTAGCCCCGGCTGGCGGCATTTGCTGACCCCATCCTCGTGGATACCGATAAGCCATGCTTATGCGTTGGTGTAGGTTACGCCGGTATAGGTAGCGGCACCAGCAGCGAGCGTTTGACCGGTGAAATTAACCACAATAATCCCCCACTTACGCGGCATCACACCTCCAAAAATAGAACCTACAGAAAACACTTTGTTATAAGCCTTAGATGCGGTAGCCACCGGAATAACAACCGGCCCCTTATATATCGTTGGCGAGTTGATGGTATAGGTCGCATCGCTTGCTGGAGAGTTACCTTCTTCTTGGTCGTAGTTCGTCCCATCCTCAGACGCATATAAATAAACGTAAACCGCCTTGTCGTTGGCTTGTGTGCCAGCCCCAGTTGTCAACGTCACCGTAACTAAAGCATCAACATATAAGTTGGTTGTGTTATCAATCGCCGCAGACGATCTTCCGACTGTAGCGCTACTAGTTAATGAACCATATGTGCAAGTAATAGAAGCGCTTGTTGCAAACTTAATATTGTCAGTTGTCATTTGTTTTCTCTATGAAAATTCTTGTATTGCAAGTGTGGAAGAACTCGCACAAATTGCTCTAATATCTGCAAGTGTAAAAGTTCCACTATCCATCACCCAGGTTCCACCGCTTGCTGTCAGCATAATTCCACTACCCACTACCGCCGCTTGCCCAATTCCAAAATACACACTTACGGAGCCCGTGTTAATAATTACCATCTTCGTGCGAGCGGTGTTTGCCGCAACCACAACGCTACTAGCCGCCGAGACGTTTGCAGTAGTCGGTGCCGCCGGCGTGCTGCCCGCAGTAGAACCCTGTGCAACTATATTAACACGGATAGCTTTATTTGTGCTATCCCCCACATCCGCTGAGAGCGTGGACGTGGGATCACGGGCGACAATTAGCTTGTCATCAGCAGCCATTATACAGTCTCTAACGCTGCACTAGCTTTATCAAGACGTGTGATGCGAAGTTTTAAATCCGCATTTAACTTTTCAAGCGTTGCCTTTTCATTAGACACGTCTTGTTTTAAGCCTTCGACAAGTAGCGTATTAACTTCAAGGGTATGCTCGCCGCCGGCGAGAAGTTTTTCTCGTTCTCTCAACTCCGTCGCCTTTAACATTACCGCCTGACGTTGTTCATCCAGCGCAGTTTCTTGCGCAGCTTTATCCTGCAACCACGCAGAACGCGCCATGTCGAACTCGTTCTGCTTCCCTGCAATTATCGCGTTGCTTTCTTCCACATACTTCTTTGCTTGCGCGAAGTAACTGTCCGCCGCTTTTACCGTCGGATAAACTTTCATCATCTTGTCATACTGCGCAAGATCCGTCTCTACCCGTTTCAGCGTTTCGGCAAAGGCATCAGGGTCGCTAATCATTTGCACGAAAGCGAGGAGCGGGCGAAGTTCTTCAACATTAGACAGGGCCATATTAACCTCGCGTTTGAATACTGGTTAAAGAAATGGTCGCACTTGCCGTCACGGAATTGATGAGGAGGCGAAGGGCGCGGAAAGGGGAGGTAATTGAACCGTCAGCAGAAGCCGTCTTACTGGCAAGTGTAGCGTGACTGAACCAGGTGAGTGTGGAAGGGGCAGCATCGTAGATCGCCGCCTCGGTGTATTGCACGGTGTAGTTAATAGTCCCTGTGATTGCCACCATCTGCGTTGAGCTGAATGAAGATTGTAGATAGTTAATGGGCAAGGTCTGAGATATTGCGACAGCCGAAATCCCCACATCCATAGTATTCGCGCCAAGGGTAGCGCCGAATGTGATAGTGTTGACACGACTGAAATACTTAACACCCGTTACAGTCGTAATATTCGGGCCGACGATAGCCTCAGTCTGCGCCTGACCGTCTGCATCGAGACCTGTTAAAGTCATCGTGATGCCGGAAAGATTTGCCGCCGAGGCGAGTGTGACGAAATGCGCCAGTCCGTCTGACACTGCTGGCGTAGCAATTACGCCAGTCGCGCCAGTCAGTCCTGTCGCAAAGTAGGTTGTCGCCGCCGCGAGCGGGGTGTAGCTTACAATAAATGGCCGCATGATAGCTCCAAAAACGGGGGGCGAACCCCCCTAAGGTTAGACAGCGGCGGGATTGATCAGCCCGGACTTATCGGCAGCGCCGGTGATGGGACTGAAGTTATTGCTAAACGCAAGCTTCGTGCCGGTCGCAATCCAGATACCGGCGGTAGCATCGAGTTGATACATATAGTTGTCGTAGCAATGGCCGGTGCAAGCGGTGGAGGAGGAACTGATGAACGAGCCGCCGGTGGAACTGGTGTTCGGACGATTCAGCACATTACGCGCAAACATCAAGTTAGTAATGTTGTTCGCACCGCCGGCTAGCATCGCCGCCGTGTTGTCCAGCACCGCCCAGTTACCAAAGTTATCTGCAATAGTTACACGATCAGTTGCAGAACTAAGCTTGAGCGCAGTGGTGGCCGCCGTCGTGCCCAGGCTCGAGATTGTATTACGCGTGAAGGAGAAACCGTCGCAAGAGTTTGCAGTTGCGTTACCAGTGAAAATAGTAATGGCATTAAGAACACTCGACAAATCGCGGAATTCGCAGTTATCAATCGCAAAATCTGTCGGCGTATTTGCGCCAGTAGCGGTAAACATCGACGTAACGTCCGCAAAGTTCGCACGGAATAAGCAGTTTTGAATGCTGATGTTCGCCGCTGTGACAGGGATATTTGCGGTTGCGACGGTCGTGAATGTGAAGGTTGGGCGCAAGCCGCCGGAACCTAGGCCGATGATCGCAACCCCTGCTTTGTTCAAGGCGAGGACAGTAGTGCTCGAAATAGTCTCTGCGTGTCCGCCACCCACGAAGATAATATCACCGCGAGAAGCAGTGCAACTATCCAATCCGTATTGGAGAGTGGAGAATGGCGCAAGGTAGGTTCCGCGATTGCTGTCACTTCCCGCCTTGGCGCCCACGTTAAGCGCACTTGCGTTATCAACCCAGAATACATTACCGGGTTGCATTTGAAGCAGGGGCATTCCTCGCACCTGCATTCCCGAGGTAAAACCCTGGGGATAATTCGATACTACGCCGCCGATTGGCATGGTGATTCTCCTGTGCGCTGACCAAAGGTCAGATCCGTCGAGGTGCGCTCGACACGCTAGTGCTGACTAAACTGTTTGCGATACCCGTGTTATACGAACGCATACAACACGGGTAAAACAACTAGTCTAACTTACGGCCCGTTGCTGCCGTAGATCCCGCGCGGATCTGTGCAACCCACGGAGAACCGCATGTAACTCGCAGCCTTTGCGTTCTTGGTATCAAAGTCGTTGTCCTGATCGAACATCGGTTCATTCCTCCAGAACATGGTCATACCCTTTTGCACGTTAGTGCGGATAAACCACGGATGCGCAGAGGTGAAATAGTGATTCATCTTAATACCTTCGGGGAAAGCGTTGGTCGCTTTCAGCACGTTGATATTATTCTGCGCGGTGTCGGATTGCAATACCGAGTTCAAGATCCGATTCGCATTATACCATTCTTGGCGCGCGATGTGGAGTGAACGTGGCATTACGTTGATCAGCAGGCCCGTGTCGTTGGTGGCACCCATGATCTGGATGGTCAAGTCTTCGAGTGATGCTTCCGACAAGTCGGCCGCCGGGGACAGCGCGTTGCTATAAGTGCCACCCGTCGCGTTAACGTGGGCAGTGCTTACGAGTGCGGCGCTATCACCAGTCGTGAAATAAGTCGTCACGAAGGCGTTATTGTAAAGGAAGGCGCCAACGTTCTCGATAGTCTGCTGCATTGAGAATGCGTTGGCAGCGGCGCGATTGCTCGCCACTTCCTTATACTGATTATCCTGCAACTCTTCAAACGTCACGATGTAACCGAGAGCGTAGGCGAGATGCTGATAAGTGTTGACGACGCCCTGCACTTCACCGTCGTAAGTGACCGGCGAGCCTTGCGGTTTGTAAGGCGCTAAACCGAACGGGGTAACTTGCACGCCCTGCTCGTAAGCCTTGTCGGAATGCTTGATCTCGTAGAGATCCGTGTATTCCTTTTGATGAGAGTCGTAGATCTGACCCCACGTGGTATATACACCGGGCCAAAGTAACTTGGGGTGCGATGCGGTATTGATAACTCCAGCAGCCATGATTGTTTCTCCTTATACGCCAGCAGCACCAGTGCCGTGACCGAGTTCATGCACGTTAATCTGAACCAGCCATTTTGCATATGCCCCAAAGACGTTTGTGCCGGCGGGCTTTTGGGACAAGCCGAGCAAACGCAGTTGGAGAGTAGCGGTGGTGGCAGGAGTGGCGCCGGTTGCAGAACGAAGCAACCAACCGGAGAGATAGCCATTACCAGTTCCGATTAAGGAAATCTGATTCAGGCCAACTTCCGTCGCGGCGAGTGCGGTGCCGTTGGACTCTTCCTGTAATTCGAAGATCACGTTCGGATCGTCCACAACTGCGGCATACCACACGTTCGCATTGGAAGCTGGGCGGTAGACTTTGTTAGCATCAAAGATGCCACCTACCGTTACGCCACCAGGCGAACCTGTGGTTGAACCGGAGTCGAACAATCCGACGATAACTCCACGAAGCGCGCCACTGCCGGCTCCGATTGCTACGCCAGCAATGCCGTAGGCATCAGCGGTGCCGCTGCTGATAACCGGATCACCGATGTAGAGTGCCGTGCCGTAGGTGGCGGCGATAGAATAAACACGAGCTTGACCATTCCAGGGTGCCCCATTCAGATAGCTGACGGGAGTGAAACCGGAAGGCCGATTGGCGTTAGCCATTTAGGTCTCCTTACGCCTGACGGCGTTTTTTGTTCGGATTAAATAGGTCAGGGAGCGCTGTCCGAGCCGGATCAACATAGCGGTGACGAGCATCATTATTTTTCTCATGCTCTGCACCGATGAGTCCACCACGAATCGAAGCTGCTACCTGTTCGTTACGAGCTGTTACAGCTTTCTGATCTTCATCATACCATTCTTGCTTAATCTTCATCAGAACCAGTCGAACGGGTTGACCGTCTTTACCGATATCTTGCCCTGAAATGACACTGACTCTACTACCTAGATCGTTGTTACCGGAACGAGTAGATTCGTTTCCGATGCCGACACTGTTTACCTTCGTTTCACGCTCATCCACAAACTCATAGCCGCCGTCCAGGGCGCGTTGGATACGCTCAGACGAGCCGGTAAACCAATGAAGATGGTAACCGGGAATGTCAGGCGCCTCAAGACGCTGGACGGGGGTTGACATAGGAATACGCTTGCGCTCCATGTCGGGTTTGTTTGCAGGATTGAGGGGTGCGATAGCCATTTCTTACTCCATTGCGAAATATAGTTTAGCGAACTGGGCTTGCCATTCTTCGTTTGTTTTGTAGCGTTTGCTGGCGCCTACAAATTCACGCGCCTCGGCGTTACATTGCGCTTTAGCATCGGCAGGGAGAGCAGCGAAACTTTGTTTGCCGCCACCTCGCGAAGCGCCGCCACTGTTGCGAACACCAGCAACCTTGTCAACAGGCTCGTCTGCCGCCGGTGGCGCAAGCACCTTATCGACTTCAGAAGAGATAAGGTCATAGAAATCTGTGCCAACCTGGGTATTACCCTTCTCGCGCAGTTCCTGGGCGATGCCGAGAGCGAGACCAGTCTTTTTCTTATCCACCCCCCACCAGGGGTTAGCTTCCATCCAGCTGGACAAGGAAGGTTCAGGTTGCCATTGGGCGGGTGTGGGGGTCTCTTTCTTCTCCGCCGCCGGCGCAGCAGTGGGGAGCTTGATCAGCTGGTCAGTTAGCTCGGAGACACCGATATGATCGCCAGCTTCGGAGGCGGCAACGAGTTGCGCTTTCAATTCCTTGCGAGCGTTTTCCACCGCTCGTTGAGTGGCGACCGTATTGTGTTCTTTCAGATCTTCAATTGCAGTTTGCGCGGCGACCAAGGCGGCAGATACTTCCGCATTCACTCGATTCTGCTTTGCAAGTTCTTCCCGAGTCTTCTCCAACTGTTTCTTCACAATCGGGAGAACGGTTTCACCGCGCTTTATGAATTCTTCAGCGTCGATGTAAAGGGTAGGGTCGCCTTTGTAGCGTTCCGGCGGCGTCCACCCAAGGGCAGAAGCGGCAGTCTGCTGTTCAGGAGTGGCGGCGCTAGTAAGGTCGCTCATGCGGCCTCCTTCACGATCGCACAGAATATGTCACGGTCGTTTACAAGACGGTAGGCGGCTCCATCAGCGGGGCCAATGGCAGACATGCCGGCGAATTTCGTCACGAGCACTTTATCACCCACGGCGGCACGAGGCTGCGGTTCATCATGCCAAGCCGACGGGCCAACAGCGATAACCAATGCACGGGTATCTGCCATAGACATGCGGGTTTGCACAAGATCAGGAATGACAATCTTAGCACCTTGACGTTCAGGTTCATACAATTGAATAAGCACCGCTACACCACGCGGCTCCAGTCCACTACGATTTTCCATT
>Ga0209596_1002075_pt1 | contig 16727 bp, 17 predicted proteins | sample M_130807_MF_Meta_FD_187314 | JGI IMG/M metagenome (GOLD analysis project Ga0209596, IMG submission 187314) | Freshwater microbial communities from Lake Montjoie, Canada to study carbon cycling - M_130807_MF_MetaG (SPAdes) (version 2) | ecosystem: Environmental > Aquatic > Freshwater > Lake...
ACTCTAATTCGGTTAGATGATTCTGTAAGTGAAGAGGTTTTATTAAAAGAAGTTAAAAGATTAAATGAAGATGCTGATATTGATGGAATATTGGTTCAGCTTCCTGTTCCAAAACACATTGATGTTGAAAAAATAACTGAAGCCATTTCTCCCTTAAAAGATGTAGATGGTTTTCATCCTGTGAATATTGGAAGAATGGTTAAAGGATTACCGGCACATGTGGCTGCAACACCTTATGGAATATGGCTAATGCTGCAACGATATAAAATAAATACAGCCGGAATGCATTGTGTTGTTATTGGTCGCAGCGATATTGTTGGAAAACCAATCAGCATATTGATGGCTCAAAATACAAATCCGGGAAATGCAACGGTTACCATTTGCCATAGCCGAACAAAAGATTTAAAGGCAATGACTTTACAAGCAGATATTTTAATTGCCGCACTCGGAAAACCTGAATTTGTTAAAGCTGATATGGTAAAAGAGGGCGCAATAGTTATTGATGTTGGAATCACTCGATTGCCTGATGCTTCAAAAAAATCGGGATACAGAATTGTTGGTGATGTGGATTTTAATGATGTATCAGCAAAGTGTAGTTACATCACACCAGTTCCCGGAGGCGTAGGTTTAATGACCATTGCTTCATTGATGATGAATACAATGAATGCCTGTAAAATGATAACAGGTAGTTAAGGGTTAGAAAAAACAATAAATAACCATTTAGCTAAAGTATCAATAGAAAGTTTTAATGAACAACACCCAAATAAAAACTAATCTTCTCCCGGTTATGGAACAATTTTATTCCATTCAGGGTGAAGGTTATTATCAGGGAAGCGCCGCCTTTTTTATCCGGTTAGGTGGTTGTGATGTAGGTTGTGTTTGGTGCGATGTTAAAGATAGTTGGGATGTAGATTTACATAAAAAATTTTCGGTTGAAGAAATTATTTCAACTGCAAATAATTACCCAACAGATCTTGTTGTTTTAACTGGTGGTGAGCCTTTGATGCACAATCTTGAAGAAGTCACTTCACAATTAAAATCTTCAGGAAAAAAGACAAACCTTGAAACTTCCGGAACTCATCCGCTGACTGGAAGTTGGGATTGGATTTGTTTTTCGCCTAAAAAATTTAAAGCCCCGCTACCTGAAATATATAATTTGGCAAATGAATTGAAGGTTATTGTTTTCAATCAGAGTGATTTTGAATTTGCTGAAAAATTTGCTCAACTGGTTTCAAAGAATTGCAAACTCTATCTTCAACCAGAATGGAGCAATTCAGAAAAAATGACACCATTGATAATTGAATATGTAAAGTGCAATCCTAAATGGGAAATTTCGCTACAAATTCATAAATACATGAACATCGACTAATGAAAAAGCTGATTTTAATTTTTACTTTTTTTTTATTCTGTTTTAATTATGGCTACACTCAAGATTTTCATAATCTTAATACAGCAACTAAAAAAGCTTTAAAATTATATTCTGAAGGAAAGGAATTCTTAAACGAACAAAAGGATGCCGAAGCAATTAAGCCTTTTGAACAATCGGTAATTGAAGATCCGATTTTTATTGATGCGTGGTTAATTCTTGGTGAATTGTATAATGAAACACAACAATATGAAAAGGCAATAACAGCTTTTGAAACTTCATTTACTTTAAAACCTGATGCAAGATCCAGTGCATATTATTTTGTAGCTGAAAGTTTTTGGAATCTGGATGATTATAAAAATACAATTGGTGCATTGTCCAAGTATTTATCATTTACTAATCTTCCACCGGAATGGGTTGAAAATTCAAAGCACATTTTGTCTAACGCAAAATTTGCAATAGAAGCGGTTAAAAATCCGGTTCCATTTAATCCTAAAAACTTAGGAGACAGTATTAATTCTAAATACCTTGACTTATTTCCATCATTAACAGCTGATGAAAATACTTTGGTATTTATGCGAAGAGATCCTTATGGTAAAGATTGGAATGAAGATTTTTACATTTCTCATTTCGTAAAAGAGCATTGGACCAAAGCAAGAAATATGGGTGATGAATTGAATTCAATTTATCAGGATGGAGCTATGTCGCTTACCAATAAAGGTAACGAAATGTATTTTGCATCTGATCGAAAAGGCGGATTTGGCAGCGTAGATATTTATTATTCTCAAAGAAAAAACGGAAAGTGGACTATTCCAGTTAATCTTGGTGCTTCTGTAAATTCTGTTGCCTGGGAAACACAGCCGAGTATATCTGCTGATGGAAAAACATTATACTTCGTAAGCACTCGCCCGGGTGGTTATGGTGGTAGCGACATTTGGATGACAACAAAAAATTTAAAAGGCCTGTGGAATACACCAATTAATTTGGGACCAACAATTAATACTAAATACGAAGAGCAAACTCCATTCATTCATTCCGATGGACAAACTCTTTATTTCAGCAGTTTTGGTCACCCCGGTATGGGAAGTGCAGATATTTTTTATTGCCGAATGGATTCTATGGGAAAATGGAACACACCAATAAATCTTGGATATCCGATTAATACTAAAAATGAAGAAAACAGTTTTACCGTGAGCCTGGATGGTAAACATGTTTATTACAGTAGTGAAAAAGGAAAAGAGAAAGGTGACCTTGATTTGTTTTATTTTGATTTACCGGAAGGAGCCAGACCAATTCCTGTTACTTATTTGAATGGAATTATTACAAATATTACTTCTGGTGACTTTTTGAATGCAGAGGTGCAGCTAATTGATTTAGAAACTGGAAATTCAATTAACAGCTTTAGTTCAGATGCAACTACTGGCGAATATTTAATTTCAATTCCATCAGGAAAAAATTATGCATTAAATGTTTCAAAAAATGGTTTTCTGTTTCATTCGGAAAACTTTTCTTTAGCTGATCACAATCCTTCAGAACCATATAAATTAGATATTAAACTTCAGCCAGTAAAAACAGGAGAGAGTGTGGTATTGAAAAATATTTTTTTTGAAACTGGTTCTGCTGTTTTGAAAAAAGAATCAAATGTTGAATTAAATAAACTGGTTTCGCTATTGAAAGAAAATCAAAACCTTAAAATTGAAATCAGTGGTCATACTGATAATGTAGGAGGGGAAAAGGAAAATCTGACTCTTTCAGAAAATCGTGCAAAAACAGTGTATGCCTTTTTAGTGAATGCAGGTATTGCAGCAACTAAATTGAGTTATAAAGGATATGGCGAAACCAGACCGATTAGCTTAAACGATACTGAGGAAGGTAGAGCTACGAACAGGAGAACTGAGTTCACCGTTATTTCCACACAGTAAATTTTGGCATTATTTTCGGCAACTGAATATCTAAATCTCAATTCAATGAATAAACTAATTTACACATTTGTTTTTTTGACGCTAACATTAAATGTATTTGCACAAAAACAATTAACCGGAGAAAAAAGGTTAAAAGCAATTAATGCTGATCCTGTGGTTTATCTCGATGATACTGTATACAGTAAGGGAACACCATATTGTTTAATGAAGGAAATAAAAGTAAATGAATATCATCCTGATTGCAGTGTTAAAAACCTCAGGAATGAAGAACTTATCTATATAAAGTGGGATACAAAATCAGGAGTTTTAGGATCTTATGTTTTAACTTTTAAAAAGGATGGTAAGATAGTGAAACTTGGAACAATAGGGGAGGAAAAATTTCCAGAAATGCTTGTCAATAATGATTTGTTTGTAAACAATGATGTACCTGCCGACAGAGAAACAAATTTCATTAGTAATAATGGTGGAGCAACCGGAGGAACAAAAACAAATAATAAAAGTAATTCGGAAATTTATGTAGCCGATAAATTCATTACTCAGGATCTCATGAAAATCGGTGAATGGAAATTGACAAATTCATATTATGAAAGCAAAGTACTTTGGTACGAAACCGAATGGTATGATAAAGGCGGAACAAAAGTGGCGCAGGCAAAATTTAAAAAGGATGATGCTGATCAGGCAATGGTACTTACCTATTCTGATAATAAAACAACGCAGCTTTCTGTATCACCTTCACAAAGTGCTAAAAAAGTTATTGCTACCTTTCTTCGTGAGAATGGATATCTATAATTAAATCATTTCCCTAAAAAAGCCAGTCAAAATAATTTTCGACTGGCTTTTTTATTTTTAAAATTCTGTATTTAAAAATTTGAATTCTGCAATTCAAAAAATGATTGTGGATGCATGCACAAAGGACAGGTTTCTGGTGCTTTCATTCCTTCATGAAGGTGACCGCAATTGCGGCATTTCCAGATTAATTTTTCATTGCGAACAAAAACTTTTCCTTCTTCCAGATTTGTATAAAGTATTTTAAATCGCTCTTCATGAGCTTTCTCCACTTTTGAAATCAATTTGAATTTAGTGGCAATTTCTTTGAACCCTTCATCTTCTGCAGTCTTCGCAAACTCAACATACAACTTTGTCCATTCTTCGTTTTCACCCTCAGCCGATGCTTTCAGATTATCGAGTGTGTCTTTAATCTCTCCGGCAGGATAGGTTGCAGTTATTTCCACAGTGCCACCTTCCAGAAATTTGAAAAATATTTTAGCATGTTCTCTTTCATTCAATGATGTTTCGAGAAAAATTTCTGCTATTTGTTCCAGACCTTCCTTTTTTGCCTGACTAGCATAGAAATCATACCTAATTCGAGCCTGTGATTCACCGGCAAATGCTTTCAAAACATTTTGTTCTGTTCTTGTTCCTTTTATACTTTTCATAACCTCAATCATTTTATTAATCAAAGTTGAGGTTAATTGAATTTTAAATTTATGACTCTCGTCACTAACTCAAATGACAGAAATCAAATTTTTATTAAAAGGAATTTTCTAAAAACAAAAAGCCACTCCGGAAAAATGCGAAATGGCTTTAAATAAGCTTGAAAAAGATTTTTTATTCTGAATCGGTTCTGAAACGAAAAGCTATTCCGGTATTGGCAAACCAACCATCTAATTTTCTGCGATAAACAAAATCTGAATTCTGTAATTCATTATCCTCATTATATAGTTGGTACATGCGACCAAGTGTGCGACCGCCTTCAGCAAACCAAACTATGTTTTTAGTTAAATAGTAATTTACAAATGCTTTTACTTGATTGTGTCCGAAACTTTTGTCGCCATCGCGCACATACATTTTTTCTGTTGTGTTTGATAAATTGTATGACCCAGTGATTGATAAATATGACGCACCGGCATACATGGTTTTTCCGAGTTTGTATTCCACATTTAAGTTGGCAGGCAAGTCACCCCATATATTTAATTTGTCATTTGGTTTCCATTCAATACCAAGCAACGGCATTACAAAATCACCAAAGCATTCTTTTTTGTAATACATTCCGAAATGATATTTTAATTTTTCACTTCGCTTGTAATTAAATAACAGTAAACCTCCCATTTGAAAATTGTTTTTGCCAAATGAAATTTTATCTGAATTTATTTTTGGAAGAGTTAATATCAGGGCTTTCCATTTTTCATTTTTAAAGTGCTTTTCGTAACCAATGGCTAATCCGGTATTGTATAAATATTTTTTTTGATTCGCCTGACCTGTTGCATGAAAATTTAACTGTGAGTAATTTCCACCAAATAAAATAACATCTTTATTTTTCTGAACCATTGGAAGCAAAAAGGATGCATCGTACTGCATAACTTCCAGTTTACTGTTTGATTCTGTTAAATATGAACTTCCGGGAAAATACTGTAGCCGAAGGTTTAATAAATCTGTATAAGGTTGTGCAACCAAAACATTAGCAGCGCATATAAAAACCGCAACACAAAAAATCTTTTTAAAAGCAATCATTTGATGTTTCATTAGTATGAATTTGAATGGTGTTTAAATATTCAAACCTTCATAACGAATTGATTCTAAAAAAGATTTATGATTGACTAAATGATGGAAATTTTAAGTAAAACCGGATAATTAGTCGAAATATGAAATATTGTTGTGTTTAATTTTAAATAATTGCAGCCCGAATCTTCAATAATTTTTGAAGCAGTGGTTCAATCAAATCTAATTTCAACATATTGGTTCCATCTGATTTTGCGATGGATGGATTTGGATGAGTTTCAATAAACAATCCATCAACTCCTACCGCCACTCCTGCTTTCGAAATAGTTTCAATGAATTCAGGCTTGCCACCAGTAACTCCCGATGCATTGTTTGGTTGCTGAACAGAATGGGTGCAGTCGAGCACAACTGGAACATTCAGTTTTTGCATTTCAATAATATTTCGATAATCAACTACCAAGTCTGAATATCCGAAAGAGTTTCCACGCTCAGTTAAAAAAACATTTTTATTTCCTGCTTCCATGCATTTATCAATAGCATGTTTCATAGAAGCTGCTGATAGAAATTGCCCCTTTTTTATGTTCACTGCCTTTCCTGTTTTCGCGGCAGCAATAATTAAATCTGTTTGCCTGCAAAGAAATGCAGGTATTTGCAACACATCCACAAACTCAGCAGCCATTGCAGCTTCGTGGGCTTCATGAATATCAGTAACAATTGGTAATTGCAATTGCTCACGAACTTTTCCTAAAATTTTTAATGCTGCTTCATCACCAATTCCGGTGAATGAACTTGCTGATGAACGGTTTGCTTTCCGGTACGATGATTTGAATATGAGCGGAATTTTTAATCGCTCACAGATTTCTTTCAACCTGGTTGCTGTTTGAAAAATCATTTCTTCATTCTCAACAACACAAGGACCAGCCATCAGGAAAAAATTATTTGAATCGATATTTTTAAGAAGAGGAATTTGTGGAACCATGAGTTGAAATCAAAAATTATAAATCAAAGATTAAAAAATAAATCACATTGCTATTGTTTCACCGATTTTCATTAACAAAAGTTCTTTTCCATTTCGCTCGAACTCATCAATTGCTTTTTGATGATCAATTTTTATTGGAGGAAAAGTATCGTAGTGCATACCAATAATTTTTTCGCACCCAATAAATTCAGCGCAGGTTGCAGCATCAAAATAATCCATTGTGAAATTGCTGCCTATTGGAAGCAGTGCAAAATCAAGTTTGTATCTGATACCAATTAATTTCATATCCATTGTTAAAGCAGTATCGCCTGCGAAATAAAAATTTCCTTCATTCGATTCAACAATAAATCCGCCCGGATTTCCTCCAAAAGCTCCATCCGGAAACAGACTGCTGTGCACTGCAATTACATAAGTCAATTTCCCAAAATCAAATTGCCAGCTTCCACCAAAATTCATTCCATGCCCTTTTAATCCTTTTTTTTCGTAGTGAGAAACTATCTCGTAATTCGAAATAATTTTTGCATTAGTTCTTGAAGCAATAGTTTCCACATCAAAAACATGGTCGCCATGTGCATGAGAAATTAAAATGTAGTCAGCCGGAACTTTTTCGATTTCAATATTTTTTGCTAACGGATTTTGGCTGATGAACGGATCGAAAAGTAAATATTTTCCATTCACCTCCACACCAAAACAAGAATGACCATAGTAAGTTAAATTCATAATTATTTTTTAGTAACCGTATTTCTCTTTCCAATTCCTCCTTAGAATTTCGCGCATTTCAATCTCTCTTGCATTATTACCGGGGTCAAAAATTTTTGTGCCATGAATTTGTTCGGGTAGGTATTCCAGATTCACAAAATTGCCCGGATGCGAATGTGCGTAATCATAATCTTTTCCATAATTCAAATCCTTCATCAATTTGGTTGGCGCATTTCGCAAATGCAAGGGTATCGAAAGGTCGCCTGTTTTTCGTACTAATGAAAGTGCATCTTCAATTGCCATATATGCAGCATTACTTTTTGGTGAGCAAGCAAGATATAATACAGTTTGTGAAAGAATAATTCTGCATTCAGGATAGCCGATTGAATTCACGGCCTGAAAACAAGAGTTCGCCAGCACCAATGCAGTTGGATTTGCATTACCAATATCTTCACTCGCCAAAATCAACATTCGGCGTGCAATGAACAAGGGATCTTCGCCTCCTTCAATCATTCTTGCTAAATAGTATACAGCAGCATTTGGGTCGGAACCGCGCATTGATTTAATGAATGCAGAAATAATATCGTAGTGCTGTTCTCCGCTCTTATCGTAGAGCGCCATTTTTTTGTTCAGCGATTTTGTCACTGAATCATTGGTTATAATAATTTCTTTTTCATCAGAAGTATTAACTACTAACTCAAAAAGATTCAGTAACTTTCTTGCATCGCCGCCTGAAAATCGCAGCAGCGCTTCTTCTTCTTTTATTGTAATTTTTTTTCGGTTCAACCATTCATCTTTCTTCATTGCATATTCCAGCAATAGCAATAAATCTTTTTTCTCTAATGACTGCAACACAAAAACCTGGCAGCGTGATAACAAGGCCGAGATAACTTCGAATGAAGGATTTTCAGTCGTTGCACCAATCAATGTGATAATTCCTTTTTCTACTGCTCCGAGCAATGAATCTTGTTGTGATTTACTGAAACGATGAATTTCATCAATAAATAAAATCGCTTTTCCTTTTTGTTTTGCCTGCTCAATAACTTCACGAATATCTTTTACACCCGAATTAATGGCGCTTAATGAAAAAAATGGCAACGAAGTTTGCTCAGCTATCATCTGCGCCAGAGTTGTTTTACCTACTCCAGGTGGCCCCCAGAAAATCATGGATGGAATAACACCTTTCTCAATAAGTGTACGCAAAGGTTTTCCTTCGCCGGCAAGATGTTTCTGACCAACTAATTCATTCCATGTTCGAGGACGGACTCTTTCGGCAAGCGGAATCATAGTATCCATAACCGCAAAGTAATTATTTTGCAAGCCAATATTTATGATTTACAAAACATTTATTAAACCACTGCTTTTTAACCTCTCTGCTGAAAATGCACATCACTTTACTACCGTGATGATGAGAAAGTCACCTGTTAGATGGTCATTAGAAAAATTGTGTTCTTATCATAACTCTTCATTGGAGAAGGAAGTGATGGGATTAAAATTTCCAAATCCGGTTGGTCTTGCAGCTGGTTTTGATAAGAATGGATTTTACTTAAGAGAAATGCAAGCGCTTGGCTTTGGTTTTGTTGAAGTAGGAACTGTAACTCCATTGCCACAACCCGGAAACGATAAACCAAGATTATTTCGATTGCCTGTTGACGAAGCGCTCATTAACAGAATGGGATTTAATAATTATGGTGTTGAGGTAGCAGCTGCAAGAATTATTGCTTCGAGAAAAATCCTTGGCGAAAACACCAACAATGGCGGAAGAATGATAATAGGGGGTAACATTGGAAAAAACAAAATCACTCTGAATGAAAAGGCCGTTAATGATTACATCATCGGATTTGAAAAGTTGTTTGATGCAGTTGATTATTTTGTTGTGAATGTGAGCTCACCAAACACTCCAAACCTTCGTGAGTTGCAGGAAGAAAAACCATTGAGAGAAATTTTATCAGAACTTCAAAAAAGAAATTCTCAAAAGGAGAAACCCAAACCATTACTTTTAAAAATTGCTCCTGATTTAAGTTTTGAGCAAATTGATTTGATACTGCGGATTTGTATTGACAATAAACTGGCGGGAATTGTTGCGACAAACACAACCATTTCACGAGATGGATTAAAAACTTCATCTGAAAAATTAAATGCAGTTGGTTCCGGCGGATTGAGTGGCAAACCATTAATCAATCGTTCAACCGAAATAATAAATTACATCGCTAAAAAATCAAATAAGCAATTAGCAATAATTGGAGTGGGAGGAATTCATACATCGGATGATGCAACCAAAATGCTTGATGCTGGCGCTGATTTAATTCAACTTTATACCGGATTGATTTATGAAGGACCTTTTGTAGTGAAAAATATTCTGACGAGAATTTCTTCTATCCATTAATTCCAAATACATACTGAATAATATTCGCGCCCATTTGTAATGCTTTGGTGCGAAGTTCAACAGGGTCACCATGTACATCGTCCCAGCCATCGCCAAGGTCGCATTCGAAATTGTAAAAGACAATCAATCGGCCTTCGTAAATTAAACCGAAACCTTGCGGAATTTTATCATCGTGTTCGTGAACTTTTGGCAAGCCGTTCGGGAAATTATATTTCTGATGATAAACCTGATGAGAGAACGGCAATTCAATAAAATCCAATTCAGGAAAAATTTTTTTCATTTCTTTTCTGATAAAAGGATCTATTCCAAAATCATCATTGATAAATAAAAAGCCGCCGCCTGTTAAATAAGTTCTTAGGTTTTGAGCATCCTCTGAATTAAAAACAACATTGCCATGTCCGGTCATATAAATAAAAGGATAATTAAAAACATCTGGTGAACCGGGTTCAACAGTGGCATATTCTTCATTGATATTTGTGCCGATATTCTGATTACAAAACCTTGCAAGGTTTCGAAGTGAGTGAACATCATTGTACCAATCACCACCTCCGCTGTATTTTAATAATGCCAGCTGAATAGTTGGAGCAGGAGCAAGTGAAGAGAAGGAAATTCCACAAATAACAAGTGAGAGAAAAAAGAATTTAAGTTTCATTGATTCAGTAAATTTAGGTGAACAATTGCAACCAATGCAGCAGTTTCAGTTCTTAATCTGTTATTTCCAATTATTACTTCTTTAAACCCGGCATCATTAGCAGCTTTTAATTCAGCATCTGAAAAATCTCCTTCAGGTCCGATTATAATTGTTGCATTATTTTCTTTCTGATAAACTGAAGAAAGTTGAGTTTTATTTTCTCCAAGGTGACATATAAATTTTTGATTTTTGATTACAGAATTTTGATTTAAGAATTCCTTAATCGGAATAATTTCATTCAATTTTGGAAGCGAAGCCCTCATACTTTGTTTCATGGCACTCACACAAATTCGATTCAATCTTTCCAGATTTATTTTCCTGCGTTCGCTATGATCACATTCAATGAACGAGATTTCATGAATACCAATTTCAACAGCTTTTTCCAATAGCCATTCAATCCGCTCAATGTTTTTTGTTGGTGCAATTGCCAAATGAATTTTTGAATTTGAACTGCCTTCTTCTTTCCATTTTTTTATTACTTCAAATCCAGAATGTGATTTATGTGCCGATGTAATTTTTGCCTTATAAAAATTTCCTGCTCCATCAATCAAATTAATTTCGTCTCCTTCAATATGGCGAAGCACTTTTATACAGTGATAAGATTCTTCTTCACTGAGAATTGAAATTCCATTAATTATTTCGGGGCAAAAGAATAAATCCATAGCTAATTAATTGCAAGATTACTTTAAAGAAAGAACTAAGAAAATAAAAAAAGCCAGTTCGGTTAATTCGAAATGGCTTTTCAAATGATATTTAATAAAATTATTTTATCGGCACATAAATATCAGTTTCCCATTTAGCAGTATCTTTTTCCATACCCGGGTCTGTTATATACGCTTCCCATGCATTTCCATTTTCTGTTTTACCATTTTCCTGAATCCATTTATATATTGCTTCATAGGCAGCTTGAGTTTTTTGATAGCTTCCAAAATATCTTACAAAGGCTGCTTCACCGGAATATGAATTTTTTGCAACAATTCTTCCTTCAGATTTTCCTAACTTATCAGTCGGAATCGCTGATTCCCAAATGTATTTTGGTCCGCCCATTTTCCCCATAATTCCCAATGGTGCGCCTACAGACTTTAGTTTCGATTTGCTCATGTAGGTTCCGATTTCCATGAAATTCACTCCATATTTCTGTCCAATCTCGGCACTATTTGTCATGTCGGATGAATCAAGAATGGAAAGTAGTGGTAATGCTGATACAGTTGTGACCTCAATGTTGTAAACAGGTGTAACAGATTTAGGTATCGCACAAATAACACTATCAAGATTGCGCAATCCCTGTTCGAAAATTGGACCGAGCATTTTGTCCATCAGGAAAAATGCAAAGAGTCTTTTTACAGGATTCAATCCTTCATCGGCATCCAAACTCCAGGTAATTTTTGTGTTTTCGCCAGCAGGCATAAACTTAAATCCAGCTATAGCAACACCCTGTTTCATGAAATTCATTTCAAGTTTTATAGAGTCTGAGAGATTACTTATAGCAATTTTCATAGTGCCATTTCCAACATTGCTGTTTTCAGAATCCCATGAATAGAAACCTCCAACTCCTTCTGTTGTGTCGCCATAAGTCATTTTCATTTTCGGATCCATTCTGTACCATGGACTCCAAAGTTCCCATTTTTTTAAATCATTCACCATTGGAAAAACGATTGCAGGATTTGCTTTGATGGTTGCTGTTCGTTCAATATGAACTTTTGATGGAAGCAGAAAACTTACAATTAGTAAGAGGACTACGATGCTTAGCAATCCGAGTCCGATAAATTTTAGTGTTCGCATTGATTTGGGGTTTTTATAAACGAAAAATAATCACATTTTTTAAAAACCGGATTTTTTTCATTTTCATTGATGAATTATAAAATTTCGGGGTAGGTTTTCAGGAGAACAAATTATTGCATTATTTCCTTTTTTCTTTAGTAATTCAATTCCTTGCCACTGTTCTCCGCATGAATTATAAAAAGTACCGCCTGCACAAATAATTTTCGCTCCTTTTTTTAAAGTCACTTTAGCTCCGTTTGGCATTGAAACATCACACCGGAGAACCAAGGTTGCGTTTTCAAGAATCAAAACATCACCCAAAAGATCTTTAAATCCTGACCAAACAACACTATCACCATTTGAAATTACAATGGTTGATTCTGAATGATATTCGCAATGAACTGGCAATAAGTATTTTCGTTGAGGCGAAGCAGGATTTGAAAAATTCAACTGAATTTTTCCGATCTGACAAGGAGTATATGCTCTTTGAAATGTATTATAATCCATAACATTATTGCTGCAATGGTCTTTACATTCATCATTGCATCCCCAGCAGTTTGGATTCAATGGGGTATCATCGCATCCATCATTTGTATTCCAGGTATGACTTAAACCGAGACAATGCCCTAGTTCGTGGTTAAACAATCCGGCTACAAACCAGGCACCGAAAATCACTGTTTCTTTACCAAATACATTTATCTTTTTACTTAAATAATAACTACTTATAACTTTAGCCCATGGCCCGGCACCAATTCCATCATTGGAGGGTTTGTATGTTTTTGAATTTAAGCTATCGTAAGGATGTTCGAACAAAAAAACATTTATGGCTTTTCCTTTTTGTAAACCAAATCGGTCATATGCCGCTGATGATTCTATGTTTCGTAGCTTTCCGTTTTTATTAATATAACTGAGTGTATCATTATCGTTAAAGTAAATACCATTATCATTTTTTATTTCTGGATCTGGTAGCAATGTGTATTGAAATCCTACCGGAAAAACAGGAGTATTATTTCCAGTTGGAATTGACATTTTAGTGTTATTAATCAATCGGTCATTAGCCAAATACAACAAGTCGTTAACATAGTTTACTCCCGTATCTTCAGGGAAATTATTTGAACCATCAGAATTCCGCATGATATGCATGTTGATTCTAACATATCGTATAGGTTGCCAGTCAGGATGTGCTGAATCAGGAATGTAGTTTTCATAATTTAAACAAGGACTTGGCCCGATTTTTTTTTGCAACATTGAATCAATTGTGAAATTTCCGGCTGAAGCCCACACAAAATTTATACGGCGGGTACATGAAGATGAAAACATTAACATCCATATGTATATGAAATAAAAGAAGAGTTGATTTGGTTGAATTATTTTTAGCGGCACAAACATTTTATAAGCCCATTCAATTAATGAAAAATTTACTGCTTCTTTTGTCGACTTTGTGGGTATTGACTGCAAGTTCATGCGGAAAAAAAGAAAAATTATCAGAGCAAATTAATAAACAACTTGATAGCATAACCCATTCCATGGCATTGAGTTCAAATCAAAAACAAATTGACCGACTGGAATCAAACATTAATGATTTTATATCTAAGTATCCAACCGACAGTCTCTCTCCGAAGTACTTATTTGAAATGGCCCGAATAAACCAAAGCAGAGGAGAATATAAAGCAGCATTAAATGTTCTTGACAGATTATTAAACGATTTTCCGAATGCGAAAGAATGCGGGTTGAGCGTTTTCATGGAGGGTTTTATTTACGCTAATCTTTTAAATGATTTTACAAAAGCGAAAGAAAAGTATGAATTGTATTTGAGCAAGTATGGCAATGAAAATGAAAAGATGTCTCATGATGTAAAACTGGAACTGGAAAATCTTGGAAAATCTGCCGATGAAATTTTCAAGCAAATTCAGGCAAAAGCTGATTCGCTGAAATAAGAAGTTCAGGTATTTTATCCTTCTAAATGAATAGTAAACAGAAATGTTCGGGTGCGCAATCGACTCAATACAGAAGAATAAATGAGTAAATCATCATTCTGCAAAACATTGGTTAAACCATAAGATATTTTTATTTCGGGCGCAACAATTGCCATTGGCATGTGTAACTCAATTCCGATTCCGTATTCGAAAAGATAATCATCCTTTTTTACCTTAATTAAATTTTCTGCACGGCGGGCAGTTGCGTTCGATTGCATGTCGATACTATATTTCAAACCTGCAATAGCATACATACGCGAGTTTTTATAAGGCTTCGATTTATATTTTAATAGTAACGGGAATTCGAGATATACACTTTCAATTTTTTTTACTACAGGAAGCGCGCTGTCCTTCTGTGTATATTTTATATTTTTTTCGCCAAAGGATAATGCCGGAATCAACCGCAAATCGAAATACCTGCTTATATGATAATCTGTTACAATTCCCAGATTAAATCCGGGACCTTTTACCGGTTGAACATTTAGAATATTTTTTTGAACAATAAAGTTTGAATCAAGCGTGATTTTATAATCACTTTTATTGTAACCCAATGCAACACCAAAATGAAACTTTCGCGACATATTCTGGTCATCGTGTTCCATTATTGAAAACTGTGCATTTACTTTCATTGAAACTGAAAGTGAAATGAACAGAATCAGGATTTGTGCCCTGTATATATAGAGGCTACGCCGAATGATAATGTGGTGCATTTTGTTTTTACAAAACCAATTGACTGCAAAATATTTTCAAACTGTTTACCATCAGGAAAAACTTTTACCGATTGAGGCAGGTAAGTGTATGCTGATTTATCTCCTGTAATCCAACTTCCGATTAACGGACAAATACGATTGAAGTAAAAGTTGAAAAAACCATTGATAATTTTATTGCGGGGTTTACTGAATTCCAGTATAACAACTTTTCCATTCGGCTTAAGTACTCTGAACATCTCGTGTAAACCTTGGTCAAGATTTCCAAAATTCCTGACACCATATGCAACGGTCACAGCATCGAACTTATTGTCTTCAAAAGGCAATTGCTCGGCATCGGCTAAAAGCAACTCTATTTTTTTCTGAAGATTTAATTGTTCAATTTTCTTTTCTCCAAATGCAATCATCTCTTTTGAAATATCTCCGCCAATGATTTTTTCAGGATTCAATTTTAACAATGCAATTGCTATATCAGCTGTTCCGGTTGCAACATCCAAAATTAATTGGGGCTTTTCATGCCTTAGTTCTTTAACCAATTTCCGTTTCCAGATATTATAAATGCCTAACGAAAGAAGGGTGTTCATAAGATCATATCGCGAAGCAATATTGTTGAACATTTGTGCCACCTGTTCCTTTTTACCCAGAGAAGATTCAGAATATGGAAGTACTTGCTTATTCATCGGGTGCAAATTACTTTCATTCCATCTACATTCGCCAATCAAATTATTCAATTTATGATTATTAAGTCGGCAATATTTAAGGGAAGTTTTAAAGCGGTTGAACAATGTCCAATTGCAAAATTGCCTGAGTTTGCCTTTATCGGACGAAGCAATGTGGGCAAATCATCGCTTATTAATATGTTGCTTAATAAAAAGGATTTAGTAAAAGTCTCTGGTCGCCCTGGTAAAACACAATCCATTAATCATTTTCTTATTAATGATGGATTTCATTTTGTTGACTTACCCGGGTATGGTTTTGCATCGGTATCGAAAAAAGAAAAGCATACCTGGAAGAAAATGATTGCTGATTACCTGCAGCTACGCGAACAATTGCTTAATACTTTTGTGCTGATTGATGCACGGCACGAACCGCTTAAAATTGATCTGGAATTTATTAATCAGTTTGGTGAATGGCAAATTCCATTCTCTATAGTTTTTACCAAGGCCGATAAAGTGGGAAAAGATGTGATTGCTTCGCACAAGAAAATGTTTGAAGAGCGCTTATCAGAATCATGGGAAAATCTTCCGCCAGTGTTTATCTCCTCAGCCGAAACACAAATGGGTCGCGATGAGATTTTTAAATATGTAGCAGAAATGATAAAAGAAAAATAATTAGGGGGTTCTTTTTTTGAGCGTAGCGGTGTCATTCTGAGTTTATCGAAGAAACAAAAAAAAGGCGGGCTATTCACTTCAATATTTTTTGAATACAAAAAATGATTTTTGTTGCTATCCCTAACCCGAGCAACACTAAATCTTGGGCAGTTAGCTATTTCGGAAGTCATGTGCTGCTAATCCATTGCCCCGCGCTTTAGCGCGGGGAACAAAAGAAAAATCACATCTGGCTTTAGCCCCAATTTTTTTTTTAGCCTGTTGGTGTTTCTCCCATCCCGCCCCTGCTCGGTGTTTTCACCAGCAGGTTTTAATAACTACATCCATTCATAAACTTCACATAGCATTGAAAAAATGCAGTAGTCATTGAATCGTCAAGTACTCGTATTAAATCAAAAGTTCGTTTAATCATT
>Ga0209596_1002076_pt1 | contig 16726 bp, 38 predicted proteins | sample M_130807_MF_Meta_FD_187314 | JGI IMG/M metagenome (GOLD analysis project Ga0209596, IMG submission 187314) | Freshwater microbial communities from Lake Montjoie, Canada to study carbon cycling - M_130807_MF_MetaG (SPAdes) (version 2) | ecosystem: Environmental > Aquatic > Freshwater > Lake...
AGCAGAATCATTAGTTAATCTAATGGATGACCATTGGTTCAACGCAACCATATTCGGACATTATTTGGCACAACAGCCATTATATACAATTGACCGAATTATGGAAATGATTGTATCGGTTATATCAGAACAATCAAAGATGTTACATGTATATTCAATTCAAGGTTCAACATCTGAAGGATTACTTTTAGCCAATGAACTGAATGAATGTATCAAAGCATACCAAGAGAATAATCAGTTAAACAATCTTAAGTTACCGTCCCGTTCTTACAAAGTAAAACGGGAGGAAAAAAGAATCCATACTTTTGGATGGACAGAAGAAGAAGATCCATTCAGTTAGTATTAGACATATATGAATATATGAATGTCTGGTTAGATAGATAAACATATCTAGCCCAAATTATCCACAGGGTTATCCACATCCTGTGGATTTTTTGTATGCTGTGGGCATGTGGGCCAAATTTTCTATTTACGACACATGATCCAAATCCCTGAAATTTCTAGCTCATGGGCCAAATTTTTCATTTACGAAGGCTTGACAAAAATCCCTGAAAATGCTACACAATAATGTCTATATGATTAATTATACATATACAATGTCGACAAATGTGTAGAGAATATGCCAAAATAGATCAAAATTCCTTGCATAATCTATTGACAAATATGGATCAATATGCTGGTATATATGTCCAAATTGTCCTATTGACATTACGTTGCATCATGTGATAACGTTCCATTACATATGTATGTTTAACTAGATATAACTATAGTATTTGATATGCTATCTATAGTATAAATTCTCCACTATGCTCCACTTTACTCCACTATATAAGCCTTCTAAGGGCTATATGAGACTGGATAAATGGGAGGGGGATATAGGAGTTAAGTGCTTAGCTTTCCCTAACATTGGCATTATAATAGCCACCTGTAGGATTATCTAGCCATGCTGAAAGTTGATCGACATCCATTATATATTCGGCAGATCCACCTAATTTGAAATCAATTGTGACAACATAATTATCATTGCTCTCATCATATTCATGAGTAATTAATCCAATTGATCCATCTGCTGTACTATCTGGTATTATGTCTCTGGTGTCTTCTGATACTTCAGCTTCCGCCTCTTTAATTAAATCAGCCATCATTATCTTCTTCATAGGTCTATTCTACCATTATCCTTTATTTGCACATTCCAGACACACAAATGGGTCATCATTAGCCTTATAAAATAGGATCTTACATTCGCTACATGCTACCTTATATGGCTCAGCTATAGTATATTTACTATAGGATGATTCAAACTTATTCATTTTTTACGCACCGCAATAACAAATGCAATTAATATAATTATTGGTACCCAAAATACTATGATTGCTAAAGCTGCCAATGACTCCATTACTTACAACTTATGCAGTAATATGGAGCACGTAGGTTATCTGGGTGAACATAACCTGTTCGAGCACATTTGTAGCATGTAGCTTTAATTAGATCAGATTGGTCTATTTCAAAACCAAATTGTCTTGTATAGTATAGTTTAGTAACGTACCACGTTATTAGTATTGCTAGTATAGTTATCATATGTTTATTGTATCATTTCCTTGTCCAAGTTGAAGCTTTTTGTCCAGGTGTTCCCATATATGTATCTTCAATCAAAGCTTTATTTCTATCTAGGTCTTGTATTGCCTTATTAAGTTCTATCATATCATTGGCTGAAAGTCTGATACTTGTCAGTTCCCGCCCTTTAATTGCATCAAGCTTACGTCTAGTCTTTTCAATATCAGATAGGCTCTTCTGCTTTTCAGCAGCAATAGATGCCCTAGACATGCCTTTATATTTCTTCTTTTTAGCCATTATAGATGAATATCATTTACAGGTTCTTTGGACCAATGTACATAAGATCTAATATAGACTATTGCATAGGCAATCGCTGAGAATATAAATCCATACTGCTTTGTTAGTATGGCATAAGTCATCCATAGACACTCATTAAATAGAAGGACATACCATCCCCAAATATCTTTTCTGCCTACAAAGTAAATTCCCGTTACTCCAATAATGGCTAATATCCATGACCACATCATCGGTTAGGTCCTAGAAATGGAGTTATGCCAAAATCATCATCATCCGACCATTTACCTGTTGAATATCCCGCCTCATTATCATTGTATGTTCGTCTAGGCAACATATCATCATCCATGGCACCACAATTAGAGCATGTAACCTGACCATCAAGGTCTAGTTGATAGTCACATCCATACTTAGTACATAGGGCATCGTTCATTAGTATCCACCCATACATTCATTGCGAGTATGATAAAGTCTGATCTTAGTCATAGTCTTTTTATTAGGAGCATAAAGCTCTTCCCCACAGCAAGCAGCTTTTAGGTACCATTCTTTAGCAAAGAAGTCATAGACCATGCCTTTAAAATTAGCATACTTGTGTGCCACAAATGTAGCAAATGGGTCAGGTATCTCTAAGCTATGTAACATATTATTAGTATAGCATTTATGTCAGGTACTGACAATAGGGCTTCTACTTTTCGACTTCACTTTTGTCGACTTTAATTAGATCAAAATCTACGAATGTACCTCTATTTAGATACTCTATTGCTTTAGTGAGTATGGTTATATCGTCTCTTAATAATCCAATTCCGCCATTACATCCGCTGCATAATACTCCTCTGACGCATTTACCACAGGTTTTTCTTCCATCTGGACAGCATGAGTGGTCGTGATCTACATTGAATTTTCCACCAGGGAACTCCAGGTTACAGATTAAGCATTTGCCGCCCTGTAAGGCAATTAGAGCCTCTATCTTCTCATATGTTGTGCCGTAGGTCCTTTTGTATCGACTTCTGCGGATTCTCTCTCTATTGCGAACCCAATCCTCTTCACTCCAATTTTCATTTTTTCGTTTACGGGCATTTGCAGCAGCTCGATCTCTATGTTTAAGGATCCATATGTCATCTTGTTTTAATGTATGATATTGCTCTAAGCTTTTAGCGTTTCCGTCTGTCCTGCATCGCCATTCATGAGGATTTTTACCCTTTTTAAATCGCAAAGGGTGAAATACATACGCAGCAATTGATGGCCCACAAACGGCGCATATTACTTCTTGTGTTTCGTGCAATTCTCGATTTAATCCTACAAATGAATGCTTAACTCTTCCGTTGCCTGTCTTCATATAGTAATTATACTATATTCATGTAGTTCTAGTCAATTAAAATATCATACCTATCTGGATCTGACAATATCTCTTCTTCCAAATCATCTGGTATATCATGCCCTAATAGTCTATGTTGTCTGATATGTCCGATTAATTGATCATCGTTAGTTATTTTCTCAGATAATCCAAATAATGAATATTCATCTAAGTTCTCATTTAGCCAACATGCACAACACTCTATATATCCTCCAACGTGAGCATATATGTATATGTCTGAGTCGAAGAATCTAGAGTATGCCACTACATTGATTTCTTGATCTTATTTAATGCTCTATGAAACTTAATATATCTAATTGGGTTCTTCCATATTTTAAGGGGAAGCTTTATCTTTTTCTTTGTCATCATTCCTCAATTATATCATATCCCTAGTCAATCGTTTTAGGCTTTCTTTGGTGTTCTTTAAACTTATTGCCATAAGGATCTACCCCTCTAAAGTATATCCCTAGCTTTCTATCTTCATCTTCTGTTATCCCGCCAAAAGTTCCACGTTCTTTATTTAATTCAGCATCTACCGAAGCATGAGCAACAATCCCATCAATTTGAGACTTTAGCACATTTAGACTGAATAGTTCTAAAGCATTTTTAATTTCAAATGAATCAGGATAGTACCTTGGAATTGGCAAAAGCATAGCAAGCATATCACCTGCTTTAATATGTATATCGATATCTGGAACAGTAACTTTTAAAGTGAAGGTAAAGTCTCTATCTAAATTATCTGTTTCCACCAAAGCAGCCATAGTTACAACTCCAGGAATAAAGTAATTTGGAGGCTGAGTTATATATAAATTAGTTCCTGGTGGGGTCTTTAACATCCAATCGTGAGATACGGTAAATGTGCCATTATGAAAGAATGAATATACTTTTTGTTTTTCATTTCCATGTACGCCATCTTCAATGATATTATTTGACGTTATCTCTAGACTTTCTCTACTTTTACCGCCGTCCCACCTAACAGTAAAATCAAATAAACTTATTATTACAAAGCCCAGCTGATTAGCAAAAGTAATTGGTAAGCAAAAGTAGTACGGATCATCAAACCAATCACGTCTTAATTTGCCCTTAAGGCTTTTAAGCGATGGCCAAGTTTTATCTTTTTGATATCCAAGTATTGCTATAGTGTTTTCAGGAACATCATTTCCGTTATCATTAATCATTTTTTACCTTATCGTATTATATGGGTCAACGTGGTTGACTGAATTGTCTCTACCGTCGCCGATTTCACTAATTACGACCTATATTGTTAAATATAAAACTTGTTATTACATATCTTGTAGGACCTTCTAATACTTCTTTGACCCCATGCATATAATCATCGCCCGTTGCAAATACTACCATTGATCCTTTTGGGAATTTAAACTCTAGATTAAGTTTTGAAAAGTAAAGTTCACCACCCAAATAATCGTCATTTAAATACAACACAATAGCATACTCTGGCTCCCTATTGTATCCACGATCTGAATGTTCTGGTAGGCTAGATCCAGAATAGTGTCTTTGAATAGTGTCAAACTGTTGAACAATTAGGTCTTTATTTATAGATGACTTAATCTTATCCCTTAAAGAAATTTTTAAATCAGAATCAACATTAAGGGCTTTGTCATTCCATGGATAATTTATATCATATTTTATATCGTCTAAACTTTCAATATAATCCTTTTTCCAGTCTTCTTCAGATGCATTCTCGGCCATTTCCATAAGCAATGCTCTGTCATCCTCAGATATAAAGTCTTCTATAAGAAAAATGTTTTTGTGTATCTCTTGGCATTGAGGAAATGTTTTGCTTAGATCATCTAGGGTTATCACAATCAGTCCACTACTTCTTGAGTAAGAATAGCTGCGTAGTTATTCTTCTACCACTTAATACCGACTCTACCCCGTGCCGAGTTGCAGAATCAAATACAACTATGTCGCCCGCCTCTGGTTTAATCTTTTTATTTAAATCTACAAAAGTTAGATTCCCGCCCTCAAAATCCCCAGTAAAATACATAACAAGAGAAATGTCTGGGGTTATGGTTTCTCCATCTTCTACCCATCCATCTGCGTGTTGCCCCATTGGACTCATTGGAGTATCCCATTTAAAAATTCTATAATAATTATGTACTCTTTTATAATTATCTATAGACCTATTAGTTCTTTCTAAAAAGATTTCTGCGGCTTTAAGCATTGCTGAATGCATGGTATCATAGCCATTCTCCCCCTCCCCGACAGTGCAGCCGTGTCCATATTGTTCTCCATTTGAACGAAAATCTGGAAACCACTCAAGTCCCTGGGATAACAACAACAATAATTCTGCATCATCTAAACAATTACTAATGCGTATTCCGTGTGTACCAAATTCCTCAATTGAATCAAATTTATTCATTATGCCTCCTTAATATAGTTATAAAATAATATTATATTGCTTCTTTCTCCATCTAATACTTCATTTACTGAATGTGGGTAATTCTCATCACCTTTAAAGTATATCAATGTACCAGCAGTAGGCTTATAGGAAACGCTATTTTCTTTAGATCCAGAGTTGTCGTTATAGAATACTATTTCTCCACCTTCGTAGTTATCTGTTAAATAAAGCAAGGCTGAGTAGTAGGTGTTTGTATATCCTTCAACCCCTCCGTATGCGTCAGTATGCCAACCAAGACTTTCTCCCTTTTGAAGAATTTGATAATTCATTCTGTCTAACTCTATTTGATTCTTTTTAAATCCAAACTGATTTGATATAGAATTTTCTATTCTATTAATTAGATCTTGAACAAGATAGCTTTCTTCTGTTCCCTCTTCGTTAATCCTTATTGGCTTTAAGTAAACATTTAATAGCCCCCTTGGGTTTATCTCTGATCTAGACTTTAAATATGAGTTTAAATACTTGGCTGTTTGAGGTGAAATAAAGTTTTCTAAAATAGTTGGCTGTGACATTATACGGAAAAACCAATTAAAGACTTAATAAATGGCTCAAAAGTAGCAGATGTTTCATCTGGGGATAGGCCATATATCTTTCCGAGCCTATCAACTATAAATTTATCAAAATTCCACGGGACATCTCTACCTACTGCTTCTGTCAATACCTTATAGATTGGGTGAGCGTTATCCCCCCTTACATCTATTTTTTCTGACATTAAGAAGTTTACGCCATAGGTTGTACTACAAAAATCTTTAATCTGTTCGTTAGTTCCTGGCTCTTGGCTATTAAATTGATTACAAGGAAACCCGATAACAACCAGGCCCTCATCTTTGTATTTTTCATGTAAGGACTGAAGGTCTTCGTACTGTTTTGTAAAGCCACACTTACTTGCAGTGTTAACTATAAGAAGTACCTTGCCTTTAAATCTTTCCATCTCTATAGTATTGTTATCTATATCTGTAAATCTAAGGTCGTGAATTGACATTTATTTATCCTTTATCTCGTGGTATTGCATATGAAAATCTAATAATTGATGTGTAGTTGCACAAAAACATATTGGGCAGTGTGTAATCCATTGAGATTTATCTTCCCAATACTTACTCATACTTTAAACATGGGATAATTCGCTTAATTTCATGATAACAAATTGAACACTTTCCAATGTGCAATTCATTGCCTGAATCTAAGACAACTATTTCTTCAATCGCTCCTTCTACATTCTTATTACAAAAAACACAGAAAGCGCTCAAACTTATTGTCATTCCTCTAAAAGATGTTCATTCTCTTTAAAAGCTTTAAGTATTGCTTCTCTTAGTTTATCATTTTTTGTTGCATTGTGCGTACCATTACATTCTGGATACACCTCTGATAGTCCACACTTACACAGTCCCATATTCATCTGCCTCTCTTAACCATTGATCTTCCCATAATCCCATGAGAGATTCATTGCCAATATCATCAAAATAATAACGATTTTTTACTGGATTAAGGGTCCAGCCATACCAAGTATTGCCTTCTGACCAAGTTAAATTTGTAGGCTCTTGATTTTCGTATCTGGTAATTGCCTTCAGTATTTCATCGTTTTCTCTTACAACAGCCTGTATGGCCTCTCTAAGGCGTTTAGGACGCATAAGGTATCTTTCTACTAATTCATATAGCATATAGCTAGTATACTATATTGAGTTGAGCTAGTCAATACTAGCCTGAATAATAATTTGTCAGATGCTTTTTGCATACGTTTATTATTGTTGCACCAACCTGGTCCCAATAGGTACCTATTTCTTCACAATAGTAGCATTTTTCATCATTTAAACCAGAAACTTTATTCATATTCACCCCTTGTTATATTTTCTATTATACTATACAAATACCCTTTGTCTTTTAATGATTGGACTACGTAGTGGTCTCCCTCAAAAAAATGAAATATAAGGTTATTTTTATCTGGAAATAGAACGGAATGCCTCATGTCTTGGCCAATGTTTCCAAAAATAATATGATAGGTTGAGTTATTGCTAAAGCATCCTTCTAAGGATAGGTGCCTCCATATAACTATTTTATCTGTGTGCTCCTCCCATCTACTTTCAAAAGGAACTATTGATTTGTTAACAGACCACTGGGGAGCAAAAGCAATAACTTTTGATATATCAAAATATTTTGAAGCCACTATTGCACAAAATCCGCCCATAGAGTTTCCCAAAGAGTATAGGGTTTTGTCTTGAATGTATGGGCTTATTATTAATTTAAGTTTGTCCCAATCAAAATTGCCCCAAGACCTTGTTTTATCAACAATAAATATAGATGTTGAGTTATTTGTTGATTTAGCAAATTCCTCTTTTTGTATTTCTATATTTGCTATCATCATACCTGCTCCTGAAAAACACAAAAAAACATTATTAGATCTTCTCTGTGTAATTGAAATTTTTATTTTGTCATCTTCATACAAAAGATCCATTATGGGCTCTTCGTATTTAATCAATTGGACCCCTTAGTCCGTATCCAAATGTATACCTGCTGCCATCTGTTAACTCTAACACTTCGTGCTTTTCTTTTGCTTGATATATTATTATGTCCCCAGCGGACGGCCTATAAGTTATTCCTATTTTAGGGAAGTTAAGTTCTCCTCCTATGAAATTATCATTGATATATGCCATACATATAAAGTTATCAGAGGCCACATCTTTGTCATCTACATGAGCTTCCATTGAGCTATTGGGTACAAGTTTAGATATAGTTATAAAATCTTTTTTAGGTACCATTTTTTCTATGTTGTATATCGACATGTACTGAGCAATAGGAGACAGCATGTCTGATAAGCACATCGATCTTAATCTTACTGCTGCTAGGTTATCTTTACTAGAAAACAAAGTTGGAAGCTCCATAGTTAAATGAGGTCTTCTCTCTGTCTGCATTAACGGGTAAACAGTACCAGATACCTGCTCAATTATATCAATGTAAGAATGTGGACTAAATGCATTGGTAAATTTTATAATACCTTTAGAAAGTATTTCCATATTGTTACCACAATTTTTCGTAAGACGTATATTCTCTTTCATAAACATAAGTTTGAGTCATATATCTTTTACCAGAGCTCATTTCAAGAACCGAGTGTATCTTTTCACTTGGGAATATTATAATAGAACCAGCCTTCGGTTTAATGCACAGATCGTCATTAGTAAAATCTATTTCTCCACCTATATAATCATCATTTAGATAAAATAAAATAGTTAAGGTTGGTCGCACTGGTTTGCCATTATCCTGAACGTAACTGTATCCATCTTTGTGTGGTGCCAGCTTGGTTCCAGGGTTATATTCTCTGAATAACCATTGACCGCTATCTATGTTTTCTATTGGCAAACTATTAGAATATTCAATTAAACACTTTTGATATAAATCAAGAATTACTGGGTACAATCTTTCTTCTGGAAATACGCTAGTGGATCTGCCTTTAATTGTGGAATCTTTATAAGCTGAACCTGTCCCACCTTTGTTTGTGTAATCAATCCAATTATCTTTTAACAAAACTTCTTGAAGAATTTTTTCTGGATCTTCTACAACATCTTGCCATTCCCAAATTAAGTTATCTCTTTTAATTAAATTACTCATCTTTACCTTTCACTGCAATCATTGTCTCGCATTTAATGCAGACGTCATAGTCAATTTTTGTGAATGGACAAAATCCAGCATGCTGTAATTTATGGCCAAACATCTTGCACATCAACTGCTTAATCATGCTGTTCTGTCCTTTAGCCTTAGCCATCTGCCATATTTATTTGGAACATCTGCCCCAATATATTCTTGACCAGTCTCTAGGTCTATCAGCAACCATTTTCCTGGTGCTTTTGTATGTACTGTTAGATCTACAGCCTTTGAAAACTCTTCAACTTCCGCCCCCTGATACATTTTAGGCAGAAAACTATATGCGTTATTTAAAAGTCTTCTCATTATACTATTATACTATAGAGCTTTCTTCTATTCTATCCACTGCATCATCAATTGTTAATGAGTGTTCTTTTGTGCAACTGCCACATTCTCTACACATTTCTTCCCCATTTAACTTTATTCCAACCACGCTCATGTAAATAATAAAGGATTGTTTTTGTAAATACCTCAAAACTTGCTATTGACCCCGCTGTAATTGGTTCTTTAGTTATAAACCATGAAATAGCAAAAGTATCTGCCGTGCCGATGCAGCGCCAAACAATAGCCTTTACTGCTGATCTTTGTTTACTTACTCTCATCTTCTTCTTTCTTAAACCATTGATCGTAAAGTTTTATTTCGTTTTCTGCCATGGCATCAGCAGACTCATATACCCATTTCTTTACGCTTTTGAGTAGCACTAATAGCTTCAATTTCTGCTCCTAACGATACTTGCTCAATTTTATATCCGACATCACGACCATATACAATGTTAGTTATATTAGGCATCTTAATAACCATTGCTTTGTCCATTACTGGATCCTGTGCAATATATCCCTTTACTTGTTCAAAATCTAAAGGATCTTTCTCGCTTGTTTTGTAAGTGTTCCTTACGCCTAGCATTACTTGATCCGTTCTGCTCCCCGCCTCTTGATACAAAGCGTGATGCCCCTCATGCCATGGTTGGTATCTACCAAGCATTAAAGTGGTTGGCTGGCGCCAATCATGTAATTGAAAGTCAATACATGCAAGTCTTGCTGCATCTGTATATTCTATGCGATCATCAAAAGTTAAATCTGGGTTAGATGGCATTTCCCACATAGCGGTTGTATCTGGAAAATCTCTAACAGGATTTCTATTCATCCAAACTACTTTGTCTGGGTTTCCAAAAGATGCTCTTGTTTCTGCTGTCGGATTAACGAAATCAACTACTACATGATATCCTTGATCAGACAATAGTCTTGATAGAGCTCCCATTCTGCGAGCCTGCTCTAACCTGTCTTCTGGGCTAAAGCCTAAATCTTTATTTAGTTCTGCTCTGACTGCGTCGGCATTAAGATGCACGGCATTAATTCTATCTGCTAACTCTTTTGCAAATGTAGTCTTACCAGAACCTGGAAGACCAATTACTTGAATAATCATTTTACTTCTCTCTGTTTGTAAATAGCACGTCCCACATATATATTATACTATATGTGGGACACACTATCAATAGATATTTATACTTTTTTTCTGCCTGATTTTTTAGGCGGTTTTGGAATTAAACTTGTTTCTCTTCTTATGCCGTGTTTATTTGTATCAATTTTTACACCTTGTCTTGGATACCTTTTAGGTGTTTCTCTACTTGTAATGGCTCCTGCTGCTACTCCTGCATTTGTTGCTGGTGTTGTGCCCGTGCCGTCTTCTTTTTTAAAACCATTACTCATTTATAAATTGTCTTGTCTGTTCTGGTGTCGAAACCATGCCTAACGTTAAGCCTGATTCACCATCTCGTGAAACATCTTCAATTGTAACTGGAGTCATTCCCAACCCCATACCAACTGCATTAATACCGCATCCGCAATCCATGCACATTAGTTACAGTTCTCACAATTCTTTACAGCACAATCAGCATCGCCTCTTGTGTCTCTTGTGCACTCTGATCCAGATTTTACTGGTTCTGGTGTTGCTGGCTTAACAGCTTCAGCAATAGATGCTTCCATTGATGGAGCAGTTACTTCTTCCTTATCAAATAGATCCATTTTTACTTTGGGCCTTGTGCTGATGGCTGGTTAGATACATCTGATGCAGGGAATGCTGCTGATGGATCAGCAGCGTACTGCTCTCCAATTGTATGCTGTACTGCTGGCTTTACTTCGTTAAATCCTGTTAAATTCAATCCGTCTGTCATTTTGTACTCCTATAGGTTATTTATTTAAGCGGGACTAGTATTCCGCTCATGACTCTATTATAGCATTATTATTATTTAGTTGACTGGTTCGTAAAAAGTCACTAGGTTATACCTAGGTCCAGAAATAACTTTATTTACCCCGTGAGGCTTTTTGTAGTCACCTTCAAAAAATATCAAGGATCCTGTTTCTGGCTTAATTGATATCCCCTGTTCTGGGAATACCAGCTCTCCACCATCGTAATCATCATTCAAATAAAGTAGTCCTGATTTGTTTAACATATATTTTGTTCTAGCATGTACCTCACCATTTTTATCTTTATAGTAATTATCCATATGGATTTCATTAATTGCACCGTCTGTCATACAGCTAAAAAAATAGCTTTTGACTTTATGTGCGGATTCAAATTTTTTTGATATAAGAGCATTAATTGAAAACAATAATCCATTGTAGATATCTATAGACACATTATAGTTTACGTTATCTGTATATGCACTAACGCTGTGTGGCGGGGCAATCTCTTCACCCATTAAGTCTCCGTATATATGTTGTCTTGGAGTTTCTATCAAATTTGGTAAGACTGAGTCTATTAAAAAATTTGCCGTATCCCCAGATATATATTCTTTAACCAAGAATATTCCTTCAGCTATATTTTCAATATTTTTTTTCATTTTTTATATAATTTTTCATAACAATCTGCACACATATCAATAATGCCAGATTCTGGCAGACTTCCAATCCTAGAAGACTTTTGTCCGCAATCTTTTATTTCACATATACCACTAAACATTGTTTAAAGTTTTTTTCTTTGCCTGTCCTTGAACGTAAGGCCCTAGGTCTGCCTTAACTCTTCCATCTTTTCTCAATCTAACAATTCTTCCATCTTTAATTTGAGTATCGTTAAATGCTGTTGATTTTCTTTTTGCCATTACTTAATCTTACCGCCAAACTTTGACCACGCTCTTTCATGTAAGAAATACCCAATCATTTCGCATGCGCTGTAAATAATTGCAAACGTACCAGCATACTCCCAATGAGCTTCGCCAGTAATAGCCTTTTCAAAGAAATAGACTAATGTGCCAACAAAACAAATGTGGACAACTGGCCAAGTAATTGACTTGTATAAACTTCTTTTATTGGATTCCATTTTGCTCCTTTATAAGCTCTTCAATTATATCATGTACACGGCCCGACTGTGGGTCTTCCAGATGATCGTGAACCAGCAGGTCGCTAATACCTATTGATTTTAAGTAATTAATTTTATCTTTTAATAGTTCTTTTGTGCCGCAAATAAACAAAAGCTTCTCTGACTCACTAAAAAATTCTTCTCCAAAACTATCTGCTTCTTGTTGTGTATCCCTTACAACTAACCCAAAACAAATCATTTGATTTTTATTATTGACTGGGTTGCTGCTTTTTAAGTGATCTTCGTGTCTATTTATCATAGAAAGGTGAGTCGCGTTATGTTTTATTGCTAGTTTCCTTGTTTCATCCGAGTGGCCGCCCATTACTATTGGTGGCTTAGACCTCAAGATATCCATATTTAAAAATTTATTAAGCCATATGTCTGTGTAATTAATCCTAGATTCAGTTGTTTGAAGAAACTGATCTACTAATACTAGGTCCTTTATGCTTGTTTCTTCGCTGTGAATATCGCCAGAAACCACATTTAAAATTATTTTATCTGGGGCCATCTCATTTATTGATTGGCATATCATTGCCATATACTCTGGACTTATTGCATAAGTTCTAATTGCAATCATATATTTTAATTTTTGTTTAGAAGACATAACTCTTACTGCTTTTGTTAAAAAATCTGGGACTTTTGAATGGTATACCAATAGAACTGACTCATATCCAGCCTTTTCAAGTCTTACTGAAAGGTCTAACAGGTACTGGGCTGATTGTTCGTTCCCTCTTGTCATAGAATGAAATTTCAATATTATCCTTTGTTCAATAACAATTCTATCATTTAAATATTAAAGGGGCAAGACCTAAGTCCTGCCCCTTTAATTGAAGTTATTTACTTCTTTAGTGCTACCTTTAACTTAGGGAACTTCTTGTTCCACTTAGTTGCAAGCGCATTATATTCCGCCTTGTAGGTAGCCTTAGCAAGATCTGCTGCTGCCTTTTCTGATACGACCTTAGATGTTGCTGTATCTAGTTGTGCTTTAAGCGTTGTAGCATTTGAATCTGCTGCAGCCTTATCTAAAGCACGTCCTGCTTTTTCTGCTGCAAGTGCTGCATTAGCAACTGCTAATTCTGCGTTCTTTGCTGAAAGTTCTCCTGCAAGATCACGAACTGCTATTGTTGCAACTACAGAACCAACTGGTGCTGTAAATCCTGTTACGGCTGTTGCTACAGTTGCGTATGCTGTAACTACAACTGAACCTGAAGCAGGAAGTGTTACTGTCTGCTCCTTGGTACCAAGTGTTGCTACCGCTGTATCTGTTGTAAGTGATGTTGCAGTTGCTGCACCATTATTACTCACTAAAGTATTAATTGTTGCTCCACCCTTTAGGTTTCCGAATACGTCGTATCCTGCCACCTTAAGTGTTGCAATTGTTGCTGCTGCCCCAGATGCTGGTGCAGTCAACGAGATTGAGTTCAAAGCACCTGCGGTACCTTGTACATAATATGTTGTTGAGCTTCCACCAATTGTTACAACAACAGTTCCAACAGTCGTAGTTTTAGTATATACATAAAAATCTGCTGTGGTTCCCGTTCCTGTATTAATTGTTAGTGATGATGATCCGCTTGATGCGGTTACTGGAGCGCTTGATGTTGCAAGCGCTGGCACGATAGTTGCATTTACTGCAACTGCTGTTACTGCCGTTCCTGTATCTACAGATGTTACAGCAATCTTTAATGCATCTGCTGCATCTATGCTGTTATCTGCTGGTACTGGAAGTGCTACGGGAGCTGTTGCTACCGTGCCACCTGTTGCTGCAGAACCCGCAACTGTTAAAGTTGTGGTTGCCGCGTTAGCTGCTGGCGAGATTAGCATTGTGCTAGTCAGGGCTGCAGCGATGATTAGCGATATTTTTTTGAATGATTTCATTCTATTTATTTCTCCTTTTTGTGATCTGTCTCTTTACGAGCACAGAAATTTGTGATAGTTCACACCATGTAAGACGTTTATGCAATCCAAATGTTGCTAATGTAATTCATGTATTTTTACGTGAAACGAACAGGGGTCTCCACCTTCATCCCATTCTTCCATTTCTTCATCAGACATTGGTGGGCCATCGTGTGTATCGCAAAATACATCTGATATCCAGCCACGGTCATAACCACTTTTAAGCCATATTTCAAACTCTAAATGATCATTATCTTTTGAATCGAACTCTAAATCCATTCTGAGAGCTCCTCTAACATTAGGTGCTTAGGTTTTGCGCCAGTAATAGTTTTAACTGGTTTTCCTGATTTAAATAATACCATATAAGGTATAGAGGTTACAGAGTATTCTGCTGATTTAATAGGATTCTCATCAACATTTAACTTACCGACCCACAGCCCACGTTCATTTGATATCTCATCTAGTATTGGAGATACCTTTTTGCATGGTCCGCACCATGGGGCCCAAAAGTCAATAAGAACTAGATTGTGTGAATCTAAGACCCTATCAAAACTTTCATCTGTAACTATCAACTTACTCTCCCTTTAATTCATCCGCTGCTTTATTAAATTTATTCATAAATGTTTGGATTACCCAAACTGCGGTTTCTCCTGCATTAGAAGACATTGCTTTTGAAGCTTCTTCCGTCCTATCTTCAATAGCAAGAGCGTTGTACCATTTCTGGTACAACTCCTCGCCAATTTCTTTAATAATTTCTTCAAGTACAGTTAACTTGTTATCCATTTAGTCGTGCTAACTGTGCTGTTTTGTATGCAGATAGTTTATCTGCTGCAGCCTTTACTGTAGCATCGTATTCTGCTTGCGCTACTGCAATTGCTTTATCAACTTCTGCTTTTAATGCGGCCTTTGCTGCTGCATCTACTGCAGCTTTTTGTGCGGCAAGTTCTGCTGGTGTAGGGCCGATTGGGGCAACATTATATGCAAGTGCTCCGTTGATATTGATCAACTTAGTGAACGTGCCTTGTCTTCCAATTGTAGAAGATGCTGTTAAACGCAATGCTGTGAGCAGTTGATCGTATGTGTAAGTAGGCTTTGCTGATTTTAGACTAATCCACTGTGCTCCTGCGACTTGGATTGCAGCAGATGAACCTGAAACATTTTTTGAAACATTTCCTGGTCCAGCAATAGTAAAAAATCCTGGGGCAAAAAAGTCAAGTTTTGCTGTATCGTTATTGCTGCTAATTGAAATTTCATTTTGTTGGTCTACATAGCCAACCGAAATTGATTCATCTAAGCATGCTGGCCAATCAATACGTGCATAGTCTCTGCCATTTCCTGAAGGAAAAAATGTTGGTATTCCAATTGCAATTAAGTCTTTAACAGACTGTTGTGTTGTTGGAGTCTTTGGGCAATAATCTGTTCCTGCTCCAAGATTATGCATTCCTTGAGACATCGTTACTGCTTGAATATTATATTTTGATGCATTAGATTTTACCCAGTTTAGGGCGTTATAAACTGACGCTTCCCCAGCATTTTGACGCAAACCAGTTGAGGTGTTTCCAATAATCTTAATAAAAACAATATTTACATAAGGATTTGTTTTTACAAAAACTGATGTCATAAAAGTTCCATGATCAAAACCGTTAAGGGTAATTTGGTTAGCAGGCATTGATGCTGCTCCCTTACCCTCCATAAATGACTGGCCATTTGGACATGTTGTCCACTCCAAAATACAAACTTCTTGAATAATTTTACCTTGGAATGCTGGTAACGATGTGTCAATTGCTGTATCAAGAATGGCAACTGATGGTATTGAATCTAGACGATTCTGTAGTCCCGCTGCATGAGCGGTTGTAGGTAATGCTAGTGTGATTGCGATTAACGCAGTTATTAGTTTTTTATTCATGACTTAATTCTACTAAATAATAGCAGAATGTCAAGGGGTTTCTTTAGGGTTTGTATACCATTTCCCAGCATCTAAGCTGGCCTGGAGCGTACTTAAGGCCCCTGTGTCTTCTATAACCATCTCTTGAGATTCCATTAAGTTGTTTACAGAAAGTATAAGTAATTCAAGAGTCATTTCCATTTGAGTTATTTTAAGTTCAAGTTCTTTAAGTTTTTTGGATCTAATCATTCTGTTATCTCTCTATCTAGTAGTGTTGGTGCTGTTGCCATACTTCCGCAGTTGGCACATTCCATATCAAGAAAATATGTTGCTATT
>Ga0209596_1002082_pt1 | contig 16711 bp, 14 predicted proteins | sample M_130807_MF_Meta_FD_187314 | JGI IMG/M metagenome (GOLD analysis project Ga0209596, IMG submission 187314) | Freshwater microbial communities from Lake Montjoie, Canada to study carbon cycling - M_130807_MF_MetaG (SPAdes) (version 2) | ecosystem: Environmental > Aquatic > Freshwater > Lake...
CCCCAACGAAGTCTACTACGGAACCGGCGAAAGCAGGGCCAATTCGGCCGATGTAGATGGCGAAGGCGTCTTTAAATCAACCGACGGTGGCAAGACGTTCAATCAGCTCCCATCCACCGTGAAACTCAATGGTTTCAATGCGATATGGGACATCGAACACTCCAAAATCGACTCGCAAACCCTCTTCGTGGGCACCAACAGTTACGGGCTCTATCGCTCAACTGACGGCGGCGCAACCTGGGCAATCGCCTACAGCGGCGGAAATAAACAAGTGACCGATGTCGTTTGTCTCCCCAACGGACGCGTGATCGCCACATTGCAGTCAAACCTCGTCGTTGCCTCCGATTCTAATGGAAAACCCGGCACTTTCAAAACCCTCACCTTCCCGAACGCTCCCAATGGTGGCACGTACAGAACCATTCAGGTGGATTACTGTATTAAATTCCCAAAAGTAGTATACATCGTGTTCGAAGGATTCGCCTTCGATGCCGCGCCAGTGGCCTTCTACAAGAGCAGCGATGGCGGAAATACCTGGAAAGCCAAAACCCCTCCCACCGCAGCAGGACCTGGTTATCAGGCTTATTGCATGGTGATGGGGGTGCATCCCACAGATACAAATCGGATTGTGGTGGGTGGACGTGATATCTGCCGAAGCAGCGATGGTGGAAACTCTTGGACCCCGCTCGATATTGGCCATTCCGACCACCATTCCTTTGCATTTTTGCCCAAAACAAGCACTGATTTCCTTATGGGAACCGATGGCGGCGTTTTCAGATACCAATGGTCATCTAATGCCGTTGCGGCCAATCTCAACAACGGCTACCGCGTGACCCAGTTCTATTGCGGCGGCTACGGCCCCACTGGGATGGTGGGCATTTCAGGCGCTCAAGACAATGGCACCCAAGTCACGGAGAAACCCCTAGTTAGTCAGCGATTCTTTGGAGGCGATGGCGCCTATTGCAATATCGGTCAGCAAGATGGCAGCATTGCCTACATGAGTTATCAGAACGATGCGATTCATGTAATGAACAACTTTACCTCAAACAATCCAGGTAACACCACCAAGATCGTGGATCCCAGATTTACGACCGATGGAGTGGACTTTATCAATCTTTACGAAATGAATTTGGCCGACCAGAACATGGTTTTTTATCGCACCAACAAATACTTGTATCGCACGATGGATATGGGGTACACTTGGGACCAGATGACAACCAGTTTGAGGGCGGGGATTAAGGCGATTGGTATCAGTCGACAAGAAAATCCGGTGGTTTATTTCGGGGGTACCGCGGCGCAGCTATACAAAATCGAACATGCCGCCACCGCGATTCCCGGCAAGGAGGTCAACTATAATGCGAGTGTTCCATCGGCCGTCACCAACGATTTAATCAAGGGGATGACCGTTCATCCAAAAAATCCCTACGTATTGTATGTGGCTTTCAGCAATATCAGCAACGATCCTCGCGTTTGGCGGGTGACCGGGCTGGACTCAGTGACGAACAAGCCGTTGTGGAAGAACATTTCTGGCGATTTGCCTCCGGGTTTGCCCGTGAATATGATGGCGGTGGATCCTTACCGTCCGGACGAAGTCTTTTTTGCGGGAACGGATTTTGGCTTGTATTACAGCATCGACAGTGGCAAAACGTGGAACAAGGATTACCGGGTTCCGAATGTCGCCATTCACGAATTGAAGATGCGCGACGATCGCACTTTGTTTGTGATTACCCACGGCCGTGGGATGTTCGCTTTGCCTTTGGTTTACATGGACGAACCGGTTTCCGTTTCAAAGTTCTCACGCGGACCCTCAATCAAATTATACCCCAACCCCAGCAGTACTTCAATTTCTGTTCGCGGGGCGATGTCGCTGTTAAACCGCACCTACCGCATTTACAATTTGCAGGGGGCGGTGGTTTTGGAAGGCAGTTTTGGCAGCAGCGATTCTGGTGCGATCCCAACAGCTAATTTACCGAACAGCACTTACTTTTTGCAATTAGACGGCGACAAATCGCGCGCAATCACAACAAAGTTTATCGTTCAACATTAATCATCAAATCAAAATCATCAAACCCGTAAATTAAACCCAGAAAAATGTCAGACCCAATCGTAGAATCCCAGTTAAAATCTTTGGAGGCCCAATTGGGCGAGTTGAATGATTTTTTATTGGAGGTGAGCACCGACATGGTCGATGGCGGCTTCACGGAGCATCCCTTATATGTGGCGCATCAGGAGCAAGCGAAAATTGGCGAGATGATTGTGGACCGCGATGAATTCGGATTTCCCTATTCAATCAATGCCACTACGATAGAGCGATTCTTGGAATTGGGCATTTTACAAAAGGAGCGTTTAGGCGCATTTTTGAAGACTTACGGCAATCCAAAATCTCGTTGTTGTGTCTTTTTGATGGCAGCGCCGGAGCCACAGTTTGTCTTTCACAATTTTAAAGGCGGGGCGGCCGTCGGAACAAGTTCCGCCGCGGCCGCCAAATAACATAAGATTTTGACATCCCCAACCATAAATATCGTCATCCTGAATTTCAACACCCGAAACCTGTTGCAGCAGTGCTTGCCGACGGTGATTCGGAATAGTCAGTACCCGGGGGCGACGATCACGGTGGTTGATAATGCCTCCACCGATGGAAGTGCTGAGTTCATGGCTGGCCATTACCCTGAAATTCGATTCATTCAACTGTCCGAGAACTCCGGTTACGCGGGTGGATACAACGAGGCATTGAAGCAGTGCACCGAGGATTATTTTATTTTGTTAAATTCCGATGCGGAGCCCGATGAGCAATGGCTAACGCCATTGCTAGAATTGGTTGCGCAACACCCGGATTTGGGTGCGGCGCAGCCGCACCTCATCGACTATTATAAGCGCAACAAATTCGAATACGCCGGCGCAGCCGGCGGATTCATCGACAAATACGGGTATCCATTTTGTCGGGGTCGGATTTTTGGCAACGTCGAAACCAACCAAGGACAATACAACAACCCGATGCCCATTTTTTGGGCTTCCGGCGCGGCCTTATTCATCAAACGCGAAGCATGGGAACGCGCCACCGGCCTGGATCTCGCCTTTTTCGCCCACATGGAAGAAATCGATTTGTGCTGGCGACTGCAACTCATGGGCTATAGCATTTGGTCCTGTCCCGCCTCCCGCGTTTTTCACATTGGCGGCGCCACCCTCTCCAACCAAAGTCCGCGCAAAACCTTTCTCAATTTCCGAAATAACCTGCTGATGTTGCACAAAAATCTACACCCCAGCGAGAAGACGATGCGAATTTTTGCCCGCAAACTGCTCGATGGCCTAGCCGGCGTATTCTTTCTACTGCAAGGCAAGTGGTCTCACATTCCGCAAATTGTGAAAGCCCACCGCGAATTCAATCGTATTAAAGATCAATTTCCTACCCATATCGCATCCAAACCTCTGGCCGAATTAACCGGCAGCATCAACCATTCAATTGTTTTGGGCTATTTTACACGTGGTAAAAAAACTTGGAACCAATGGCAAGACCCTAATACCAAATAATCCATGTCAATTACAGAAAAAAAAATAGCAGTAATTGGACTCGGTTATGTTGGCTTGCCCCTCACCTTAGCATTTGCAAAGAAATATTCTACTGTTGGATTTGATTTGAATTCAAAAAGAATTTCTGAACTCAACAGCGGAACGGATATCACAAAAGAAGTCCACCCCGATGAACTAATTTCGACAATCGTTAATTCAGTAACACTAGAATTTACCGACGATAGCAATCTAATCCAAAATTGTGATATTTATATTGTTACTGTCCCTACCCCAGTAGATCAACAAAAACTCCCCGATCTCAGCCATTTATTAGAGGCAACAAAAATGTTGGGCACGTTGATCAGTCCGGGCAATATTGTTATTTATGAATCCACAGTTTACCCCGGTTGCACTGAGAACGATTGCGTTCCATTGCTAGAAACAACATCTGGCCTCAAATACAATGTGGATTTCTTCTGCGGCTATTCCCCTGAACGGATAAATCCTGGTGATCGTGTAAACACTTTAACTACGATAAAAAAAGTCACTTCAGGATCTACCCCAGAAATAGCGGAAATGGTTGACCAATTATATGCTTCCATAATTTTAGCTGGCACTTTTAAGGCAAAAAGCATCAAAGTGGCAGAAGCATGCAAAGCCATCGAAAATGCCCAACGCGATGTCAACATTTCTTTCGTAAACGAACTCGCTCTCATCTTTGATTTGATGGACATTGATACCGCCGACGTAATTGAAGCAGCTCAAACAAAATGGAACTTTCTTCCGTTCAAACCCGGACTTGTAGGTGGACATTGCATCGGAGTTGACCCCTATTATCTAGCGTATCAAGCAGAAAAACTCGGCCACAAACCGCAGGTGATACTCAGCGGACGAAAAGTCAACGACAACATGGCAATTTTTGTTGCAAATAAATTGTTGAAGTTGATGGTCGCAAAAAACCTGTCAATCCAAGGAGCGCATGTCCTAATTTTGGGTCTTACGTTTAAAGAGAATTGTACAGACATCAGAAATTCCAAAGTGTTCGATGTGTACCATGAACTTAGAGCAGTGGGTATGATTGTGGATGTTTATGACCCAAATGCCAATTCAGAGCAAGTGTATAATCTCCACAATATCAAGCCCCTCACAGAGCTAAACACCTACGATGCCATTTTGCTAACTGTTGCTCACGATCAATTTATGGACTTGGATTTTTATGCGCTTAAATCCAATGAAAACAGTGTCATCTTTGATCTAAAATCGATTTTACCAAGAGAATTGGTTGACGCACGATTGTAACAATTATCTTTCGTCAATTCGTATTTTCAACCCCATATACCTTTATTGGTTATCCGCTTCTCGGATGGAACTTCAATAGGGTATCTGCCAAATAATTCCGATCCAAGTGCGTGTAGATTTCCGTTGTGGTAATACTCTCATGGCCCAACATCTCCTGAACAGCACGCAAGTCCGCGCCCGCCTCCACTAGGTGCGTCGCAAAACTATGACGGAATGTGTGTGGTGAAATATTTTTTCTGACTCCAGCCTTGATGGCCAATGATTTGATTAATAAAAAAACCGATTGTCGACTCATTGGCCCACCCCTTTTACTCAAAAATACAATATCTCTAGCGCCAGATTTGATATTTATATGCACTCGCACTTGATCTACATATAAGCGGATGTGTTTGAGCGCTCGAGCACCCACCGGCACCAGACGTTCTTTATTGCCTTTGCCTACCACCTGAACAAAACCCTCCGTGACATGTACTTGAGTGATCTGCAATCCCACCAATTCACTCACCCGCAAACCACAACTATAGAGTGTTTCTAACAATGCCACATTGCGCTCACCTTCTGCTGAACTTCTATCAATGGCCGATATCATTTCATCAATTTCCTCTTCACTTAAGACTACTGGCAATTTTCGTCCAGTTTTGGGGGGCTCCAAAAAATCCGCGGGACTTGCGGCCAAACTATCTTCCATAACCAAGAACTTATAAAACGACCTCACACCACTGATAATTCGGGCCTGTGATGTTGCTTGAAACCCCATGTCCGCAATCCATTCAGGAAATTTCTGAATCCTTTGCTGATCCATATCCAGCGGGCCTTTCCATTCTTGCGAAATACTCCACAGCTCAAATTTGTCTAAATCGGCGATATAGGCCTCCACGCTATTCAACGAGAGCGAACGCTCTAGCTGCAAATACTGCTTAAATCGTTGTTTGGCGGATAGCCAAGCTTGAGACTGGATTGTCATTGTTCATGTATAAGAAAATTGAATTGGCAACTTTCTACAAGCCACAAGTTATGTAAAATATTCTTAGCTATTTCAAAGAAACGCGCTCTACTTGGACCACTTCTTTGGTATTGGCATCGTAAATCCATACAACAATATCGCAGTTGGCGGCAACCCACTTCGCTTTGGGAACCAGGTAGAAATGCTTCTCTCTAGTATAGCCCGCAGAGACTGACGATGTATTGACATCGCTTCCCAGCGTAGATCCAACAACACCGCGCAGTACATGCTCATGATCGTAATCATCCACGCTACCACCGGGGGCATCTTGGTCCGACTGCTTACTCTTTACACCACTCTCTGTTATGGCCACCACCCATTTATAATTGGACGAAATCGTCGAGCTGGCCACCGCTTTTATTTCTACACGGGATTTACCGTCGGCAGGCTTCCAAGTGCTTTTGATGTTTAAATTAAATAGCGATGCTTTCCCCAACTGGGCCGTCACTGCCGCTCCCCAATCACTCGTATTTAACAGCTTGCTTCCGTTATATGCCACCTGGTCAACCGCCCCCAATGGCAAGGAGGTAATTCCACCTAAGGCCGTGGCTATTTGGTCTGCTTCCAAGGTACTCATCGTATCAAATCCCGACCACGGAAAGGTTAAACTCATGGGGGTTTTGGGGTATAGTGCAACTACTTCTACCCGGCCCGAATTACTTGAGGCTAAGCTCTTTGCTAAGACAGCGGCTTTTGGACAGTTGTTACAACGCACCCCTGTTACATCAAACAATAGAACCTTCTTTGGCGAGGCCGCAGGTACCGAACCCACATAAAAAGTATCTAGTAAGGGCTTTTCCTCGGCTGTCATGATCACTGGCGGCAATTCCTCACTGCAAGAAGTTAGCCCCCCCAATCCTATTAACATAAAAACCAAAGACAATACTAAGCTATTCGATAAATTCAATCGCATTCCACGAAAATAACCAAAAATATTTGGCCATTTTCACATTGCTGTACAAACCCACTGTAAAAATAAGAAATCTGAAATGAATCTTAATTCTGTCTGTAGTTATTACCTCTACAACAAAACCAAATTTCACTTTACTTTGTTACTCCAACATGAGAATCCTTAGAATCGCTTCCGTTGCCGCCGCCATTGGCTCCCTAATTACAGCCTGCGTATTTGGCAAGACCAAAACCATCGACCCAAGTCAAGCGGGTGCTGCCACCAGAAGTTTTTACGACATCCAACTAAAAACCTTGGATGGCACTGCCAATTTAGACCTTGCCCAATATAAAGGCAAGAAAATCCTCATCGTTAACACAGCCTCTAAATGTGGTTATACTCCCCAATACGCGGAATTGCAGCAACTTTCAGAAAAATTCGCCGATAAGCTTATCATCATAGGCTGTCCATGTAACCAATTCATGGAGCAGGAACCCGGCGCAGCAGCAGAAATAGCATCGTTCTGTCAAAAAAATTATGGTGTCACCTTCCCCATCAGCGAGAAACTCGATGTCAAAGGCAGCAAACAACACCCTATTTACCGCTGGTTATGCAACAAATCAGAAAACGGCGCCCTAGATGCCAGTGTGGGATGGAACTTCAACAAATTCCTCATCAACGAACAAGGTCAACTCGTGGCTTACTACCCTTCCGGAGTAAAACCTATGGGCCCTGAGATTACTGAGGCCGTTCAGAAATAATCTCTCCCAACCGCATTGGGATTCAGCCCTTCTGTGTTATTTTCGCGGAGCAATAAAACTATGAGTATACTGGTTAACAAAGATTCTCGCATTATCGTTCAAGGTTTCACTGGAAACGAAGGTACTTTTCACGCACAACAAATGATTGAATACGGCACCAACGTGGTTGGTGGGGTAACTCCAGGAAAAGGCGGTAGTATACACCTCGACCGTCCTGTTTTCAACAGCGTTCAAGATGCCGTTCGCGAGGCACAAGCAAACACCAGTATTATATTTGTTCCACCAGCTTTCGCCGCCGATGCCATCATGGAATCAGCCGAAGCCGGAATCAAAGTCATCGTTTGTATCACTGAAGGTATTCCCACCAAAGACATGGTGAAGGTGCGCGAATATATCAAAGGATTTAATTGCACACTCATTGGCCCTAACTGTCCAGGAATTATCACTCCAGGCGAAGCCAAAATTGGCATCATGCCTGGCTTTATTTTCAAGAAAGGTTCGATTGGCGTTGTTTCTAAGTCAGGTACTTTGACTTATGAAGCGGTTGACCAGTTAACCAAATTGGGATTGGGCCAAAGTACTGCAATTGGAATTGGTGGCGACCCGATCATCGGAACAACTACCAAAGAAGCCATTGAATTGTTCATGAATGATCCTGAGACTGAAGGCATTGTCATGATTGGCGAAATTGGTGGTGGCATGGAAGCCGAAGCCGCTCGCTGGATCAAAGAACATGGCACCAAGCCTGTGGTTGGATTCATCGCAGGTCAGACTGCCCCTGCTGGTCGCAGAATGGGTCATGCCGGTGCGATTGTAGGCGGAAAAGACGATACTGCCGCTGCTAAAATGGCCATTATGGCCGAGTGCGGTATTCACGTGGTAGCCTCTCCTGCAGAAATCGGCAAGAAAATGGCAGAGGTCTTGGGAAGAATGCCAGCTTAAGAAAACAAATAATTTATATTCTTTAAAATATTAAGGGCCGCATTTGCGGCCCTTTTCTTTAATTTAATGTGATAAAATAGTTGCGATTTTACCGCGCCATTTCACCCCCACTATGGCTTCTTCTTCTTCGTTAAATCTACCAAAGTCACATCTGAATGTGCAGCCACATTCCACTCAAAAAAAGTATCGGCAAAAGCAGTGTTGGGAGTTAAAATCGTCACCTCTATCGCCACCTCGGTGCCATTCTTGTAATGCTGAATCACCCGCTGAATCTTATTCGTACTCTTATCGATCTCTAACTTCACATAACTATAATTCGCGTTGTTCTTGGGCACCAATTGTATCACATCGTAATTTTTTCCATTCCTTACAATTGGACCTTCGTACTTACTCTTGAAACCCTTGTTATAGATGGTAAATATCTCATTAGGAGTTATGCTATTGTCGCGCAACTTGAAATTTTCTTTTGTCACTTCCGCGTCCTCAGTACTATACGTCCAAGTAAAAATGGAATTGCAATAAATCTCCTGAGACCCGTAGTCTAAGCGAAACTTCTTACCCTTCAACCAAACATTACCCTTCTCCACCGAAGCTCTGCCGCTGACAGGAGTAGTGGTTAATGTAAACGATGCCTTGATGGTACTATACGACTGATAGACCGAAGATACCTTTTTTAAAATTGCCTCGGCCTTGGGATCATTTTGCTGCTGGGCTTTCAATCCAACAATAGACAAAACGCATAAACAAAATAATAATATCCCCTGAAAACCAACACGATCTATGGCTCCAAACAACGACAAACCCGTACGATTCCCGTCGATTTTTTTTACTTTCAATATCTCGTAAATCATCAAAATTAATTTTAACGCAAATTACTCAAAAATTGGTCTAAACTATGCTCATCGGTGATCAAAACTTGACGCGCCTTGCTTCCGTTGTTTCCACCCACAATGCCTGCATCTTCCAATTGGTCCATCAAACGACCTGCCCTGTTGTATCCAATCTTCAATTTTCGCTGAATCATACTCGTACTGCCCACCTGGTTCAAAACCACCACCCGGGCCGCATCCTCAAACATTGGATCCCAATCGCCAGAGTCTAAACCATCGCCGCTCAATACACCGCCCTCCTCTTTCACCTCAGGCAACACATACGCCGTTGGGAAGGCCCGTTGCTCACCAATAAAGTCCACAATGCGCTCCACTTCTGGGGTATCTACAAATGGGCATTGTAATCGGATCACCTCGTTGCCGCCGCTGTATAATAAATCACCTCGACCAATTAACTGATCCGCGCCATTGGCATCCAAAATCGTACGAGAATCTATTTTAGAACTCACCCTAAATGCAATACGCGCCGGGAAGTTCGCCTTGATCATCCCCGTAATTACATTCACACTCGGCCTTTGCGTCGCCAAAATTAAGTGAATCCCAATTGCACGGGCCAGCTGCGCCAAACGAGCAATCGGCGTCTCAATCTCCTTGCCCGCAGTCATCATCAAATCCGCCACCTCGTCGATCACCACCACGATATAAGGCAAGAATCGATGCCCATCATTCGGATTCAGCTTCCGTGCCAAAAACTTGTTATTGTACTCAATGATGTTCCGCACCAAAGCATCCTGAAGCAACTTATAGCGATTGTCCATCTCCACACACAAACTATTCAAGGTATTAATAACCTTGTGATTGTCGGTAATAATCGCCTCGCCATCGCCCGGCAACTTCGCCAAGAAATGTCGCTCAATCTTGTTGAACAACGTCAATTCCACCTTCTTCGGATCCACCAACACAAACTTCACATAGGCAGGATGCTTCTTGTATAATAGCGACACCAAAATGCTGTTCAGACCCACCGACTTACCCTGCCCTGTAGCACCTGCCATCAGCAAGTGGGGCATTTTCGCCAAATCAGCCACGAAAATTTCGTTGGAAATGGTCTTACCTAAAATCACCGGCAGCTGAAAATCGCAGTCCTGGAACTTTTTGCTGGCCAACACACTGCGCATCGGCACCATCTCCGGATTCTTGTTCGGCACCTCTATACCAATGGTTCCTTTTCCGGGTATCGGCGCGATAATCCGTATCCCTAAGGCCGCCAAACTCAATGCGATATCGTCTTCCAGGTTCTTAATCTTCGAAATTTTCACACCCGGCGCCGGCACGATTTCATACAAAGTAACGGTTGGACCCACACTAGCCTTGATACTTGAAATGCCAATTTTATAATTTTCCAGCGTTTGGATAATCATGTCCTTACTCCGCTGAATCTCCACCATGTCGATTTCCTGCTTACGCGTGTCATGCTCGTCCAACAGATCCAAGGTCGGAAACTGATATTTGCTCAGCTCCAGCGTTGGGTCGTACACGGTGTCGATGCCCATCCGATCCATAGAATTGTCGCCGGTATTCTCATCCACGGCCTCATCCGCTTCGTCTGCCATAACCTCAACGTGGAAGTCTTCATCACCCAAAAGGGTATTTATGCCTGCGCCGGGATTTGGCTCTTGATCCTCAGATATCAAGGCTGGCTCTTTTTGAAGCACCTCTTCCTTAATCGCTGAGGGTTGAGGCTGCTGATTCACCGCGACCGTATCCATTTCTTCCTCTTCACCGCGATGCACTACAAAATCATCAAACTTTTCAACGATAGGCGGGGCGGGGTTAACCACTGTTTCAGACGCTATGTTCTCTGTTGTTTTGAGCGATATCTGGGTCAGGGCCTCAAGCTCAGCCTTCGACAGTAGCGGGGTATCGTCTTGCAACTCCACTTCAATCACATCCTCATCTATATCATCCACTGCAAAATCCTCATGGATGCTAGGTTCAAAACCCGAGGGTTCATCTATATCCGATGTCTCCGCTTTTTCTTCACGCAAAGATGCATTTCCGTCAGACGACCAAGAGCCATCAAGATCTGAATCAGGATCCAACAATTCCCCATCCGGACCGTATTTCATTTTGATGCGGGCAAATGGATTGGCGTTGAGGAAGAACATAGAATAGGCCACGGCATAGGCGGCAAGGAAAAAAAATGACCCCACTCCACCGATGGCGGTTTCAATCTGCTGGTTACCAAAAAAGCCGAAGGATCCGCCCAACAGAGGCCACCATCGCAACGCAAAACCCAAAAATAAAGAGAACCAAACAGTAAACAAGATGGTATGTACAGCGATGCGCAGCAGTGAGAACGGACGATAATCAAAGAGAAGGAAAAGCCCTGTCAACGTTACATAGGGCAGTAGGGCATAGGCAGCGAGACCGAAGCCATTGTGGACAAACTTAAACGCGAGTTGGGCGCCGTAGTAACCCATCGCATTCTTGGCCGCGCCATTAAAATAAGATAGGCCATCGTCGCTCCGCGACATCAAACTTTGATCGAGTTTCCACGAAAAGAAGAAGGAGGTAAAACTGATTGCGAGAACAGCCGCAAAAACCACCAAGAGAAATCCAACAACTTTTCGGGTGGGCTCGTGTTTTAGGGTGATGGCCGACCAAACATCTTTGGCCGATATTTTTTCAATGCGATCGCCTTGATCGCGTAGGAAATCGGGTCTGGTATCTTTACTTTTTTTTCGTGAGGCCATGATGAATCCCAACGAATTTAGTGTACGAGCAACTTTTTCTCCGTTTTCAGAAGTAAGAGTTTTACACTTATTCGAATTGTGTTTAGTGAATCAGTCGAACCACCAGAAATGCAAAGAATTTTTGACCTAATAAATGAAATTTTATTGTCCTCCTACCGAAAAAGTTTGACCTTCCACGGCTTCGAAGGTTGATGCAAACTCAGCCCTAGCTTCTAGCAACAAAGGTTGTGCATCATTGTATCGTGCACTAAAATGTCCGATCAACAATTGACCTACATTTGAATTTTTGGCAATTTGAGCCGCTTGAAAAGCAGTACTGTGGTAGGTTTCAATTGCCCTTGATAAGCAATCCGTTAAAAACGTAGCCTCATGATATAACAAATCTACATGCTGCAAAATTGGTGTTAAATATTCCGGATCATAGATTGTGTCTGTGATATAGGCATAGGATCGATTTTTAACTCCATCTGTTGTAAGGAGTTCATTTTTAATTTCACCTTGACTGCTAGAAATATAATCTGCGCCCAACTTGATGGCATCATACTGCTCTATTGGAACTTTATATTTCACACAGGCATCTACGTCTAATCTTCGTTCCGGTCCTTTTTCTTTAATGATAAAACCAGTGCAGGGCACACGATGCTTTAATGGAACCGAAATCACCTCAAAATTGTCGCCAATGGCAACCGTTTCCATATGGTCGAATTGCGTACTAACAAACTTTAAGGGATAAGGCAATATGGAATCACTTTCCAGCAACAGCACCTGCATAATGCTCTGTAATGCCGCCGGACCAACAATAACAAGTGGCTCCGTTCTTCCGAATAAGGCCATCGAAGTAATTAATCCAGGCAATCCAAAATAATGATCACCATGTAAATGCGTAATAAATACATGTGAAATCCTTTGTGTTCTCAAGCCGTAACGCGCTAGCTGTCGTTGAGCCCCTTCACCGCAATCCAAAAGCAGGTAACTGCCCTCCAACCTCACATAATGAGAACTCGGATGCCGATACTTGGTAGGGGTAGCCGACGAAGTCCCTAATACCGTAACCTCAAAAGCTTTTCTCATGGATTGGTTTGATGATTTTCTAACAACTCTCGAATATACTTCTTGAACAATGCGATTACAAAATCAACACGTTGAATTTGTGGAAATTATACGTTTAATAACCCAAGTAGTTTATTAATTCCAAGTTTCACCTGAGATACCGCTATTCTGTCTACGCATCGATCATTGGGCTGAATACAAACTTTCTGATCACAGGGATTGCATAACAGAACTTCATGAAATACGAGACTCTTTGATGATTTGGGATAAAACACATTGACAACACCGGGTCCGAAAATTCCCACCGTGGGGATCTCCGCGATGTCCGCCATTTGTAAAGGCCCACTTTCATTACCCACATAAAGGGCACTCCGCTCTATGAATGCAGAAAATGCCAATAAAGAATTAGAAGCGGGACTGGTTTCGCCCGAAATCCAAACCTTACCTGCGCCACCCAATGCAATGGAGGCAAGGATTTGTTCTTCCTCCTCCTTGGTGCCCACCCAAACCGGCATTAATTTCTTTTCATCGAGCAACCATTTTGACAATTCTGCGAAACGATTGGGCGACCATCTTCTTAAATTACTGCGTGCACCGGTATGCAAAACAGCAATACCACTTACATTGTCCGTTAGACCCAAATCATCATTCAAGGCCCAGTCAACCCAATCCTGTGCAAGAACAATATCGTTAGCGCTCGGATACAACTTGGGCTTAATTACCAAATCTGATAAGTCCTCAACTTTTTTTTCTCCCGCCATGTGTGGCAGCAATGGTTCGATAATCCGGTAATTGGTAATGGTCTCATGCGGCTGTTTGCCTCGTTGTTGAAATCGAACCCAGCCCCTGTCCACTCTATATTTGGGTATTGTTTTCCATCCCAAAGATTTCCATACCGACTTCCATGTACCTCGCAATTCAACGACCAAATCATATCTTTTTGTCCACTGCTCAACATCATTGATAATAACATCTACGTTGGGGTCGGTTTGGATTAATGAGGAAACAAAGGGTTTACACAAAACGGTAATTTCAACGCCGGGATAATTTTGCTTTAACAATTCAAAAACGTGTACAGCCGTTAGCATATCGCCAATTTCGTCCCATTTTACAACGATGATACTACGAACTTTTTCCGAACTATTGGAAAACGCACCTAAATTGGGTTTCCCTGCATTGATGAATCGAGAAATCAAAATATTTATAAAATAGAGCCATTTTTCACCCATTGACAAAATCGTTAACTGGTTTATGTATTACTAATTGTGTGAGCCATGGCATTCCAGTTATAAATGACAGGCCTAGAAGGAACGGCGTCTGTCCTTAGGTTTGGAACCTGAAAATTCAACATATAAACCCCATCTCCAATTGAATCAGGCACAAAGATTAACTCTGTAATGGTTGATGAAAATCGGGAATGGCTTTGATTTATGGCCACGGCATTCCCAGCCTCACTTCGCTGCGGCAATCCCCACCATTCGTGATGTGCGGCCAGTCGACCCTCGTCCTCTTCCGGATCCACGCTAGGAAAATCGGTAAGCAAATGAACGACCCCTAAATCGCGCAAGTAGGCCAACGCATCGGGCTCAAAATATGGCGCCGAATTACCGCTCCAGTCCATGCATTTTTTTTCATTTCTATTGGGTAGACTCCTAAATATGACCGCTTCTATTTCACCAATTTGTAACGATTGAATATCCGCCCTACTAATCGAACCCGTGGAAGAGATATCTATGGAAACCAATTGCGCTGAAAACCAAAATTGTTTCAATACATCTGGTATTACAATTCGCTCTTCTGTAATGTGTCCTACACATTCTGTATGCGTTACGTTTCCATGAGCACAAAGCGTTAAAATCTCACAATTGGCCGATCCACCTTCGGAGACACGACCAACAAAATCACCCACTCTGATGGCATCAAATTTCGCGGGATCGATAAAAAATGCCCTTGGATTGTCGCCGTCTGGACCTATCGACAAAGAAATATCAATTGGACAAAGCAGGTCTGCCCAACCCTCTAACCCTTGAATTGAATGATTAATGCGCACTCCGCAAAATTGGTGTATTTCTCGGATATTTCATCCTATTTGAATTATCTAAAATACTCCAATTAGGAAATACCATGAATTATCTCCTGTAACCGCGATAAGAATTCTTCCTGAGTTACTTCATAGGCACCAAATTGCAACAAATGGGGATTAAGATATTGACAATCCAGGAGTTGAAAATTTTGTTCTTGGAGAAACTCAACCAAAAACACCAACGCAATCTTGCTAGCATCGCTAACGGTATGAAACATGCTTTCACCAAAAAAGGCTTTGCCTATTGCCACACCATACAATCCGCCAACCAACACCCCATCGAGCCAAACCTCAAAACTATGTGCCAACCCAAGTTTGTGCATCTCTGTATACACAGCTATAATCTCCTCAGAAATCCAGGTGTCGCCCTGTCTCAACAAAGAACACTGTTCGATAACCTCTGGAAATGCCCTGTTGATCGTGAGCTCGAATTTCTCCTTCCTATACAAACGCATCAAATTTTTTGGCACTTTAAAAGTATCGTCCAAGGGAATCAACCCACGCATTTCCGGCGTATGCCAATAAATTTGATCACCCTCATCTGGATCAGCCATTGGAAAGGAACCCGACAGATAGGCTTGCACCAATAATTCAACTGAAATCACTTTACAAAGTTAACTTCTTTCAATTTGTGCGCTCTATGTCCATCCGGTAATTTTATCGATTCGAAAATGTAAGCATCGCCAAAAAACAAACTGCACGGAATAAGAGATTCTTGAATAGAACAGTACCTTTGCAAACAATGAGCAAACCGAAACTCATCAAATTTGCCGAATACAATTCGTTTGAAAACACCTTAGACGCTAGCGATAAAACCAAAGGGCGTTGGTCTGAAATTTTCGGAAACGCCAATCCTATTGTTGTTGAACTCGCCTGCGGTAAAGGTGATTACACCATTGGCTTGGCGAGGCTAAATCCGGAAATTAATTATATAGGCATCGACATCAAAAGCAATCGGATGTGGACAGGTGCCAAAACGGCAATTGTGGAATCTATTTCCAATGTGCGATTTCTGAGGATTCCCATAGATTCGATTATCGATTATTTTGGACCCAATGAAGTATCAGAAATTTGGATCACTTTCGCAGATCCACAGCCGCAAAAGGAAAGAAAAAGACTGAGCAGTTTTAAGTTTTTAAATCTATACAGACAGATTTCACCGGCAAGTGCTTTGATCAATGTAAAAACAGACAGTGAGCTTTTCTTCGAAAGCACTTTGGAGCAAATCAAACGAGATAATTTGAAATTGTGGATTTGTTATGATGATGTGTACTCGTTAGATCCTGTGCCCCTGATTTTGCAGATCCAAACGTACTACGAAAGAATGTGGCTGGGGATGGGAAGAACCATCAAATACTGTCAATTCACCTTAGGCGATTGCGAAAGCATTGAGCCACCAAAAACCAAATTGAACCCCTCTTCACTTTAGGGGGTCAATTTGAGTCCGACGGAGAGGGGTCAATTTGTCCGATTATTCCACCAACACTCGTAACCCTTTTTTGATTTTCTAAAAGGGGTTACCAGTTAGCTACCAAAAGTGGGTACAAATTGAAACATTTTGACACATGCTAGAACAAAAAAAAACGTGTAAACA
>Ga0209596_1002086_pt1 | contig 16693 bp, 10 predicted proteins | sample M_130807_MF_Meta_FD_187314 | JGI IMG/M metagenome (GOLD analysis project Ga0209596, IMG submission 187314) | Freshwater microbial communities from Lake Montjoie, Canada to study carbon cycling - M_130807_MF_MetaG (SPAdes) (version 2) | ecosystem: Environmental > Aquatic > Freshwater > Lake...
CAGGATCTTTCCGGCGCGCTGGCCTGGGAACACGGGATCACGGCCGCACCGAACACCGTCTACGTCCGCTCCCACGAGGTGGGGCAGGTCGACACCGTGGCATTCAACCCGGCCACCGATGTCGTCGACTTCCGCTACTACGGAACCCGCGAACAGATCTACATGTCCGACAGCCCCGACGGCGTCATCATCGGCAATGCCGGCACCGGGCAGGCACTGATCCTCAAGGGCGTCACCAAGAGCCAGTTGACCGCGACGAACTTCGTCTTCCACTTCGCGCAGGTGCGCGAGGACTCGCTGTACAAACAACTCGGCTTCGCCTCGATGCCGGATACCCAGATCAAGCCCCAGGGTGTGCCGATCGCGGGCACCACCGCCTGGCCCACCGCCGCCGGCAACGGCACACCACCGGCCGGCCAGACCGGAACCACCACCGTCATCGCCTGGAAGTACGGCACCGACACCCCGCTCACGTTCGACCCGAGTAAGGACAAACTCGACTTCGGCTGGTTCAAAGCACCGGAGTTCGACGTCACCGACACAAGCGGCTCAACGAAGATCACGATCGTCGGCAACAACCAGACCTACACCCTGACCGGGGTCAGCCTCGGCCAACTGCAAACCGGCAACATCATCGCCCTCGACAGCGGTGCCCGCACCAAGTGGCAGAACCTGATCTTCACCGCGACGCCGGCGACTCCCCTGCCCACGCTGTCGGTGGGCGATCGCAGCATCGCTGAAGGCAATACCGGTGCGTCCGCGATGAACTTCGCCGTGCTGCTGTCGAAGGCCGCCGCCAACGTGGTGAGCGTGAGCTACACGACCAGCAACGACACTGCGACCGCCGGGGACTTCACGCCGACGGTGGGCACATTGACCTTCGCGCCGGGCGAAACCAACAAGATCGTGAGCGTCGCCATCACCGGCGACACGATGTACGAGCTCAACGAGCAGTTCACGCTGAACCTCTCCAACGCATCGAATGCCACCATCGCCGACGCCACCGCCATCGGCACGATCACCAACGACGACATCGACCCGGCACCGGGCACACCGCCCAAGGTGTCGATCGCCGATCTTGCGGTGACAGAGGGCAACGGCGAGCACGCTCACTTCATGTTTGTGGCGACCCTGGACAAGGCCTCGGCCACCCCGGTGAGCGTGGCCTATGCGACGTCCAACGGCACCGCGACCGCGGGCGTGGACTACACCGCCGACGCTGGAACCATCACCTTCGCGCCGGGTGTGACCACCCAGACCCTGCACGTCGGCATCATCGGCGACACGATCGTCGAACCGAACGAAACCTTCACCGTGACGTTGTCGGCGCCGTCGGGCCTGACCATCGCGAGAGGCACCGCGGTCGGCACTATCACCAACGATGACGTCGCCGTCGTCGTCACGCCGCCGACAGTGTCCGTCGCCGACGCGAGTGTGACCGAAGGCAATAGCGGGACGTCGAATCTGGCATTCACCGCGACACTTTCGAAGGCTTCGACGACTGCGGTCACCGTCAACTATGCGACGTCCAACGGCACCGCGACAGCAGGCCAGGATTTCACCGCTGGCTCAGGCACGATCACCTTCGCGCCGGGTGTGGTCGCGCAGACGATCAACGTGGCTGTCACCGGTGACACCACGGTGGAGCCGATCGAGACATTCACGGTGACGCTGTCGAGTCCGTCGGGAGCCACGCTCGCCCGGGCTGCCGCAATCGGCACCATCCTCACCGATGACATCGCGGCACCGGTCGGTGGAACCACCGCCAAGTGGGGCAACGCCTTCTTCGCGCCGTATGTGGATATGGCGGGTTGGCCGGTGCCGGACCTGCTCGCGATGTCAAAAGCCACCGGCGCCTCGCTGTTCACCCTCGGCTTCCTCCAGGCAGACTCGAACGGCAATCCCGCCTGGGGCAGCTATACGGTCCTAGAACCCACCTCGACCGACGCCCAGGCAGTCGCGATCAACAAATCGATCGCGGCACTGCGGGCCGCCGGCGGAGACGTGATGATCTCCTTCGGCGGTGTGGCCGGAACCAGCCTCGCGCAGTCGTATGCCGCGCGGGGGCTGTCCGCCCAGGCGCTGGCGAACGCCTATGCCGGTGTCATCGACACCTACGGTGTCAGCCATCTCGACTTCGACATCGAGGGTGCAGCGATCGGCGATGCGGCCTCGATAGCTCTGAATAGCAGCGCACTGAAACTGCTTCAGCAATCCCGGCCCACCGTGCAGATCTGGTACACCCTGCCGGTGTTGCCGCAGGGCCTGACCACCGATGGCATCAATGTTGTGCAGTCGGCGCTCACTGCCGGAGTGAAGCTGGCCGGTGTCAACGTGATGGCGATGGACTACGGCGAGGGACCCGCGCCCACCACCGGCACCGGTGCACAGACCATGGGTACCTACGCGATTCAATCGGCACAGTCGACCTACACCCAGTTGTCGTCGCTTTACACCAAGAACGGCCAGACGTTCAGCTGGAATCAGATCGGCGTCACCCCGATGATCGGGGTGAACGACATCACCAGCGAAGTGTTCACCGTCGCCGACGCACAGGCACTGAACACGTTCGCCGTCTCCAAGGGCCTGGGAATGATCGGCTACTGGTCGGTGGAACGCGACTACCCCGGCACCCTCGGTCAGCCCACCCATAACGCCTCGGGAGTGAGCAGCCCGGCCGGCAGCTTCAGCAACGCCTTCAACACGTACGGCACGATCAACATCGTCAACAATGGCGGCGGCACGGTGACGCCGACCGTCACACCCGGATTGAGCATCTCCGACGCCGCGGCCACCGAGCCGGGATCCGGCGGTATGGCACCGGGGTTCCTGCACACCGCGGGTAATCAGATCGTCGACTCGCAGGGCAAGACGGTTGCAATCTCCGGCGTCAACTGGTTCGGCATGGAGTCCACCACGCAGGCCCCGCACGGTCTGTGGTCGCGCGGGTACAAGGACATGATCAACCAGATGGTCAGCCTGGGGTTCAACACAATCCGACTGCCATACTCCAGCGAGCTGCTGCACACCAGTGCCGCACCCAACGGGATCGACTTCTCCAAAAACGCTGACCTGCAAGGACTTTCAGGTGTTCAGGTGATGGATGCGATCATCGCCTACGCCGGACAGCAGGGCATGCGGGTGATCCTCGACCATCACCGCAGCGGCGCCGGAGCGGGTACGTCCGACAACGGCCTCTGGTACGACAGCACCTATTCCGAGGATGCCTGGGTGGCCGACTGGGTGACACTGGCCAACCGGTACAAGAACAACCCAACGGTGATCGGCTTCGATCTACACAACGAACCGCATAGCGGCAGTTGGGGCGGCGGCGGGGCGACCGACTGGGCGCGGGCGGCCGAACGGGCCGGCAACGCCGCACTGGCGGTCAACCCGAAACTGTTGATGTTCGTCGAGGGCGTGGAGTCCTATCAGGGCCAGAACTACTGGTGGGGAGGCAACCTGATGGGGGTCAAGAACCGGCCGATCGTTTTCAACGTGGCCAATCAGCTCGTCTACTCACCGCACGACTACCCCAACTCGGTCTTCCCCCAGACCTGGTTCCAGACCGCCGACTTCGGCGCCGGACTGCCGGCGATTTTCCGCAAGGCGTGGGGTTTCATCTACGAGCAGAACATCGCCCCGGTCTATATCGGTGAGTTCGGCACGAAACTGGTCGACCCCAAGGATGCCATTTGGTTGGAGGCGATCACCTCCTACATCTCCGGAGATCTGGACAACAACGGCACCAAGGACATTCCCATCGGCAACCAGGACATCAGCTGGACGTTCTGGTCGTGGAATCCGAACTCCGGCGACACCGGCGGCATCTTGGCCGACGACTGGACGACCGTGAACCAGAACAAGATGGCGTACCTGACTCCGATCGAGTTCACCGCCGCAGGCGGAAGCTCACTGGCGGTCTTCTCGGTGACGCTGAGTTCGGCATCGACGTCTGCGGTGTCGGTCGGCTACGCGACCTCCAACGGCACGGCGACTGCGGGCAGCGATTACAACGCGTCGGCCGGAACCATCGTCTTCCTGCCGGGCGAGACCATCAAGACCGTCGCGATCATCATCAACGGTGACGCAACGGCCGAGGCCAAGGAGACCTTCACGGTCACCCTGTCAAACCCGTCGGGTGCGACGCTCGTCGATGGATCCGGTGCCGGAAGCATCACCGACCGGGTGCTGGTGTAGCCGAAGGCTACGGCAGGGCGCTGAACTTGGTGGTGTCCAACCTCGTCACGAGGGTGGGAAAGAACCAATGCAGGAGCCAGTTCTCGGTGAAGGTTGTTTCGAAGGCTCGCCGCCCGTCGGGGGTCAGCAACACGCTGATGTAGGGATCCCCGCTGACTGTCACCGGTGTTCCGACCAGGCCGCCGGTAGTGGTATCGATCGCGGCTACCAGTGTCGAGTAAACGCGGTTCGTACCGGTGGGGTACACCATCATGGTCTGGTAGGCCCTCGAGCCGTCAGCGCTGACCACGACCGGGCCGAGAGGTTCCCCCGCGAGGGTGACCGGTGAACCGATCAAGAATCCGTCAGCGCCCAGGGTGCTGATCACCGTATTGGGGGTGTATTGCAGGACGCAGCACTGCGTTGTCTGAACTACCCGGAGACCGTCGGCGCCGACCGGGGTTCCCTTCGCGTATCCGCTCAGAGTCACGGGGCTTCCGATTATGCTCCCGTCGGTGGAGTCGATGACAGTGACTACCGTGGAGTCCAGGGTCTTCGTAGCGGGATTCTCGATGTCGGAGGCGATCACGACTCGGGATCCCGCCGGGTCCGGGACGCCAGCCATCAACTGATTCGTATTGGCGGCTGGCAATATCACCGGGGTGCCGACGATGGCGCCGGTGCTCGTGTCGATGATGGTCAGCAACGTGGTGTAGGTCCCACTGACCGGATCCTGCGCCATGGTGATCTGGCTGATTCGGGCGCCACTGTCGCTGAACATCGGAGCGGTGGCAAGCGAGCCGCCGTAGTAAGTAATACCTGCGACGACCACCGTTCGAGCAACAGTGGCATCGGTGGAGTTGATGAATGTCACGGCAGTGACGTTGTCCCGGTTCGTGGCCTGCACCGCGCGAGCGCCGTCCGGGCTGAGTACCACGCCAGCATTGGGAGAGCCGTCGATAGCGATCGGCTGGCCGATGATATTGGAGTTGGCGGCGTCGATCACCGTCACCACAGCGGTGTACGGCGAGCCAAGATTCGTGGTCTGGTAGAGCCGGGTTCCGTCGGCACTCATTACAAGGCCCGCCACCGGCGTCCCCGGCATCGTCAGGGGTGTGCCCACCGCAATTCCGCGGACGGTGTCGATCGTCGTCAACGTTGTGATGCCCGCGCCCAGAGTGGTTTGGAAGGCCCGGCTTCCGTCTGGGCTTAGCACGATTCTGGCTGCGCCCGGTCCACCGGAAATCTGCACGGGTGTTCCGACGATGGTGTCGTCAACGGTGTTGATCGTTGTCACGTACGTCACGGTTGACCCAGTTGCCGGATCTACGCCATAGGAGGTTTGGTACGCGCGGTTCGCCAGTGAGCTCACTACCGGCGCACCGACCGGCGCACCGTCGACGACGACCGGAACACCGATGACTGTGTTTGTAGCGGTGTCGATTTCGGTGACCGAGTGGAAGGCCGGGGGTATGAGTTGGAACGGGAAACCGCTGTAACCCGCAGAAGTGACCTGGAACATTCGCGTGCCGTCAGGGCTCAGCACCGAACCCCCGGGTACCCCGAAAAGCCGAACCGCGGTCGACCCCGGTTGCGAACTCGGTCGATCGATAGCGTCCAGCACGTATCGGATCGGGGTGTTGTTGACGATCGGCACCAGACCGTTCAACGCCTGTTGGAAACCGCGCCGCAACTGATCGGGAAACGGCATTGCGGCCGTCGCAGACCTGGCCGTCGCAGACTTGGCCACGTTGGTACGGGCATGAGCCGCCCTCACCGTAGTGACCCGGGCGGAGTGACCCGGCGGTTTTTCGGCAGTCCTGTGCGACGGTCGCGTGATCTCGGTATCGGCGTGGGCCACGCCGGGTCCGGCGAGGGCCGCGCCCACACCGAAGGTGACAGCACCGGCGGCCAGCCACAGATAAAAGACTGGTTGATGACGCGCGCCATGATCGTTCATACCGGCTTCCCCAAGCTCGCTACGCAATCCCGAGCAGAATTTATCGGATCAACCGGCAAATGTCAGCTAGGGGCGGTCTAGCCGAACTCGACGGTAACCGGGGCGTGGTCGGACCACCGCAGCGCGTAGGCGGCCGGCTTCTCGACCCTCGCTGATAATGCACGGTCAGCGAGGGTCTGGGTAGCCAGGTGGTAGTCGATGCGCCAGCCGGCGTCATTGTCGAACGCCTTACCGCGCCAGGACCACCAGCTGTACGGGCCGGGTTGATCAGGGTGATGGCGACGGACGACGTCGACCCAGCCGGACGCCATCAGTTCGGTCAACCACTGGCGTTCCGCGGGCAGGAATCCGGCTTTCTTTACGTTGGCCTTCCATGCCTTGATGTCGTTCTCGGTGTGGGCGATGTTCCAGTCACCGCACAGCACTGCGTCTCTGTTACTGGCGGCGAGTTCCGCCATCCGGCCGGTCAGCGCAGCCATGAACCGTTCCTTCTCCAGCTGACGGTTAGTTTCGGCTTCGCCGGTGTGCACGTAGACGCTGGCGACCGTCGTCCCATGGGGTAGGTCGACCTCGATGTAGCGGCCATGATCAGCGAATTCCGTTGCTGCCAAACCGATCCGGACGTCATCGAACGGGGTGCGGCTGAGGATCGCGACACCGCTGCGGCCCTTCAGGTGCGGCTGTGCCGAGGCAAGGTGCCAGCCGGCAGCTAGCGCCGGCGCCAGCGCTTCGGCGAGTTGAGAGTCATCGGCGCGGGTCTCCTGCAGGCACACCACATCAGCGTCGGTCTGCTCCAACCATGACAGCAGCCCGAGGTTCTCCGGCGAGCGCTGCCGCACCGCAGCACGAACGCCGTTGACGTTGACCGTCGTGACGATCAGCGCAGCGCCCTCTCGAGGGCTTCGGCGATCGTGTGCAGGTACTGCTCACTGGTCTCATACGGCTGGTCCGGGCTGATCAGGATGGCCAGATCCTTGGTCATGTGGCCACCCTCGACGGTGGCGATGACAGTTTCCTCGAGCTTCTCCGCGAACTCGACGACCTCGGGCGTGCCGTCGAGTTTGCCGCGATGCTCCAACCCGCGGGTCCAGGCGAAGATGGACGCAATCGGGTTGGTGGACGTCGCCTTACCCTGCTGATGCTGACGGTAGTGCCGGGTGACGGTGCCGTGCGCGGCCTCGGCCTCCATTGTCTTGCCGTCCGGGGTCAGCAGCACCGACGTCATCAGGCCGAGTGATCCGTAACCCTGGGCCACGATGTCGGACTCGACATCGCCGTCGTAGTTCTTGCATGCCCACACATACCCGCCCTCCCACTTCAGGCAGGAGGCCACCATGTCGTCGATCAGCCGATGTTCGTAGGTCAGCCCGCGAGCGTCGAACTGCTCTTTGTAGTCCTCCTCGAAGATCCGCTGGAACTCGTCCTTGAACATGCCGTCGTAGGCCTTGAGGATGGTGTTCTTGGTCGACAGGTACACCGGGTAGTTCTGCACCAGCGCGTAGCTGAAGGTCGAGCGGGCGAAGTCCTGGATCGAGCGCTTGAAGTTGTACATCCCCATCACCACTCCGCCGTCCTCGGGGATGTGCACCACCTCGTGCACGATCGGCTCGCTGCCGTCATCGGGGGTGAAGCTGAGCATGACGGTGCCGGGCCGGTCCACCTTGAAGTTGGTGGCGCGGTACTGGTCGCCGAAGGCGTGTCGGCCGATGATGATCGGCTTGGTCCAGCCGGGCACCAGGCGGGGAATGTTGGAGATGACGATCGGCGCGCGGAAGATCGTGCCGCCCAGGATGTTGCGGATGGTCCCGTTGGGAGAAAGCCACATCTTCTTGAGGTCGAACTCTTTGACCCTGGCCTCGTCGGGGGTGATGGTGGCGCACTTGACGCCGACATTGTGTTTGAGAATCGCGTTTGCCGAGTCGATGGTGACCTGGTCGTCGGTGGCGTCCCGGTGTTCCATCCCGAGGTCGTAGTACTCGAGGTTCACATCCAGGTGCGGCAGGATCAGGGTGTCCTTGATCAGCTTCCAGATGATTCGCGTCATCTCGTCGCCGTCGAGCTCTACGACAGTGCCCTTGACCTTGATCTTCTGTCCGCTCGACATGTGAGTCGCTCTTCCTCCTGCAAGCCGGCGAGCACGCGCTCGCGGGGCCAACATTACAAGGGGCGAAATGGTGCAGCAGCACGGCTCCGGTGCGCAGACCGGCTAGCCAGCGGCCGCGGGTGTGGGATAGAATTCGGGCCGGTCATGAGTGTCAGCGTCAAGCCCCGGCTTGCTGGCCGGCAACCCTCCAACCGCGGTGGGGTGCCTCGGGTGATGACCAGGTTGGGCAGTCGCAGTCGGCTGCACGGCAAGCGCGGGCCCGCCCTGACGGGCCCCTAAGGAGGCAGGGAAACCTGCCCGCACCTAAGGAGGCCATGGCACATGACTAACCCAGAAGCAGATTGGTCGTTCGAGACAAAGCAGATCCACGCAGGTCAGACGTCGGACCCAACAACCCGCGCCCGGGCGCTGCCGATCTATCAGACGACGTCCTACACCTTCGACAGCACCGAACACGCCGCCGCACTATTCGGCCTGGCCGAACCCGGCAATATCTACACCCGCCTGATGAATCCGACCACCGACGTCGTCGAGCAACGCATCGCGGCACTCGAGGGCGGGGTTGCGGGCCTGTTCCTGGCGTCCGGCCAGGCCGCAGAGACGTTCGCGATCCTCAATATCGCCGGCGCCGGCGATCACATCGTGGCCAGTCCCCGGTTGTACGGCGGCACCTACAACCTCTTCCACTACACGCTGCCCAAACTCGGCATCGAGACCACGTTCGTCTCCGACCCCGACGACCTGGACTCCTGGCGCGCAGCAGTGCGGCCCAACACGAAGGCCTTCTACGGCGAGACGATCTCCAACCCGCAGATCGACATCCTCGACATCCCCGGTGTGTCAGCAGTCGCCCACGACAACGGGGTGCCATTGATCGTTGACAACACCATCGCGACGCCGTACCTCATCCAGCCGATCGCCCACGGCGCCGATATCGTGGTGCACTCCGCCACCAAATACCTCGGCGGCCACGGCACCGCGATCGCCGGGGTGATCGTCGACAGCGGCAATTTCGATTGGGCCAACGGCCGGTTCCCGGGGTTCACCGAACCGGACCCGAGCTATCACGGTGTGGTGTTCGCCGATCTGGGCGCACCCGCCTACGCGCTCAAGGCACGGGTGCAACTGCTGCGCGACCTCGGTTCAGCGGCAGCGCCATTCAATGCCTTCCTGATCGCCCAGGGATTGGAGACGCTGAGCCTTCGGATCGAGCGCCACGTGTCCAATGCGCAACGTGTCGCCGAGTACCTCGCCGGACACAAGAATGTGGTGAGCGTCAACTACGCGGGGCTACCCAGCTCGCCATGGTTCGAGTTGGGAAAGAAGTTGGCGCCCAAGGGAACCGGCGCGGTGCTCTCCTTCGAACTGGCCGGCGGTATCGAGGCGGGCAAGGCGTTCGTCAACGCGTTGCGACTGCACAGCCACGTCGCCAATATCGGTGATGTGCGCTCGCTGGTGATTCACCCCGCCTCTACCACGCACCAGCAGTTGACACCCGAAGAACAACTCGCCACCGGTGTCACCCCCGGCCTGGTGCGGCTGGCCGTCGGACTGGAGGGCATTGATGACATTCTGGCCGACCTCGAGTGCGGCTTCGCAGGGAGCGCGTCGTGACCCTCTCGCACGAATCAGTCATGTCACTTCCCGCTGAGGGTGAGGTCGATGTCGTCGACATCGGCCCGCTGACGCTGGAGAGCGGCAATGTGATCGACGATGTCTCGATCGCGGTGCAACGCTGGGGTGAGTTGTCCCCCAACCGCGACAACGTCGTCCTGGTGCTGCACGCCCTCACCGGCGACTCCCGGATACCGGGTTGGTGGGGCGGCATTGCCGGTCCTGGCGCACCGATCGATACCAACCGTTGGTGCGCGGTGGCCACCAACGTCCTAGGCGGATGCCGAGGTTCCACCGGCCCGAGTTCCCTGGCCCGCGACGGAAAGCCATGGGGCTCAAAGTTTCCGATAATCACCGTTCGCGATCAGGTCAACGCGGATGTCACCGCACTGGCCGCTCTGGGTATTACCGAGGTGGCCGCGGTCATCGGCGGCTCGATGGGTGGCGCGCGCGCACTGGAGTGGATGATCGGCCATCCCGACCGGGTGCGGGCCGCGCTGGTCCTGGCGGTCGGGGCGCGCGCGACGGCCGACCAGATCGGAACCCAGAGCAGCCAGATCGCGGCCATCACCTCCGACCCGAACTGGCAGGGCGGCGACTACTACGGCACCGGCCGCTCCCCGGACAACGGTCTGCAACTGGCGCGCCGGTTCGCCCATCTGACCTACCGCGGCGAGACCGAACTGGACACCCGGTTCGGCAACGACGCCCAGAGTGATGAGGATCCGCTGGCCGGTGGTCGGTACGCGGTGCAGAGTTACCTGGAATACCAGGGCGCCAAGCTGGTGAGCCGGTTCGATGCCGGAAGCTACGTGACTCTGACCGAGACGCTGTCCAACCACGACGTCGGGCGCGGGCGCGGCGGCGTGGCCGCAGCACTGCGGTCGTGTTCGGTGCCGGTGGTGGTCGGCGGAATCACCTCCGACCGCCTCTACCCGCTGCGTCTGCAGGCCGAACTCGCTGATCTGCTGCCCGGTTGCGACGGACTGAATATCGTCGACTCGATCCACGGCCATGATGGCTTTCTGCTCGAGACCGAAGCCGTCGGCGAGTTGATCCGCGAGGCCCTCACGTTGGCCGACAGCGACCGGCGACGATGACCGCCGCTGACGGCGGCCGCAAGGAACGCTCGCTGTCGTTCGGTTCGCAGGCGGCCGCCTACGAGCGGGGCCGGCCGTCGTACCCGCCAGAAGCCGTCGACTGGCTGCTGCCGGACGGTGCCCGCGACGTGCTCGATCTCGGGGCCGGCACCGGAAAGCTCACCAGTCGCCTGATCGAGCGCGGGCTCAACGTAGTGGCCGTCGATCCGATCGCCGAACTGCTGGATGTCCTGCGGACGACATTGCCGGACACACCGGCCCTGTCGGGGAGTGCCGAACAGATTCCGTTGCCCGACAACAGTATTGATGCCGTCCTGGTGGCTCAGGCGTGGCACTGGTTCGATCCGGATCGGGCGGCCGCCGAGATCGCGCGGGTGCTTCGGCCGGGCGGTCGACTCGGACTGCTGTGGAATGTGCGTGACGAAAGGCTGGGCTGGGTCAAGGATTTCGGCCGCATCGTCGGCCTCGAACACGACTGGGCCAACACCACTGTCGCGCTGCCTGAGCCGTTCACCGATGTGGCGACGCATCGGGTGGAGTGGACCAACTACATCACGCCGCAGGCATTGATCGACTATGTGTCGTCGCGCAGTTACTGCATCACCTCACCTGCCGAGGCGCGCGCCCAAACCCTTGACGAAGTCCGCGAACTGTTAGCCACTCACCCATCGCTGGCCAATGCAACAGGACTGGCCATGCCGTACATCACGGTGTGCGTCCGAGCAACGCTGGGCTAACTGGGCCGGGCTAGCTCGTGCCCAACGGGTCGATGGTGAAGGCGATGTAGACCACCGCCGCGCATACCGTCGCCATGGTGGCGAAATCGAGGCGTTTGGATCGCACCACCAGCAGGCCGGCCTGCTGGTCGGGCAGCAGCAGGCGTAACCCGGCGGCCACGCCCACCCCGATTCCGATCAGCAGGGCGCCGCGCCGCCAGAAGCCCGCCGCCACCAGTACCAGCGCCAGGGAGAAGATAGCGGCGACGGTGAGGATGGGCCACTGGGCTCGCGCCAGGTCACGGGTCCGGTCCCGGACGTTCACGGCGCCGCTTCTGCGAGTTCCACCACGTTGGTCAACAGGAAGGCCCGGGTCAACGGGCCGACGCCGCCGGGATTCGGCGACACGTAACCCGCGACTTCCCACACGTCCGGTGCCACATCGCCGGTGAGCTTGTCGTCGACTCGGCTGACTCCGACATCGATGACGGCCGCCCCGGGCCGGACCATGTCGGCGGTGAGCATATGCGGCACACCGACCGCGGCCACGATGATGTCGGCCTGGCGGGTCAACGATGAGAGGTCGCGAGTTCCGGTGTGGCACAGCGTCACTGTGGCGTTCTCGGTACGACGAGTCAGCAGCAGACCCAGCGGCCGACCAACTGTGACGCCGCGGCCGATCACCACCACGTGGGCGCCGTCGATCGGTACGTCATAGCGACGCAGCAGTGCCACGATGCCCCGCGGAGTGCACGGCAGCGGGGCTTTTTCGTTGAGCACCAACCTGCCCAGATTGGTGGGGTGCAGACCGTCGGCATCCTTGGCCGGGTCGATGCGTTCCAGCGCGGCGTTCTCGTCGAGGTGGCGCGGCAGCGGCAACTGCACGATGTAGCCGGTGCACTCCGGGTCGGCGTTGAGTTCGTCGATCGTCTCGTTGAGATGTTCCTGGCTGACATCGGCGGGCAGGTCACGCCGGATCGAGGTGATGCCGACCTTGGCGCAGTCCGAATGCTTACCGCGCACATAGGCATGCGAGCCGGGGTCATCGCCCACCAGGACGGTGCCCAATCCCGGCGCCCGGCCGGCCGCCGTCAGTGCTGCGACGCGCCGGGTCAGGTCGACAAAGATCTCGTCACGGGTGAGCTTGCCGTCCAGGGTTTGCGCGGGCACGGCTACATTCTGCATATGGATGCCGGCCCTGATGTGTTCAGCCCCGCCAAGCTCGGCCCGATCACGCTGCGGAACCGGGTCATCAAGGCGGCCACCTTTGAGGGCCGCACGCCGGAGGCTCTGGTCACCGATGACCTGATCGAGTTTCACCGCACGATGGCCGCCGGCGGGGTCGGCATGACCACGGTCGCCTACTGCGCGGTCAGCCCGGGCGGGCGCACCGACGGCAAGCAGTTGTGGATGCGGCCCGAGGCGCTGCCGGGGCTGCGCCGGCTCACCGAGGCCGTGCACGCTGAGGGCGCGGCGATCAGCGCGCAGATCGGCCATGCCGGGCCGGTGGCCGATGCCCGGTCCAACAAAGCCCGCGCGCTAGCGCCGGTGCGGTTCTTCAACCCGATCGGGATGCGATTCGCCAAGCACGCCAGCCGACAGGACATCGATGACGTGATCGCCGCGCACGCCGACGCAGTTCGGCTGGCGATCGAGGCCGGCTTCGATGCCGTCGAGATCCATCTGGGCCACAACTATCTGGCGAGTTCATTTCTGTCCCCGTTGATCAACCGGCGCAGCGACGAGTTCGGCGGATCGCTGGAAAATCGAGCCAAGGTGGCCCGCGGGATCGCACTCGCGGTGCGCCGCGAGGTGGAACGAGACGGCGCGGCCACGATCGCGGTGACCGCCAAGTTGAACATGAGCGACGGGGTGCGCGGCGGCATTCCCATCGAGGAGGCGCTGCAGACGGCGCGTTGGCTCCAGGATGACGGCGGATTGGATGCCCTCGAATTGACCGCGGGTAGTTCACTGGTCAACCCGATGTACCTGTTCCGCGGTGATGCACCGCTCAAGGAGTTCGCGGCGGCGTTTCCGCCACCGCTGCGCTGGGGTATGCGGATGACCGGGACGAAGTTCCTGCGCCCCTACCCCTACCGGGATGCGTTTCTGTTGCGCGACGCCGAACGGTTCCGTGCAGAGTTGACGCTGCCGCTGATCCTGCTGGGCGGGATCACCAACCGGGAGACCATGGACACCGCGATGGCCGCCGGTTTCAGCTTCGTCGCTATGGGCCGGGCACTGCTCGCCGAACCCGATCTGATCAACCGGATCCGGGCGGACGGCGACGCACATTCGGTGCGCTCACTGTGCACGCACTGCAATAAATGCATGCCGACCATCTACACGCGTACCCGGTGCGTGGTGACCAGCGACCGATAGAGTTGGCGCCGATGAACCAGCCCTCCGCGCCCAGCCTCACCGTCCGGTACAACGGGCCGCCGCGCACGTTCGCCGCCGGACACGACGTGGTTGTCGGCCGGGATCTGCGCGCCGACGTCCGACTGGCCCATCCCCTGGTGTCCCGGGCACATATCGTGCTGCGGTTCGAGCACGGCCGCTGGAAGGCGATCGACAACGGTTCGCTCAACGGAATGTACGTCTACGGCCGGCGGGTGCCGGAGGTCGACATCACCGACGGCACGACGGTGAACCTCGGCAATCCGGACGGTCCACCGTTGAGCTTCGAGGTCGGACGGCATCAGGGCTCGGTGGGCCGACCGCCACAGACCGCCACGGTGATGATCCCGGGTGGGCCGGCACAGCCGCCGACTCAGCCGCCGCGGTATCCCCCACCGCCGCCGCCACCACCGCCAACGGCACCACGGCCTGCCCCGGCTTCACCTGATGCCGCACCGACTCAGATGGGGCCGTCGCCGACCCGTGGCGGCTCAGGCTCAACGCGGGCGACCTCCATGCTCAAGATCCTGCGGCCTGGATCGTCGCCCGAGGTGCCGCCGGGGTCGCTGACAATCGGCCGGGCTACCGAAAATGACATCGTCATCCCCGACGTGCTGGCATCACGCCATCACGCCACCCTGATCCCGACCCCGGGTGGAACCGAGATCGCCGACAACCGGTCGATCAACGGGACATTCGTCAACGGCGACCGGGTGGAGTCGACGCTTCTCACCGACGGCGACGTCGTCACCATCGGCAACGTCGACCTGGTCTTCACCGGCGGAACCCTGGTGCGGCGCAATAGGTCCGAGACGGCGACGGGTACGGGTGGTCTTGATGTACGTGGGGTGACGTGGACCATCGAGAACAACAAGACGCTGCTGAATGACATCTCACTGACCGCCCGGCCAGGTACCCTGACCGCGATCATCGGCCCATCCGGTGCGGGTAAATCCACCCTGGCGCGGCTGATCGCCGGTTACACCCATCCGACGAGCGGCGCCGTCGCCTTCGAGGGCCACAACATCCACGCGGACTACGCCTCGCTGCGCTCGCGGATCGGGATGGTGCCCCAAGACGATGTGGTGCACGGGCAGCTGACGGTGAATCAGGCGCTAATGTACGCCGCCGAGTTGCGGCTGCCACCGGACACCACCACCGAAGACCGCCAGCAGGTAGTGGCGGAGGTTCTCAGTGAGCTTGAGATGACACAGCACGCCGAGACCCGCGTCGACAAGCTCTCCGGTGGACAGCGCAAGCGGGCGTCGGTGGCACTGGAGTTGCTGACCGGACCGTCACTGCTGATCCTCGATGAACCGACGTCCGGTCTGGACCCGGCGCTGGATCGTCAGGTCATGACGATGCTGCGGGATCTCGCCGACGCCGGCCGCGTCGTGCTGGTGGTGACGCATTCGCTGACCTACCTCGATGTGTGCGATCAGGTGCTCCTGCTCGCGCCGGGTGGCAAGACCGCGTTCTGCGGACCGCCGGCCCAGATCGGGTCGGCGATGGGAACAACCAACTGGGCCGACATCTTCAGCACCGTCGCCGGTGATCCGCAGGCCGCCAGCGATCGGTATCTGGCGCAGACCGGGCCCACGCCGCCGCCTCCGCCGGTCGAGGCGCCATCCGACCTCGGTGAGCCCACGCACACCAGCCTGCGTCGGCAGTTCTCGACGATCGTTCGGCGGCAGACCCGGCTGATCATCTCCGATCGGGGCTACTTCATCTTTCTGGCGTTGCTGCCGTTCATCATGGGCGTGCTGTCGCTGGCGGTGCCGGGCACTGTCGGGTTCGGGGTGCCGGATCCGATGGGCGACGCACCCAACGAGGCGGGGCAGATTCTGGTGCTGCTCAATGTCGGCGCGATCTTCATGGGCACCGCGTTGACCATCCGCGATCTGATCAGCGAACGCCCGATCTTCCGCCGCGAGCAGGCGGTCGGGTTGTCCACGACGGCGTACCTGTTGGCCAAGGTGTGCGTCTACTCGGCGTTCGCGGTTCTGCAGTCCGCGATCGTCACCGCGATCACGATCATCGGCAAGGGCGGGCCGACTCAGGGCGCGACGGTGCTCGGCAATGCCACGCTGGAACTCTTCGTCAGCATGGCCGCGACAACCGTCACCGCGGCGATGGTGGGACTGGCATTGTCGGCGGTCGCGAAATCCAATGAGCAGATCATGCCGTTGCTGGTGGTCGCCATCATGAGCCAACTGGTGTTCTCCGGCGGCATGATCCCGGTGACCAACCGCCTGGTACTCGATCAGATGTCCTGGTTCACTCCAGCGCGGTGGGGATTCGCGGCATCGGCCTCGACCGTGGATTTGACCACACTGGTGCCCGGTCCGCTGACGCCGAAGGACCGGTGGTGGGAACACACCGCGTCGAGTTGGCTTTTTGACATGGCGATGCTCGCGGCGCTGAGTGTGGTCTACGTGGGCTTCGTGCGGTGGAAGATCCGGCTGAAGTCGGCCCGCTAACTGCGCAGCGAATTGCGGCGCCGTTCGGTCAGTATGTGTTGGCGGCGGTCGACCGCGCGGGTGCGTTTCCGCCGGGGCATCATCGCGCCGCGGCCCGTGGAATCACGTTGGCGACGAACACCATTGAGTGTTCCGGTGGG
>Ga0209596_1002088_pt1 | contig 16665 bp, 16 predicted proteins | sample M_130807_MF_Meta_FD_187314 | JGI IMG/M metagenome (GOLD analysis project Ga0209596, IMG submission 187314) | Freshwater microbial communities from Lake Montjoie, Canada to study carbon cycling - M_130807_MF_MetaG (SPAdes) (version 2) | ecosystem: Environmental > Aquatic > Freshwater > Lake...
GAACTGCCGGTGAGCGGAGCAGACCTCGCAGCGCTCGGCGCGGTACTTGCCGCTGCCGATACGCGCCTCCGGGCGGCCGCGCATCTTCCAGGTGCCGAGGTCCTTCAGTGGATCTCGTTCAGCGGCGAGTCGCTCTCGGTGCCGCGTTGGGTCCTCATCAACCAGGCGGTGCACCATGCAACCGAGCATCGCGCGCAGATTGCCGGTGCGCTTGCGGCACATGGCATCACAGCCGTTGACCTCGATGCAATCGATGTGTGGACGTACAACGACGAGCGCTAACTAGCCTCGCGGCAAGACGACCGTAAACGTAGAGCCTTCACCGAGATTGGAGCTGGCCTGAATCGTGCCGCCATGTGCCTCAACGATGTGACGTGCAATCGAGAGGCCGAGGCCGGTACCACCCCCCTTGGAGCGCGCTCGGTCCGCAACATAGAAACGCTCGAAGATGCGATCGAGGTCGGCCCGCGAAATCCCGACGCCATGGTCTGTAACAGTGATTCGCACCTCGTCGGGTGACTGCGACGTCTGCACCTCTACGGTGCTTTCAGGGGGCGAGAACTTGATCGCGTTGTGGAGAAGGTTGACGATTGCCTGAGCGAGTCGGGTTGCGTTTCCCTCTCTACCAAGCGGCACCGTACCGATAGAGCGAGAAGCGATCTTCACGCGTGCCTGATTGGCAAACGGCTGAAGCCGATCAACAGACGAGCGCACGACAGCATCGAGATCGATAGCGTCGTTCATCGCCATCCCCTCGCCGCTCTCGATGCGGGCGAGGTCTAAGAGCTCGTTGATCATCTGGCCGAGGTGGATTGCCTCAGATTCAATCTGGAGAATGCGCCCTCGAATTTTTTCCGATGTTGAACCTGGAGTGGCAGTGTCGCTGGCAAGCAGCTCTGAGAGGAGCCCGATCGCAGTGACGGGCGTGCGCAACTCATGGGAGAGGTTCTCAACAAACTCCGTGCGAATTCGGCGCAAGCGCGTGAGCTCTGATGTCTCGCGAATGAGCACCCAGTACCCCTTGTCTGGAATTGGGATGACGGTCACCATGCAGGTTCTCCCGCGGCCAATGCTGAAATCTTCTCTGCTTGTTGGCGCAATGAGCGCGACAGCCTGCTGAATGAACTCTTCGATATGGATGTCAACGAATGCTTCGAGTGTGCTCTTGCCGAGCAGCGATCCGGCTGGTCGACCGAGGATCGTGTGTGCGAGCTCGTTGGCCGCAGTAACACGAAGATCACCGTCAAGCTTGATGAGTCCACTGCCGATGCCAGCCGCCAGCGCAGAGGTGTCGTCGCGTGCATCAGTCGCACGCGCTACGGCGCCACCAAGATCGGCAGCCACGCCGCGTGAGCTATTGCTCGCGGCTTCGTGTGCCATGGTTCGCCCGCGGCGCAGGCCAGCGCGCCACGCCAGAGCAGCCAGCACGATGGCGATCAGCGCAGCAGAGACGACGACAAGTGGTTCCATGTAACCCCTTCTTCTTCTCCGCCTATACTAACCGTGCATGTTGCGCCAATCTATCCTCGTGGTTGACGACGAGCCCGTTATCCGCACATCTGTCGCGGAGGCGCTCGCGAGCGAGGGTTACACGGTCCTCGAAGCGAGCGACGGGGCATCTGGGCTTGCAGCCTTTCGCGAGGGGAGGCCCGACCTTGTCATTCTCGACATCATGATGCCGGGGCTCTCTGGCGTGGAGGTGTGCAGGCTGATCCGTGCAGAGTCGAAGACGCCGATCATCCTCTTGACCGCCCGCGATGCGGAGCTCGACAAGGTTCTCGGCCTGGAAGTTGGCGCCGATGACTACGTGACGAAGCCCTTTAGCTTGCGTGAGCTGAGTGCACGCGTCCGCGCAGTACTGCGAAGGATCGACCCTGCGTCGGCCTCGTCGGAGAAGAACATCATTAACTTCGGCGCGGTGCAGATTGACCTTGCTGGCCACCGTGTCACCCGTGCGGGAGAGGCGCTACCGCTAAAACCCCGAGCCTTCCAGTTGCTCGCATTCCTCCTTGAGCACCGGGGGCAGGTCTTCACGCGCGAACAGCTGCTCGCCCGCGTGTGGGGTACCGACTATCCCGGCGAGACCCGCACCGTTGACGTACATATGCATGCGCTGCGCGCACTCATCGAAGTGGATCCGGCAAATCCAACCCTGCTCCAAACAGTTCGAGGCGTCGGCTATATCGCCCGCAACGACGCGTAGCAACGTCGACAGCATTAACATTCTGGTAACGAACTGCGGCGGCGCTTCTAGATTTTAGTCGGCCAACAGGCTATGATGGAGACCAACGCAAGGAGGCAGAATGTCCGATATGGCAAATATTGATCCAAAAGACCTCACGCACGCCAGTCGACCAGGGTTCGACGCTGCGCTTGCGGAGATCAAAGACGATGTTCTTCGCATGGGAATGCTCGTAGAGGGGCAGATCCACGCTGCGATTGCCGCCTTCGCGAACCATGACGCTGAAGCTGCCCTCAAGGTCATTAAGACCGATACCCAAATCAACCAGCTGCAGCGCCACGCAACATCTGCGATCGCCGACGTGATCGCACTGCAGAGTCCGGTCGCGCGTGACCTGCGGTACCTCTTGACGCTCGATCATGTCTCCTATGAGCTGGAGCGCATGGGAGACCATGCAGCCTCGGTGGCCAAGCAGGCCCAGCGCATGGCGCCGTTCCCCCACCTGAAGGACGACGGCGAGATCCCCGAGCTAGGTCGACTCGTCGCCGACCAGGTAAAAGAGATCATTCGCACTCTCGTTGACAGCAATGTTGACGCTGCACGTGACGTGGCACGCCGGGATGACGAGGTTGATGCGATCTACCGACGCATCTTTGAGCAGGTGCTCAAGGCGATGCGCGAAGATCCAGAAAAAATTGAGACGGGGACTGGTGCCCTCTTCGCTGGTCACTACCTCGAACGCATTGGTGACCGCGTGACGAATATCGCCGAGGATATCGTCTTCCTCTCCTCAGGAGAGGTGGAGGACCTTAACCCTTAAGGAGTGGACCCTCGCTCGATAGTAGAGGTCAAAGCCAAGATCATCGTCTTAGCGATATGTTGCGCATGAAACCTGCAAAGGGAACTGTGGCACCTTTTATCAGGATTGCGTGCCTCAAATCCTACAGAACTCGCTCGCTAGTCAAGCGGGAGGATCACCTCAATCGGCGACCAAGCTGCACCCGTGAGATCAAGCGCCGCGGGCAGATGATCAATGGCTAGTTGGTACGCCTGTAGATCAACGAGGTCGGTGCTCCCGACTGACACGGTCCATCCGCTTGCGGTTGCCGCAGAAATCGCAACGTCAATCGCAGAAGTATTCACAAAGAAGAGGCCATTGGATGCTGGCCACATTGTGCGATTTACTTCGTTGATGGACCAGATGAGTGAGTCACCAAACCGATCGGAGAGCCCGTTGCCTTCAACTACGCCAGCGCAATCGAGTGCGCTATCGCGGCACGAAGCCGCGCCATCACCCAGCGCGATGAGAAATGCCGCCGTTGAGATCAGTAAGTCTTGGTTTTCCAGATCGATTTTGTGCGCCCACAGCCCAGCACCAGCGATTGAGCTGTCGGCACTTGTCGTAAGGATGCGCTTGACTCCATTGAGGCCGTACTGAATTCCATTTTTGGCGCGATACGCTTCATAGGCGCGTGCCAGTCCGTCAAAATCAGTGACCCAGGCGGTTGTCGCTGTACCGTCAACAAGCGGTGTGATGTCAAACGGCGCCGAGGGATCAGAAGAGTAGAGGAAGGTCAGATCCTTTGGGTCAGGGGTGCTCCCGGGGTTGGCCAACTCTTGGCTGGCAAGGACGGCGAGAAGGCCCAATTCATCACCTGGGCGCCCTTGCACTAGAACCGGGCCTCTCGTAATCGAGGAGAGCTTACTGCTGGTGTACGAGATCAAAGAGCGAAGGTCGCGTGTTTGGTAACCGGCGATTTGCACCAAATCATCTGCGGTCTCGCCCGACTCCTGCGCGCTCAGCACCGCTCCAACGGTCGCCAGATAGAGATCAATCTGGTCCTCACGATGACCGGACTGGAACTGATCTTCACCAGCAAATGGCGTGAAGGTGAAGACGCTGATCTGAGACCCGCCGAGCGATTCAGAACCCGCCGCTACGGCGATGGCCGCAGCGAGCGTGGAGCTCCCTTCTGGAAGAGAGATTGACACGGTCACCTCGTGCGACGGTACGAGATCGCCAGCAATTGAAGATGCCGACGGCGTCGGCTCTCCAATCGAAGGGCGGCACGCCGCAACAACGAGAATAGCGCTCGTCATGAGCGCCGAGAGCGTCCCACCACCGCGCATCAACCGAAGCGTCCTGCGATGTAGCCCTCTGTGAGGGACTCTTTCGGATTTGTGAAGATCTTGCTCGTCGCGTCCACCTCGACTAGATATCCAGCGCGCTGTTCGTCCATCGAGAAGAAGGCGGTGGTGTCGGATACACGTGAAGCCTGCTGCATATTGTGGGTCACGATCACGATCGTATAATCCACTGCAAGCTCTCGCACCAACTCTTCAACTTTCAAGGTTGCGAGCGGGTCAAGCGCTGAGCATGGCTCGTCCATGAGAACAATCTCAGGCTTGACCGCAATCGTGCGGGCAATGCAGAGACGCTGCTGCTGTCCACCTGAAAGCGATGTCCCAGGTTGGTGCAGCTTGTCTTTCACTTCGTCCCAGATGGCCGCTTTGCGCAGCGAGGTCTCAGCAACGCTCTCCAACTCGCTCTTGGAGCGCACCCCTGCAAGGCGCAGGCCAGAGATCACATTTTCGAAGATTGACATAGTTGGGAACGGGTTGGGCTTCTGGAAAACCATTCCGACCAAACAGCGAGCGCGGACCGGGTCTACCTTCGGGCCGTACAGGTCCACTCCGTCAAGGAGGATCTGACCCTTCACGGAAGTACCAGGGAGCGTCTCGTGCATCCGATTCAACACGCGGAGAAGCGTTGACTTACCGCAGCCCGATGGCCCAATGAAGGCCGTAACCGACTTCGGTGCAATTTTCAGGCTTACGCCAGCGACAGCGCGGAACGTGCCATAGAACGCTTCTACATTGTTAAGTTCGAGCGCGTACTTAGATGATGTTGGGTATGCGTCGTCCGCAGCCTTGTCAGCGCTCACTTGCTCAGTGCGATGGCTCGTTGTCATCCCCGTTGACGTTTTGATGATTTCATCGCTCGACATGTTCCTCCTCCTCCTCTTTACGCTACTCGACTATTCACGGTTCGTGCTCGAACAACAATGTTGAGGGCTAGCGCCAATACCATCAACAGCAGTGCAGCTGCCCAAGCCTGGCCCAGTGTGCGTGAGTCTGCCGCCCCGGAGTACGAATAGATCGTGAGTGGTAAAGCATTCATCGTGGTTCCGAAGTCAAGCCAGTTCTGTGCAAACGTTCCTCTCACGGTAAGAAGTAGCGGCGCGGTTTCGCCGAGGCCCCGGCTATAGGCCAAAATTACGGCGGTCAAAATTCCTGAGAATGCCGTTCGGCACACAACGAAAATCACGGTTTTCCACACGGGTACGCCGAGTGCCAGCGACGCCTCACGCACACTGGAAGGCACTAATCGAAGCACTTCTTGTGTGGTGCGGACCACGATTGGCAACATGAGAATGCCGATGGCAACCACTCCAGCGCCAGCCGAAACGCCGAGTTGCGGAACGACCACCATGAAGGCAAACATGCCGACAACGATGCTAGGGACGCCGAGCATCACGTCTATCACCAACTCGGACCACGAGGCCACACGCGGCGACGCATATTCATTAAGATAGATCGCCGCGAGGACTCCGATTGGGCTGACCGCTAGTATTGCGGCCGTGGTTAGTTGCAGTGATCCAAAAATTGCATTGCTAATTCCCGACGGCTTATCCAGTGGATTATTCACAAAAAGCTCTGCATCAAGCCATGGAATCGCTCGTACAATTACAAAGTAGATCAACGCGATGAGCGGAATAATCGCCGCAATTGTGGCTATTAGTGCACTGAGTCGCATAAATCGGTCCCACGCGCGACGCCGGGAATCTCGATTATTTCCTGCCTCGAGCATCTCCTGCGTTCGCGCCGTGGTCACTTCACGCTCGCGGTAATCTTAGCGGTTTGACGTGCGGCGAGGCGCATTGCGAGGCTCAATCCCAAAGAGACGAAAAAGAGGATGACCCCGAGGGCAATCAGCACAGACTTCACATCTGGATTTGCCTCTGGAAGGGTGGTGGCAATACGGGTTGCGATGGTTGAGCCCGGCTGGAAAAGGCTCCCTGGCACATCGTTTGACCCACCAATCACCATCGTTACGGCGATCGTTTCGCCTAGTGCACGGCCGAGAGCCAGCATGAGGGCGCCAGTGATGCCGATACGGGCAGTTGGTAGAACAACGTGTCGGATGGTTTCCCAACGCGTCGCGCCTATACCGATATAGCCCTCACGGAGTGAGATTGGGACAGCGCGAATGATTTCTCGACTTAACGCAACCACAAGGGGAATAATCATGATGCCGACGAGAAAGCCGGCACGAAATACGGAGTCGGCAGCGGGGTTATTGCTGTCTTCGCTCAAGAATGGAATGAACTTGCCGAAGGTGCTTGCAATCCACCATTCAACGGAGTCGCGCAAGCGAATGGAGAGGTCATTGACGGCCCATAGGCCGAAGACAACTGACGGGATTGCGGCGATCAGCTCGACGATAAATGTGAGGACGACCGCTAAGCGCTTAGGAGCAAATTCAACGAGGTAGATCGCGGCAAGAATGCCAATTGGCCCGGCTACGACAATAGCGATCAGTGCCGTGGCTACTGTTCCGAAAATTGGCCCTGCGTTGGTGCCGATAAAATCAAGAAATGAAGTTGCAGTGAGCGCTGGGATTGAGCCAAGTGCGAGCACCACAAAGATAATTGCCAAAATTGTTGCTGTGGTAACCGCTGCCATGAGGGTGATAGCTCGGAATGTGCGATCAGGAGAGAGAAGACTTGGCGATCTAGTTATGTTGAACGTCATGCTGCGCCTCCTTTCTCCCTATGTTAACGATTTCGGGGAGGTGCCTCTCGGCGACCTCCCCGAAATCATACGCTCAACCGTATCGGTTATGGGTGAACGCTTGACCCATCAAACTCGATCCGTAGCAACTCAGCCTGCGCCTTGTTGCGAAGAGCTAGCGGAAGTGGGGCGTAGCCCTGATACAGGTTGTACGAGGCCTGCCCTTCGTCAAGTGCCCAGTCCAAGAAGGCAACCAGCCCTTGGACCTGACCCTTGGAAGCTTCCGAGCCGTTCTTATTTGCGCCGCTGCCCCACTGTGTGTAGGTGAGGATCCACGTCACACCAACGATTGGGTAGGACGTCAATCCGGACTGCATCACAGGGTGGATGAAGCCTCCCGCGCTAATCGCCGTCGTCGGTGGCTTGATGACCTTCGACGCGGTGACCTTCGCGTTGGTTCCATAGGCCGCGTTCAACGCCGCAGTGGCACCGGCGACGGATGGCGCAACATAGTTCGCTTTTCCACCATTTGCGTTGGTTGCCGTGCGAAGCTTTGCAGACTTGAGACTGTACTTAATCTGATACGAAAGCTCAACATAGCCAAACGCGTATGGCGTCACCTTCACGTACGATGCAATTCCGCCATTGGCAGCCTTGCCAGTGATTGGGTTTACAGTTCCACCATTGTTGATCTTTCGAATTTCGTTGAACTTCGCACTGAGGACCTCCTCCTGCGGAATCATGTCGCCAGAGACGTACGCATCAGTGGTGAGAATTTCGCCAACCGTGCTGGTCTTACCAAACCCGGTGTTGAAACCACACTGACGCATCGTTGCGTTGTCATTTGCCTTCGCGAGATAGGTGCTGAAGATAAACGTGGTGCCCGAGCTTTCCGCGCGAGCAACCGTAATGATGTTCTGATTTGGAAGTGAGCCTGTGCCACTCTTCTTCACGAGTGGATTGAGATCTGCGATTGCCTCGTCGTTCCACTTCTTAATCTCGCCCGTATAGATCTTGCAGATCGTGGCGGCATCAAGATTCAAGCTTGCAGCGGTGGTCCTCGTCTTCGCGCTAGAGGTGTACTGCAGCAGGCCTGGGAGGTTGTAGACCATGGAAATTGCGCCAGCGGTTGCTGGGACCATGATATATCCGCTTGTACCAATCGGCACGTCAGCATCGCTCTTGCAAGCACCCGACGAGGTGGTGATTGCCGTAAGGTTCGTTGAGCTCAACAACGAGTCAGTTCCGGAGAACATCTGCGTCGCCTTGCGGCAATCCGCGCTATAGAAGTTTGTCTTGCCGGTACCCGATCCAACCCCGGTGTAGCCGAGCACAAGGCCGCTTGAAGAAACGCCTGGATCAAATTGACGAATGTTGTTGTCTGGGTCGGTGCAAGTATCGAGCTCGCCATCGGCATCGACGTCAGACGTGGACTCGCACTTAATGTCGCGATAGATATCAGTGAAGGTTGAGAACCAGTCGCGGTACTGGTTCAGTGGAAAGGTTGCGCCTGATCCCTCAATCTTGCCAGTGGCCGGAACCACGTCAATAATTGGGGTAACCGATGCGCGAACGTTGGTTCCACCAAGCCCCATAAACAGGATGAGCGCTAGGCCCACCGCAATCTTTGTGATTCGCACGATTTCCTCCTGCTTTTTCGAGCGTGCGCTACTCGCTCACAATCCTGCGCAAGGCAAGAATGCACGTTGCTGGTTTACAGGTTGCTACCGTGTAGTTAACAGCAGGTTAACTATACGAATCCTCGGATGTAACAAGGGTGTGTTCTGGCTGATCTTCAGCAACCAGGAGGTAAATCGGCAGACTGTTACAGCTCCTGCCGCGCGCAGGGATCGGGCGCAGATCGTTGGTTGAAACGCGGCGGATTAGGCGCGCGGAGAACTAGCGAACGGTTCGGCCACGACTCCTGAGGCGCTCAACACCAAGGTAGAAGAGCGCGACGACGTATCCCGCGATGATGACCTCGGCCACGAGGGTGAGCACCGACGGGTAGCCCCACTTCACCACATTGAAGAAGTCGTACGGGTAGACGCTGGCGATCGCACCGCGCGTGAAGGTGTAGATCAGATAGATGATCGGAATGATGAAGACCTTGAAGGTCTCCTTGAATGTGTAGGTGCCGCGCGGCCCAACGGCGACCCAGACGAGCACGGTCACGATTGGTGTGATGTAGTGCTCGAAGAGGCTCGTGAGTGCATGCCAGCTCTCCGGTGCGTAGTAGGGCGCGATCAAGATGTGGAAGAGGATCCCCGCCATCGTGATCATGAGGATGCCCGTGTGACGCAAGGTGTTGAACCAGCGACCGGTGCGCTCAGGATTAAGGAAGAGCACCGTCAACGTGATGCAGACGATCAGGTTGGCCCAGTTGGTAAAGAAGCTGAACGAGTCGAACACGCGACCGATCGAGCCCGCCCACCCTGGGTCGCTGTGGCCAACGATGTTCGGATCTGGCTGGGCGGCAGCAGGTACGAGGTAGAAGATGTTGACGAGCAGCTGGCCGCCGTAGCCGATCCACGCAGCGATCGCGTTGACGCCAAAGAGGACGCGGGACAGTGATCGTGCACTACTCATGAGGGAGACCATAGCAAAGCACAGACGGAAAAACCCGAAGCTGCAAATTTGGCTCTATTTGCCCTCGTAGGCAGCCGTGAGTTCTGCCACGACGAGCCTGTTCATCCCCATCATCGCCTTCATGGCGCGAGCACCCCTATCTGGGCCTGGCCCGCCGCAAATTGCTAAACTCCCGCGACGATGAGCACACTGCCGAACCAAGCAACGACCGCCCTCCTCGTCATTGACGTGCAGGTCGGCGTGGTTGGCGCCGCCTACCAGCGCGATGCAGTGATCGCCAACATCCAGACGCTCCTCACCGCGGCGCGTGCATCCGGCACGCCCGTAATTTGGGTGGCGCACTCCGAAGAGCAGATGCCCATCGGCAGCGACGTCTGGCAGTACGTGCCGGAGCTCGTGCGACGTGAGAGCGAACCGCTCGTTCACAAGCTCTATGGCGACTCATTCGAGGGGACTGACCTGGAGGCGGCCCTTGCCGCCGCAAAAGTCGGCCACCTCGTGGTAGTCGGCGCGCAGACCGACGCCTGCATTCGCTCAACGATTCATGGCGCCTTTACTCGTGGCTACGACGTAACCCTCGTCAGCGATGCGCACACCACCGAAGACGCGACCGAGTGGGGTGCGCCACCTCCCGACGTGATCATCAAGCACACCAACATGTACTGGGGCTTTCAGTCGGCGCCCGGGCGAACGGCATCGGTACTACCGACCGTGGAGGTTTCGTTTAGCGCGTAATCAACACGACGTTTACTTACCGATGATTTGAACGTTTGTAGCGCACTGGTGAATACGTTGGGATGGCATTGATTGTGATCAGTTTGCGCCAACTGAGGCGAAGAGGCCTGCTTATGCTTGACTCCTTGAGATGAGCGTGATTACGCGCATCCGCTAGAGTGATGCGAGAATGAGCACACATGCGACCCAAGGCACGATGGATCTTCTCAACATCGACGTACCCTTCGGCATGGTTGGCGCGGCCCGCTAACGCGTCGCCTGCCCAAACGTGAGCTGATGACCACCCGCTTTCGTCCCGAACTAGAAGGGCTGCGCGGCCTGGCCGTCCTCCTCGTCATTGCCGCTCACGCCGGCGTCGCCTTCCCGGGAGCAGCAATCGGCCCGGACCTCTTCTTCGTTCTTTCTGGGTATCTGATTGTCGGCCTGCTCCTCCGCCGGCTCGACGCCGGGCACGGGCTCGAGCTCGCCGCATTCTACGCTCGACGCCTTCGCCGTCTACTACCACCGGCACTGGTCGCGGTTGTGCTCACCGTCGGTGCGGTCGCGTTCCTCGGTGACCCGGCCGCGCTTGAGCGCGCGGCGCTTGACGGGATCAGTGCGCTCACTGGCACCTCAAACCTACGCTTCGCGATCTCACTCCAGGACTACTTCGCCCCACTTGAGCCATCTGTCTTCCTCCCACTCTGGTCACTTGGCGTTGAGGAACAGTTCTGCCTGCTTGTCCCGCTCCTTGTCGGACTCGCCTACCGGGGTGGCGGCCAGCGCGGCGTCGCACTGCTCGTCGGGGCGATCGCGCTCAGCTCCGCACTCGCCGCAGTGCTGCTCACCGCCTCAGATCCAGTCTGGGCCTACTACCTCCTTCCATCGCGCGCCTACGCGCTCGCGATCGGTGCACTCCTGGCACTCGGTGAATCGCGCCTAGTCCGGATCGGCGTCCCGCTCTCGCTCGCTGGTCTCACGGCCCTCATCGCGATCCTTACCCTGATCCCAGGCGAAGAGGGATATCCCGGACTTGTTGGCCCACTCGCCGCTCTGGCATCGGCAGCTCTGATCGGCGGAAGCGCATCAGGCGGCCCAGTGGCATGGGCACTTTCACTCACTCCGTTCCGGTTGGTCGGGCGGATCAGCTACAGCCTCTTCCTCCTCCACTGGCCCTTCCTCGTACTCCCCGCCATGTACGGGATCGAAATGACTCCGGGAGTGACCGCCCTCGCGCTCTCCGGTGCGTTCGCAACCGCCACGCTCCTCTACTTGCTCGTTGAACGCCCCTTCCGCGCAGGGTTCTTGCTCGGAGAGACGCCTCGCCACGTACTACCGCGAGTTAGTGCGCTCGGGGGCGCGGTGCTGATTGCGCTCGTCGTGCTTGTGACTCCAGCGGTTGGAGTCGCGGAGGGCCCGACCCCAAGTCCAATCGTTATCGTCTCCCCAGACCCCGTGTCCTCGCCGAGCGCACCGCCAACCGAGTTCGTACCGATTGCGATCGACGGGACGAGCCTTCACCAGCTGGCTGGCCCATTGCCGGCCGGCCTTCTCCCAGCGATCGAACGTGCGGCGCGTGACGCCGACGATGTCGTCCCTTCAGGCTGCGGCCTCACCGACGCAGGGACAAACGCGAAGACCTGTGTCTACGGAACGGCTGGCGGTCCCCGCATTGCGATCGTCGGGACGAGCCATGCCGCCCACTGGGTCCCCGCACTCGAGGCGATCGCCGCTGAGACTGGCTGGGAGATCAACCCGTATGTGAAGACCAACTGCCCGTTCGTAGACTATGAGGTTTACTCCGAGCGGCTCGGTCGAACATTCACAGAATGCACCGCCTGGCGTGAGAGTGTGATTAAGGCGCTCAACGCGTCTCCACCAGTGTTGGTCATCATTGCCTCGTCGCGCCACAACGACCCGAGCGGTCGGGTGAACACGCTCTCCGAGGCGGCCGACGCGGTCGCGGCGATGACAGACCGACTCATCGCACCAGTCGTCATCTTTGCCGACAACCCATATAGCCAAATTGATCTCCCCTCCTGTCTTGCGCGAAACCGCGACGAGATAGCGCCATGTGTCGCCTCTCGTGCGGAGACCGTCTACGGCTGGGCAACAAAGCGCGACCTGCTCCTAGCATCCCGACATCAGATGACCGTCTTCAATTTCACCCCGTCGTTCTGCCCAGGGAGCCGCTGTGCCCCGGTGATTGACGGGATCGTCGTTTACCACGACCACCACCACCTGACAACCACATTTGCTCGGCACCTCGCTTCGGCGCTCGCGGCAAGACTCGTCCCTTATGTCGAGGCGCTCCTGCCGCCCAATCCCATAAGCCCCGGGCGCCAATAACCGACGGCGGGGCTTGAGCTACTCGTTGAGCGCAGCCGCGATTGCGATCCTGACTGCCGCCGAGGTAGCGTTCCCCGCCTAGTTCATTATCCCTTGCGCTCGCGCGCAGTCTCGGTTTTTGGTGTTACCGGCTTCGCCCCTACCGCACCACCGAGCCCAAAGTCGGCGGGCATATCGGCATAGAGCGTCTCAACCTCACCGGGTCGAACAATGTAGGTCTCGTGAAAGATGCCCACGGCACCGGTGCCACTGGTCGCACGCTTGTAGAAGGCGGTCCATGCTGGGCGATGCTTTCGATCGCTCATCGACGCATAGGCCTCCAGCGCTTCAAACGACTTCCAGTACTGGATCACCGTGATCGTTCGTCCCGCCATTTCGGTACGGGCACTCAAGAAACCGAGCTCGGGGTTCTTGTAGAGCTCCACGATCATTGGCCCCATCGCCAAGAATGATGGGAGCCACTCCCACACGCGCCAGAAGGTATTGATGCGCATGCCGATGAGGAAGAGCACGAGCGGCTCCTTGACGTCGGCCATTGTTCGGACTGGAAGATGTTTAGCCACGATGAGCCCTCCTTCGTCGAATAAATAGCACACCGCCGATTCCTGCAATCACTACGACGGAGACCGCACCAATCACGGTCGCAATGAGGAAGCCCGGCGGCCCCTGACCTGGGCCAGGGCCACCACCTGGGGGCCCCTGCTGCTGGCTCGTGGTGTCGACGGCGAGTAGGCCCATGTAGCACTTCACCACCTGATTGAGCTCCGGCGCCTGTGCGTAGTAGTGATAGCCGTCCTTCTCGGTGGTGCGACCATTGCACTCATCAAGTTGAATCGTGGTGTCGTGAGCAAGCGGCGCAAAGACCGCCACGCCGTCCAGCGCGTATCCAATGAGTCGCGTTTCGGCATTTGCATCGTCGATTGACGCGTCGTATGAGATTCCCTTGCAGTCGGTGAAGGCATGCAGGTGATATCCCTCAATCGGATTGAAGTGTCCACCGCAATCATCAAAGGCCGCGATTGTGTACGCCTTCAAGATTGCCTGCACTGGTGCTGAAGGGGCGATCACCAGTCCGTTGATCGTGACGCCGAGGTCGGCGCCTTGGGTGCTGACCGGCGACGACGCTTTTACCGGCGTCACTGGCACAAGAATTGAGATTGGCACCGCCGCGCCGGAATTCGTCCACTCGAAGCGACCTTCAACGCAATGGTACTTGTACGCGTCGAGCACATCAGGCCGAGCCGCTCCCTGGAACGACTCTTTGCTATCGGTCACGTTGACCTTCCCCGACTCGTCATAGAGACGCCACTGTGCATCGCCATAGATAGTGCTGAGGTCAAGAATGAACTGACCATCGGCGTCGTAAATATTGCTGCCATCAAGCCAAATGCCTGAGTTTGCTGCCGAGGTGCTCGTGGTCTCTGGGCAGAATGGCCCGATCACCGTGTCTACTGGAGTCCCCGTCACGATCACCCGGTAGCAGGTTGTTTCCGTGCCATCGGTGAGGGTGCACGCCTCTTCGACAATCGGCTGCGACAGGGCGCCGTCTTTGAAGTTACTTGCCACGAGTCCTTGAGCCCCGAGAGGCTGTGGGGTGCTGCTCCCAGCAAGGAACGTTTGGCTCGCCGTGAAGCCAGCGACTATCAGGATTGCCGCAACTACCGCGATTCGTCGCACCGATCGATTCATCTTGGGGCTCCTCTCACTAACCTTTTCATGCCCCGTCAGCGACGGCGCACGGTCGATACGTTTACTTGCGGAAGCTCGCGTGTGGCGTGCCTGAGAAGCACCCCATTACGTACGGGAATGAGTCGGTGACGTAGTAACCGTATTGGCCATGAACGGTCATGCCGTTGCACGCATCTAAGGCGCCCGCACCGGTGTATTCGTAGTCTTCGATGTAGGTTCCGTCGTATACGCCACCTGGGCTGGTACTGCTTTGGGCGGGCCGATTGCCCGCTTTCAAGGTGTACCCCGAAGTTGCCTTCACCATCAGGCCCGACGACGGGTCAATGTAATGCGGCCCATAGATAGGAAAGCCATCGGCAGCAAAGCCAATAACTGGTGAGCCTTGTGCTGTTTCAGCTGGGTCAAATAGCGCTAGGGGGTTGCCGTGATAGTGGTAAAACCCGCCAGGTTGTGTGTGCCCATTGTGTGAATCGGTGCCAAAGCGAACTGTGCCGAGCGGGTTCAAGCGCCACTCCACGGACGGGCCGCATCCGTTGCTGATATTGCCGTTCTTATCTGCGTGACCGTCGGTCGGTTTGTAGCAACCATTTGAGAGCTGATCTAGCACGACACCATTTAAAAGTATTGCGTTGTACATCATTAGAGTGAGTGGGGTTGTCGTTGTGGCCTTTGTTGGATTACGTGGGATCGTGATTGAAAGATGCTGCTCCGCTACCGGTTCTGCAAAGTGACCGGTGCCGTCATTAAAGTCGTAATTGGGAATGTCATTTGAGGTCATTTCGCAGAAGTCTTCATCATTGGAGACCTGGACTTCCGCAAGGAACGGCGTCGCAAGTTGCACGTCGTTCACACGTGCCTGGTAGGTCGCGGAGTAGTCGGCACAGTCGCCGCTCAGGTTGGTCAAGATCGCATTCGTAATGTCGACAGTTTGGCTTCCTTCAGTACTGGATGATGCGCTTCCGCAAGCCGAAACCACTACGGTGGCTGCGCCGAGGAGAGCAGCGAGAATTGTTCGACGATTCGTGTCCATTGGGCTCTCCTCAGCTACCTGTTTTGAGACTATGATGTATATAGTGATTACATTGCACCGGTGTCAAACCGAGGCCCGTGCCAAGGGAGGCAGAAATGGCAGTCGCGACCTATCACCACGGGGACTTGGCGAATGCGGTGGTCGAAGCGGGGCTACGCCGCGTGCGACAGCGCGGTCTCAGCGCGATCAGTGGTCGAGAGCTTGCGGGGAGCGTGGGGGTTACGCCGGCGGCCATCTATCGGCACTTCACCAATAAAGAGCACCTACGCGCCGCGATCTCCCAGGCCGCGCGGGAGCAGCTCGCACGCGCAATCTCTCTTCCTCGACCGCGCACGCTGAGCAAGCGAGGCGCCGCGGAGCGCTTCCGCCAGATCGGCCTTGCTTACGTGGAATTTGCCCTCACCGAACCACTCCTCTATGCGGCAGCATTTGAAATCTGCGAGCCGCCACGGCCTGACAACCCATCGGCATGGGAAGTACTCACCGAGGCCCTCGACGACCTCGTGAAGGCCGGGGCAATGCCTGTGAGTCGTCGGTCGGGCGCTGAGATGGTTGCCTGGTGCGCCGTTCACGGTGCCGCAAATCTGATTACGACAACAGTGGCGGGTGTGCCGTCCTCTCAGCGCAGTGTGGTGGTTAAGCAAGTGTTGGATGGAGTTAAGCGAAGCCTGCAAATCACTCCGTAACGAGTCTTACCGTAATGGCTCACTCCACCGCAGTCTTCCGTCTGCGTTAACGCGGCTCAGGTGCACACTTCCGCAGTTTGAATGGGTGATAGGGTTCTACCGAGGGCCCAGATGGACGCCCGTCACCCGTTAGGAGTAGTCATGTCGACATTTATCGTCGTCTGCAGTTTTAAGCCCGATACCACCGAAGAGGCGATTCGCGCGCTCGTCCCCGCGGAGCAAGCCGCAGCGAGCGCACTCCAAGCGGCTGGTCGTCTTGGCGCCATCCACATCGCCCCTCCGCCTAGGCGCAAGGTGTTCATTGAAGTGATTGCGAGCGACATCGCGTCTGCGGAACAAACGGTTCACGAACTTCCGCTGGCCACGCTTTGGGACCTCGACATCTACCCAGTCGTCGCCCCACCCTCAGCGGCGTAGGTCTCGCGGGGGCGATGCCGCTCCGCTACAATCCCCCTCCGGCGCCGATGTAGCTCAGTGGTAGAGCAGCTGTTTCGTAAACAGCAGGTCGTGAGTTCAATCCTCACCATCGGCTCCATCCTGCTTCCTAGGGCGATACCCCGCCTCCGCTATCATTGAGGTAGCCAGTTGAAGGCAGAGTGGGAGGCACTGTGGACCTGTTTCTCATCGTTGGT
>Ga0209596_1002089_pt1 | contig 16662 bp, 31 predicted proteins | sample M_130807_MF_Meta_FD_187314 | JGI IMG/M metagenome (GOLD analysis project Ga0209596, IMG submission 187314) | Freshwater microbial communities from Lake Montjoie, Canada to study carbon cycling - M_130807_MF_MetaG (SPAdes) (version 2) | ecosystem: Environmental > Aquatic > Freshwater > Lake...
ATATTGCATATTTACCTGCTTGTATTTTCTTTTGATTTAATTGTTCCATGCAAACATAACGGATTGCATCTATTGCGTGGTTAGAGTAATCAACGGGTATGTTTTCAAAGTCACCATTCTTATTTACAGTCCACACATACTCACTAAACTCTCTAACGATATTAACACTGCTTTTAAGGATATGTAGTTTGTGTTGGTGCATGATATCAATTCCCATCTTAATACTATCCTTACCTTTCTTAACAGGCTTTATATTGAAACCTGCTCTATATATCTCTTCTATCAATCTACCTTCCGCACTATCTCCCCATATTGGATTTCTCTCTACATCAAGTGATTTTAATTCAGCTACGATTTCCGATGTGACTAAACCTTTCTTATATAGGAGTTCTTCAAAGTATAAGTTCTCTCTCCACTTATATACTGCTACTAATGTTGTTGGGTCAATACTAAATCCAAAGTCCATACCGAATGCAACAAACTCTGCTTCATCAGGTATCTCCTCTACTAACTCTGCACTAAAGATTGTTCCTACATTATTGCCTGGTAAACCCAATCCATATATCTTATAGTATTCAGGGTTAACCCACTTTAACCTTTCAATCTCATCTACAATAGACTTCTCTAAAAATGGATTGTCTAAAAATGTGCTAATATATAAACTGCTCTCAGGGTGTGTTTGTATTTCATTAAAGATATAGTGGTTAGTTCCGAATGATGGGTTATACGCTATAATAGTTTTAATTCTAGTTCTAATAAATAACTGAAAGTAATCCTCTCTACTTAATTCATTACACTCATCTATAAACAAATAGTCTCTTGCACTACCCTTTCTCTTTTCCGAACTATCAATTGACATAAACTCTACCATTGAACCATTGTCAAAATTGTATATGTGTTCAGTAGCAGACCAGTTGTTATCATCCCATATCTCTAAATCTTTAAGTATTGTTTGCCAGTCTCTCATAATACTAACTCTCATAGATGGAAAAGACTTTCTTACTACTGAAACTACTATGTTAGGCTCCATTAAACAATGAACTAATATCCATTGTAAAGCAGAATATGATTTACTGCTTCTAGTTCCACCTTGCAGTATACATATCTTTTTACTCTCATCAATATCCCTATATGTCTTTGATGTGGTTATGTTTAGTTCCATCTACTATGTTTAGGTTGATTGATTGTATCTTTGCATTGACTTCCATTGTTCCTTTCACATCTATGCTTCTCATCTTTGGCATTGCATATTCTAATAACCTCATTGATAACTCTATAGCTTTCTCTGGGTTTTTCTTTTTTAGTTCTTCTAAGTCTTGCTGTATTGTGGATAAAGTATTATTAACTGCACGATTGATTGTTAACCTCATTTGTTCTGTGGTTCTATTCAATGCTCCTTTTGGTCTCCCATTAGCATTTATTCTTTTATCTCCTTTAACGAACGCCATAGTATTTTAATTGTATTTTACTATTATATAAACACATCTTATATTATTTGTTAGTAAACACCTCCCAAGCAACTAATAGTGTCAGGGTGGTCAGGTATACCATCATTAATACGATTATTTCTTTATCTTGCTTCTTCATAATTAAACCATTTATTATTATTGTGGTTCTCTACTGCTTTAATTAATCTCTTTACTCTATCCTTATAACTTCCTAACCATAGTTCATTTGCTTTAACACCTACTTCATATGGTAACTCTTTTCCTATTGATGTATATTGTTCCGCAGTTATATCAATGATTGTTCCCATTTCATCAACACACCACCAATGCCATTCACCTTCCCAATCTAATCCTTTATTTAATTGTAAGTTAGGATAAAAGTGTTTAAGTGTTGCCGATGAATGATAACAATGTCCATACATAGGATTTGCTACATTCCTATCATGCATCCACATTGGTAAAAGGGATGGTGTTAACTTAGCTTTTATTATTTCTATTGTTTCATTCATTCTCTATTGCTTCATATCCATACATTCCAACTGTCCTTCCATCTGCATCTAATACAACTATCATACCTGCCCATTGATTACCTCTTAATATAATTTGCTTATCCTTTATCCAATTCCAGTCAAAGTTAAGATGAACATACTTATAATCTATTCTAGTATTCATAGTGTCCGCGAGTATCAGGATATTCTTTTCTAATCATATTCTTTGTCTTTAGATTATTATTTTTTCTTTCTCTTGGCACCTTTCTATCAAATATCCATTCCATTATACCCAACTCTTTAGCTTCTTTCAATTGTTTCTCATAGTGTGCAAGAACATAAGACTTATCACCAGTCTTATTGTATTCTTTCCATGCATTACTTAAAGCAGTTCTTATACTACAAAATCTTGCACCTGCTTCATTTGTTCTATTATTAAAAGGATATGGTTTTTTTAGAGGACGCTTTGCTCTTTTAACTTCTTCAATTACTTTTTGTGCTTTATTAACACATAACCTACATTTGTTAATTGGTTTCATTGTATGATATGCAGAACCACATTCTTTACATATCCTATCTTCACCATTCTTGTGGTCAAACTTTCTAGCCCATAATGACATATAACTTATTTATTATCTTCTTTGAATGGATTGTCTAATGTCATTTCTAAATACTTTCTTATCTTCTTAACTGAAAGGAATACTGTTGACTTACTTATCTTTATATCATTTGCTACTTCATCAAGAGTTTTGTCCGACATCCAATATAGTTCAAATATCTTTGCAGGTGCCCACATTCTTGTTGCTGATAACTTTTGTAGTTCATCTATCACTTCTCTATGTGCCTTCTCTAACTCTTGGTCTTTATCTGTATCATATTCTTCAAAAACATCTTCACTTACGACTTCTTCTTTATACACTATTCGGTTTAGCTTTTTGGTTTTGTTAATCCATCTGCTTTCCAAAAATCTATAACAATAAAACATATGATAAGATACACCATAAAATATCTTTGGATTACATTTCTTATGTAGGTATTCATAAAGTTCTTGCACTAAATCTTCTGCTTCTTCTTTATTCTTTGTAATCTTTTTAGCGTGTTTGATTAACCAATCGTTACTATTGATGTATAAATTGGTTAATCTTTGTTCACACTCCAAAGATAAACTACCTGTTATCATTTACTTTTATATAATTGTTAAGTGTGTCAACTGCAGCTTTCCAATACTTTCCTGCTGATGAACAAGTGCATGGTCTTGCACCATGATTACCATCTATCTTATTATACATGTCCCAAATATATCCTGTTTGATGTTCTGGTATATGTGTAGTAATGGTAATCATTACTTCTTTAAGTTGATTGAACTCTTGTTCGGATAACATTTACTTTACTTTAAGTTTCGGTAATTTAAGGTCTTTCATTTGTGGTGCAACCTGTCCTTGTTTGATTGGTCTATCCAAATCTGCAAGATACTTAATTTGTTCCCATGCTGGATGTGTCGGGCTAAATGACATACCTAATGATGCAATGATTAATAATAAATCATTTACATTACTTACTTTCTGCCAATCAATAAAGTAAAGGGCTTCTTTATCTATTTTACTTTCGTCAATTGCTAATTTAATCGTTGTCTCTTCCATCTTGTATTTTTTTAATTTTTGTTTGTAATAAATTTAATTCTATATTCAATTCTGCTAATTCTATATTTTTGGCTATTTTAGTTTCAGTCTTTTTAATTAACTTATTGTCTAAATGTTCTACTATCTCTTTCATATTTGAAAACTCCATAGGGAAATCTTCATCCCATAGTGTTTGAACTGAATTACTTCTATGTGAAAGCAATAAATCAAATAATTCCCACTTCTGCCAAATTTGATAGTATCTTGTATCTTCTAACTCAATTAGAAACCAATTTGGTTTTATTTCTTTTAATACTTTTATCATAACTCTATTGATTTTTCTTTACATCCTAATAATTGATTTAACCAAACTCTACGATATTCACATTTACAATCCTGATATCCTAATTTGTTTGCAATCCATTGTGCTAAATCATGTCCCCAACCTAGTGTTAGTATCTCAATGATACCTGATACTATGTTTCCTAATTTAATAATACACATACTATTTTTTCTTTTTATCTTCGTTATGATACTTTAATAAGTTTTCTGAATATGTCATCATTTGTAAGTTAGATAATCTATTATCTTTCTTATCTGCATTGATATGGTCAATTACCATACCTGGTGTGATAGGACATACGAAACTTTCCCACATTAATCTGTGACCATACATAATGTTTCTTTCACTATTGTCATCATAGATGTTGAATGTAGTGTATCCTATTTTACATTTAAGAGGATTGATTTCTTTGTAGTTATCAAACACAGCAGTTCTATTCTTTCTATTAGGACCTGTATTTGTTTTTGATACTAATCTACCTGATGTAGATATTAAATACTTTGTGTATTGTATTCCATTGTAGGTTGGAATTACCCATTGTTCTTTTTGACTTTTTGCCATTTAATTTAATTTTTGTTAATACTCTAATATACGAAAAAGATTTCAAATTACCAAATCTTTCTGTTAATAAGTATCGAGAAAAATAAAAAGCAGAAAAAAGGGGTTAGCTGTAAGAATTAATATTAAAATGGCACTTTCAAAATTTATAAACAGCTAACCCCAGTATATTAGATTGTATCACACTCTATATAAAATAGCTAAATGCTGATAGAGTATTTATTAAGTGATACATTATATAAACATTCTTTTTTAATTTTGTATTTAATTTCTTTTTAGATTTTATCTTTTAATGTTTAGTTGCTTAGTGCTTTACTTTCAGGAAGTTACAACTTTTTTTTGATATTTCCAAATTATTCTTAAAGTATTTTATTTAACTGCTTTACTGCTTCAGTGCTGCTGCTCTCGTTTCTGAATTAGATGTTGTTTATCTTACACCCCCCTTACCCCCCTCATAGAAAATGAAGTGATAAGAGAGAGAAAATAATAATAAACAACTTCCTGAATTGAGTGTCGCCTACCTTTACAGAGCCCCCATACTTTCGTACAAGAATATATATCGTGGAAAATCTGAAAACAATAAAATGTGGATAACTTTATTATTGGGCATGAAAAAACCCCTACTTTTTGAGTAGGGGGTAGTTAGGAGATGGCATATAACCTAACTAATTATTATTGTATATCTAAATATTCATTTACTGTTTCAGTTAATTGTCTAATAGAAAAGAAATTCTCTCTACCATACTCATAACCTTTTTCATCTACGGAATAAAATTCCCAATACCTATCACCATCTTCTTTTGCTGGTATAAAGTCTATTCGGTATTTTGTTTTACTACATCTTAATTGTAGTGCATCAAATTGTGCTTGTTCGTCTTTGTTCATCTTATATTGTGTTCAGCATTCCTGTCCCCGATTTGTTGTTAATTATTATTGTATGTTCCAATTCTCTATATCATTTGGTGGTAGATGTTCATCATCATTTGGAATGAAATCTAAACCATCTTCAACATATGGTGAATACTTTTCTACATTCATTTGAAAGGTTACAAATGAGTCTATTTGTTTCAACATACCCATCTCACCTCTTGTCTCATAAAATCTATTCCAATAGAAACTTGGTTTCTCATATTCACCAGCCTGTAATTTGGCATACATAACTCTTCGTTCATCTTTTATCTCGTTCCTTTTATCTCTAATAAAATCACGGACTTGTTTTAGTTTACTCATATTAATCTATCCATTCGTTTGCAATCTTATAGAATACTCTTTCTATAAGTTTTAATCTTTCAATCTCACTAACTTTATTTAGTGGTTGTGAGGTATCATACATCCATACCTTTTCAATATCGGTATGAACTTGACTTCGTAATTTACGATACGATATTAGTTCATCTATACATTCATCTAATGCATCACCATACATACCTAACTTATTCATAACTTATTGTTTTTTTGTTTGTGTCAATGAATATTAGAATGTCTTGTAGTGTTTGGACTTTCTGTGAATAAATTGAATTCAATTCATTCCAAGACTTTTTAGTCCCATTGAACTTTTGGTCTTTAATCTTCCATAATGCACTTTTCTTACTTGCCCAATAATTCATATCATTTTCAATATGATTTCTTATTTGTTTTACTGTCATGTTGTTTGCCCGTTAGGGACTTTGTTTTTAATTATTAATTTGTTGAAATACATCGTTTACTTTTGTCATCTCATGTACCTGTTTATCAGATGCAAACTGACACCACCATTCATATCCATCTATCACTCTCTTACAATTGAATACTAAATGTTGTTTGTCACTACTATCCAATAGATAGTCTGCAATCATTTGTTCCTTTACACCATCTTCAAAATCTATTTGTTGTGTAGTTTTGTAATGTTCAAAACACTTTATTACATCTTCAACTGATGAAACGGGTCCACCTATTGATTGAATAATATCACCCTCTTTTCTAGTGTCTCTATTATCTAATGCTAATTGTCTTTCAAACTTTGCTCTTGTTGTTAAACCACCACCATTGGGGTCTTTTCTTTTTTTGAATGCCATGTTATTTATTTTTGATTTTTTTATAAATTTTATTTATACCGAATATTATTATCGTCATCGGTAAAACGAATGTAAGTAATTTGAATATTATCATACTATTTGTTTACTAATTGTTTTGAACCATTTGATTTTACCTTCCGTTTGTAACTTACTCATATTAGGAAAGATTACATTTTGATTTGCGTAGTATAAAGCCTGTTTTTCTGTCCACGCTTTCACTTTGAAATCTATTGTGTTTGTTCCTTTATCCGTTTCTATTACAGCGGAGATAGTATAGGATGTCCCATTATTGTCAATCTCCTGTTGTTTAAGCTCCTCAATTTTATTTTTGGATGTCTCATACATAATCTTTTCAATAGGGAAAAATCTCCTCTCTAAATCAATTATTCTTTGTTCTAGTTCTTGTTGTGTCATAACTTATACCAATTGATTAAAAATGTCAATATCTTTTGTTAACTCTTCTTCTAAATTATCTATGATAGAGTCCTTAAATCTATTCTTTCTTTTTAAGAAAGAAAATGCAGCATCAGCTGATAACCACATAACATAAATGTTAGGTATTGTATCGTTATAGAATGTTTGACATATACGAACAATAGCTTCTTTCATAATGAATAACTCATAATTACTTCTTTTTCGGTTGTAATACTGATTATAGTGAATAATGCAAAGCTCTATTGATTTTATTAAATCTTCTGTTTGTTTTAATGTTCTGCTCATAACTTATTTGTTTAATTCTTTTTTTCTAATTCTATTACTGATTTTGCTACCATTTCAAAAGGTAAGTGCATATTACTTATACCTATTTCACTTACTACCTTACCTGCTGTATATAATGTATATTTAGTATCACTACTAAATCCAATACACTCAGCAACTAAATAATACCCACTATATTCTTTATCAATGTAGATACGGAATGTTTGTGTAAAATTACGTGGTAGTTCACCACCAATAGAATGTATTTCAAATACATATGTAGTCTTATCAAAGACTAATTTTCTTTTCTTTGTCATGTTGTTGCCCGTTAGGGACTTTGTTTTTTGTTTTTTAATTATTTTTTTAATCCTAAATATTCTACCATTTCTTCGGCTTCGGTTAATGCAACTTCTGCATCATCCCAAGTCATTTGTGATTTGTATTTAACGAAAGGCATTCCTAATTCATTTCTATAAGCAGTTTCCAAATCAGGTACGAATGCAAAATTATAAACATAAATTGCATCGTAATCTTTATACCACTTATCTACATCTCTACGGAGTTTGTCTACTTTTACATCAGACACTTTACCATTCTCCATACAATTCCAATTAGAACCATCTACTAATTTAATTCTCCATTGGTGAGGTGGTTTACAATCAAACTTATTTCCTTCAATACCATTCACTAAATTATCCATATCATCCCACACATTGTTATCCTTATCTACATTCCAAAAGTGCCACGGAAACATTGTATCAAATCCTTTAAGGTTTGAATGTTTACCTCTATCTCTAACTAATACACTACCATACATAATGTCTAATTCTTCACTCTCATTTAAGATTGCAGATAAATTACATACACCTATCTCTCTTTGTTGTAAAGACAATCTAATATCGGGTGATACGATTTCTTTTACTTGATATAACTTATTCATATTATTTATTGTTTTGATTAAAGTTTTTAACGAACTCAATTAAGTCAGTTCTCGTAGGAATTGTTTCAATTGTAATTGTTGGTGTGTGTTTAGTTGTATCAGTAATCTTTCTATTTTTCACTTCGGTAAGATGATTGAATAACTCAACCATATACTTTCTATAAATTGTGAAAGAACTTTTATACTGATTTTTAATGAAATATTTATTCATTGTGTTTGCTTCAGTTTTTTAAGTGGTGACTCCACTTTATTTGTTTATTGTTTGTTTAATTTATATTATTTTAATACTCCGTTTATATAATCGTAATCTACTTTATCATTATAGAAATTCATTTTTACATAATCTAATCCACCACCTCTATTGTTTTTACTTTCAACTACTCTAAAACCAAATCTACGGAAAAACTTTGTTTGTTGTGATATAGATGAAACTTCTCTGTCCTCACCACTACCTAATGAACCAACACATTCTAACATAATTGTTTTGAAATCTTCACTTTGGTATTCTTCTAATACTTCTAATAATTGTGTCATTATGATAGAACCCATTTTAGTGCCTCTTAAATGAGGAACTACTCTAATAGTGGATAATTCTATACTATTGTCACCTAACGGGCAAATCGTAACAAATCCACAATTACCATAATGTAATAAAATTTGTGGGTGTATTCTCACAACCTCATTTACAATTGATGTCATAACTCTACAATCTATATTAAATTCAATAAGACCGTCAGACATATCTACCCAAAGTTTGTTTAACTCATTTTTAATCTTTTCACTATTTTCACAAATATTGATAAAGGTTTGGTTATTATGTCCAACCTCAAAATAGATTGATTTTGGTTTAGTCATTAAATCACCTTTATAGGTCTCTCTAATATCTTTCATAAAAGAGTCCTTATTTTTCATAAAGGATTGTTTTTGACTTAAAACTTCGGTAAATAATTCTTTTGATATACTCATACTAAAACTCATTTTATAGTGTTTCTTTCACTTTTTGTTATATTACAATATTTTTATATATCCTCACCTTCATTAGTGGGAATACACTAATATACGACAAATTTATTTACCTACCTAATCATTTATGAGACGATTTGTCAAAATCCCAAAAATTCTTTATTGAGTATCAACGAGTTACATATATAAATTTACCTTATTTGTCAGTTTTTACATAACTCGTTGATAATCAATTGATTAGCTAAAAATATGTTAAAATTGTGTTAAAATACATAACTTGTTGATAATCAACCAGTTACGAAAAATAGGGTATTTTGACCATATTATGATTTTTTACTATGTATAACTCACACTATTTACCGAAGTGAAAAACGAAAATTTTCGTAGATAAATCTAATATGTATATTATATGACAAAGATAAAACCACAGTCCATAATGGACATTCAATTTGATAGACAATATCCATATTATTTAGAGGATGGAATAAAAGATATAAATAAATCAGGTGTTCCTTTAAGTGAGTTTAATTATAGACTTGCCAATTTTTGTATAGATTATTGGAGTAAAGAAGGTGACACAATTATTGACCCATTTGCAGGTAGAGTGACAAGAGCAGTTGCAACTGAAAAACTAAATAGAAATTATATCGGTTATGAAATAAGTCCTGATACTCATATGAGAAGTATAAACCATTTTGAAAAGATTGGTATAAATCCAGTATTACATAATTCAAATGGTATATGGATGAAAGAAACACATGATGGTGTAGGTGATATGATACTAACTTGTCCACCTTATTTTAATATTGAAAGGTATGAGACTGTACCAGGTCAATTAAGTGATTATTTTAAGTATGATGATTTTTTAAGAGATATTCGTTTATCAATTAGAAATAGTTATAGAGTAGTTAAAAATGAAAGTTTTAGTTGTTGGGTAGTTGCAGATGTAAGAAACTTTCATAGATGGGGAGGGTTGTTGGACTTACATGGTGATATAATTAAATTACATAAGTTAGAAGGATGGAAACATTGGGATACAATTATATTGCCATATGCAGAAAGTATGTCATATCAATTACATTCAGCAAAGAATAATGGATATACTGCAAAGATACATGAATATCTTTTAGTGTTTAGAAAATAAAGTGACTGCATGAAAAAACCCCCATTCCTGAGGGTTTAGTTACTTTTGGTATATTATCCTTACTTTACAAATAAAGTCTCTTAAATTAGGTTATAACCTATTTTCCACCTATTATTTACTTGCTTAGTGTATCTACTTTTAATGTATCTACTTTCATTTCAGTTGAGTCAGTTTTCACTTCACTTTTTGGTGCAGTTTCACATCCCCATACTAAAAATGCAATTAGAGTTGCTAATGCAAATGCTGTAATAATCTTTTGTGTCTTTGTTAATGTTGGTAATTTAATTTTCATATTGATTTTCCGTATTTTTGATTTGATAAATAACTCACTTCAATTTGTAATGAGTTTATGTCTTTTGATAATTGTAAAATTAATTCTCTTAATTCATCAATTTGTTTTTGTTGTGCCTCTATCTTCAACTCCAAGTCGTAAAGAGTTGAATTGAATTTATCCTTTCGGAATAAGTGCATCATTTTATTTTATTTTGGTTCTTGAATTGGAATGCAATTAGGGACTTCTCTACCATCCATATCTTTCATTCCGTATTGCTCATAACCTTCGGTGCAGGGGTCGTCTGCATCCTTTAAGTTTATACCTTTATACTTTGTATCGTATGATACTCTAGCCATTACCTTACTCATTGTGTCGGTTATTTTAGACATCCTATCTTTATCGTAAGTGCTTTTACATACTGCATAAGCTTGACCTTCTACATCGTATTCACTTCCAATTTCAGAAATACATCTGCTGATATATTTGTCCTCTTGTTCTCCACCTTGTGGTTTTGGAATTGGCATATTATTTTTTTAATATTGTTATTGATTGTCCGACTATTTGTTCGGTGCAAGATGTTGCGTATTTCATATTATAATAATGTTAATGTGGCACTACCTGTAAATGCATGGTATGTGTTTCCACCACTTTGTGTTATTGTTCCACCTGTTGCTGCAGGAGCTCCTGGATAGTAAATGATTGCTAAACCACTTCCTCCGTTACCTGATACATTTGATGCATCGGGAGTTCCAGAAGTTGCGATAGTTCCTCCACCTCCACCACCACCGGTGTTAGTTACACCACTAGTTCCTGTAGCATTTTTATTTACATTACCTACACTACTTGCACCTGCACCTCCACCACCTGTTCCACCAGTTGAAGCGTATCCACCACCTAAATTATAAACACCACCACCACCACCGGCTACATATCCTGAAGGTGAACCTAATGATAATAATGCAATTGTTGCATCATATACACCATTTCCACCATTTGGAGTTCCTCCACCACTACCTACTTGAATAAATCCTCCTCCACCTCCGGAGTTAGATGAACCACCATCAGCACCATTTTGTCCTTGTATACCTGTTCCACCTGTCATTGAAGCTCCTGTTCCTGCACCACCACCACCTGATGCACCTCTACCACCGGAGCCTGATACATTACCTTGTGTTCCTCCACCTCCTCCGCCCCAAGCGAATGAAGATGTTAAACTACTTCCTGAAATGTATGTATCACCACCATTCTGTCCATTAAGATTAGTAGAACCAACTGATGCAGTTCCACCTCCTCCTACAAATACATTGTATGAAACTGATGATGTAAGTGTAAGTGAACTACTAATGTATCCACCTCCTCCACCTCCTCCAGCTTCTCTACCAGAAGTTAAAGCACGACCACCTGCTGCACCACCACCTACTAATACATAATATACTAATAAACTACCTGTTGGTGGAGCCGGAGTAACACTAGTTCCTCTTACAATTTCTTGTCCCAATGTTTGCAATTGGTTAGTATTTCTTAAATACAACATATTCTTTTATTTTTATCTTAATGCGATAATGTTGCCTACAGTCGTTGATGATGATATTGCAGTAAAGATACCAGGGATAAATCCACTAGCACTTACAAATGTCAATACTGAACCATCAACAGTCTTTGCTACTAATTGTGATGTTCCACTTCCTTGTGTTCCAACATACAATCCTGTTGCAGTAAATGGTAAACTTCCAATAGGGTTTGAACCTGTTACAGTTTGTCCACCTGAAAATTGACCATTTTCTACATTACCGCCCAAGTTAATTACTTTGCTCATATTAATTTAATTTATTTTATATAATTTATTTTCAAATCTTGCTTTTGATACTGTTTGTAAATCTAATGTTCTCCATTGTGACCTACCAGTTTCGTTGTTCAATGTTGTTTTTATGTTAAACATACCTTCTGATGCTTTTGTAGAAGACCCACCGGCCTCTCCACCTACATATGCTCCACTATCCCACCACATATAATAATAATCCACATTACCTTCTAATGTAGTCCATTCAACTCTTATCTTATTATTACGAGATGAACTTTCTAATAAGTCTTGAAATTCAGATAAACTGATATCAATACCTTTGAATTGGACAAGTTTATTATGATAAGAGTTACTATTCATTATATCAATGCTGGTGCAACAATTAAATCTTTTTTATCTTTCTTTTTTGCTGGCTCTCCTGCGTATGAACTACTTGGTATAGACGGCATTGCTTCGGTTTCGGTTAATAAACCTAATGTTCTTAACTTATTCCTACTCCAACCCAATCCACTCTTTCCACCCCAAGCCATATACATAAGATATCCACAACCATCAGTAAATGATTTTGAACTTTGTAAATCACCTTCATGTCTACTTAAAAAAGAATACATTCTCTTTATTGTATCTACACTAATTGGTTCACCCTTTGCTAATTGATTTGCTCTTTGTTTTCCAACAGGAGTTCCACAACTTCCCCAACCATTATCATCTGCATATTTTAATGCTGCTTTAGCATTACTTTTAACACCATCTGGATAGTCTGAATAACTTTCCATCTCTACTCTCTTACCTGCTTTATATCTACTATCTTTTTTGATTATATTTTTCATATAAGATAATACAACTAATGCTTCTTCATCTGTCAATTCTTCAACATTTTTAGAAAGTAAGATTTCTTCTTTTGATGCCTGAATTAATTTATGTTCAAACAAACCTTCAATAGAAAATCCTTTTACCTTTCCAGTTTTAACATAATCATTCCATAAGTTATTATCACTAATCTTAAACATACCCATCCAAGTTCCTTCAGGCACATTCAAACCATATCTACTGCTCTTATCTAACTTTCCTTCTTTAACCCAACTCTCAACTAAATGAACTCCTTTGATATTTTTATCATGTTCCAAAGTAGCCTTATCAGTATACTTTTTCATTAAGTAATTTTGAGCAACGGTTTTAATCGTATCTTTTGTTAGGAATACATGATAAGGTTGACCTTCACCATCTACTCTTAATATCTTTTTATCAGGTATTAAGATTGGGCCAATTAACATTTGTTGGTCTTTATCAACAGATGCAAACATTACTTCTTCTTTATCAAAAGCAATCCAATCCATTTCTATTGCTGGAGCCTCAACTAAACTAATAGCAAAGACTTCATCAACACCATCCTCTTCAACTTTAAGCTCATACAATTTCATATATTAAAAACACTTTTAAGATTAAAAATAGTTATCCCCCAACAAATGTAGCTGCTCTACTAGTCCTTCTATCTAATGCTTGTTGTGATGAAACTTCACCACTTACAACATAAGCTTTCAGAGGAGCTTGTGCTTTGTTAATTGATTGTGCAATTGCAGTAGATGGATTTTGTCCACCACTAACATTTATCGTAGGTGCAGCTGCTCCACCAACTTTTGGTGTTGGTATATTTGGTGCTGCACCAATTGAACCTCCACTACCTCCACCAGTTACACCGGCTTGAGATGCTGCAGAATTAATTTGTTGTATTGATTTAACTGCTGATGCAATTGTTGATGCAATACTTAAACCTGCTGATATAGTATTAATTAATACCCACGGAGCTCCAAATGTTAAAGGTGATGCTGCAACTGCTTTTGCATTTGCTATACCTGTATTTGCAACAATTTGTCCGATTGATGCTGCTTGTGATATAATAATACCTGCAATTGCTAATGCTTTATTCTTACCTGCAACTTGACTCAATAGATTACCAAATTGTTCAAACAATTGTAGGTAAGCCATATTGATTTCTTGTTTGGCCTGTGCTGCAGCTTTCTCTGTTGCTATCTCTTGGTCACTAATATCCTTTCTAGCATCTGCATATTTCTTTCTGATTTGAGTTTTTTCAAATTCAGTTAATTCAGTATTTTGTAATTCAGTAGTTTCTTGTTCTTTAAGGATATCTCTTTGTTGTGTTAATCTTTGTAAGTCAGCTTCAAAGTCACCATCAATCTTTTTATTTTCAGCATCTAATGCTTCTAATTTAGTTTGTAATCCTAATAATACAATACCTCTTTCATCCTCACCTTTCTTTTTAAGTCTTTCAGTTTCTTTTTCATCTAATTCCTTCTTCTTATCAGCATCTTCTTCTGCAAACTTCTTTCTCATTGTAGCAAGTTCTGCCTGAAGACCTGTTTCTAATATTGTAGTGTCTTGTTTATACTTTGTAGCAGTTGCAATTAATGCAGCATACTTTTGATTTATTTCATATTCAGTTCTATCTCTTTCATCCAAAGTTGCTTTGAATGCGTCTTCTTCACCTTTTCTAACTTCACCTAATTCTTGGTCTCTTAATCTTTTTAATTCATCTAACTCTCTTTGTTTCTGAGCTATCTTCTTATCACTTGCAACTTTATTTTTACCAGCTAACTCTTTATTCTTTGCTTCCTCTTCTTTTAACTCATCTGCTTTATTATTTAATCCTACTTCTTGTGCAGTTGCATATGCATCTTTTGTTGCCTGTTGTCTTTTAGTTAAATTATCTCCTAACTTTTTAAGACCTTCTGCATCTGCTTTACCTAAATTATCATTATATAATTTTACAGCTTCTTGCTCATCTTTATATGCCTGTTCGTATGTATCTTTAGCCTGTCTAAATTGAGTCTCTCTAATCTTTTGTGCATCAGCACCTTGTGCTTTTAATCTAGCTAATTCAACTTTGTTTCTTCTATTTGTATCTGCTGCATTTAATTCTAATAATTCATTTTGTCTTTCTAATGCTCTATTTAATACATCCGCTGCAGCAGCTGCTTCTTTTTCACCCGTTGCCATTTCATATAATGCAGATGCTGCAGTTCCTAATAATACCACCAATGCACCAATACCTGTTGCAATTAATGCTGCTGATAATGCTTTAGCTCCTGCGGCTGCAGCAGCTTCACCAACTCCAACCTGAACAAATGATTTAGCTAAAAATCCGTTTAAGGCAGTATATGCTCTTGTGATACCTGTAAGTTCACCTAAACCTTTTGCTGCATCTGCTAAATCTTTTCCTAATTCAACAAATGATGCTTTTAAGTCAGCAAATTTTAATCCACCAAATTGTTTTAAGGTATTAACTGCACCACTTACTTTGTTACCAATTTCACCAATCGGTCCTGGTAATTGTCCTAATACTTCCGTAAAGTTAGATGCACCAGTTCTTGCAGATTTGATTGCATCCTCTGTATCATTAATTTGTTGTTGTAGTATTTTGAACTCATTTGACCCAGCAGCAGTTTCCTTCAATTGCTTTTTAAGTTCTTTAAGAGCAGCAATAGATGGTTCTACATTGGTTTCTACATCAACCTTTACTTTTACTTGTTTGTCTGCCATGCGTGTCTTTTTATTTTATACCAAACATCTCTCCATGTTGTTGGCAATTTATGTTTACCTTTTGCTATTTCAACTCTATCAGAAATGTTATAATGTTCTCCTGTATTCAATAATTCAATTATACCTTTTATCATATCTTAAAAACAATCTTTTTATTATAAATTAGTGATTATAAACATCCACCATCACATGATGCGAAACTATTTAATGTAAGTGTATTTCCAACATCTCCTGATACAACTGTGTAACTATATGATGTAAGTGTTGTAGACCCAGCATTAGGACATGCCCCAGCATCGGTTATTATACCTCCACAATATGCATTTGCTACTGCATTTCCACCACTACATCCATTACACGATACAACTACATAAATTGTATCACCAACATTTACTGTTCTAGTTCCTGATGAAGTTGAACTTCTACTTTCTACAAGAGAACCATTAACTCTTAAACCAAAACCATTTGAACTAGGCCCACCTGTAACTGAATAAGTCCATGCTAAATTTGCAGTGCTACCTGAACCACTAGCAAAATAATATGAGTTAGAGAATGAAGAAGTTAATGATGAACAATTTTCATACATTCTATAATATGTTGATGCAGTAGGTGCAGTAATTACTCTTGGAGAATTACATCCACCGGTATTGCTTCCACCCCAAGTTGAACCATCTAATGAAGTTTGTATTGTTGTTGCAGTGCAACCAGAACATCCACTACCTGTTGTAAAGAAAATACTAATATTTCCTCCACTAACTGATGCAGTAGTTATT